>Ga0209160_1000744_pt1 | contig 27070 bp, 20 predicted proteins | sample GraSoiAngelo_153_FD_186167 | JGI IMG/M metagenome (GOLD analysis project Ga0209160, IMG submission 186167) | Grasslands soil microbial communities from the Angelo Coastal Reserve, California, USA - 14_1009_12_40cm (SPAdes) (version 2) | ecosystem: Environmental > Terrestrial > Soil > Grasslands ...
GGCGTCCGCGTGTCCCCAACGACCTGGTCGCCCAGGCCGTGCGCGAATATCCGAAGACCTTCGTCGGGTTTGGCAGCGTTGACCCGCTCAAGGGCGAGCGCGCGGTGGCCGAGCTCGACCGCATCGCCGAGCTGGGCCTCAAGGGCGTCAAGCTGCATCCATCGCTCCAGGCCTTCGCACCCAACGAGGAGAAGCACTGGCCGCTGTACGAAAAGTGCCAGGAGCTGGGCCTGATCACGCTCTTTCACACCGGCACGAGCGGGATCGGCGCGGGACAGCCAGGAGGCCAGGGCATCCGGATCGACTTCGCCCGGCCCATCTGGCTGGACGCGCCGGCGGCCGCATTTCCTGACCTGCGAATCATCGCGGCGCACTTCGGCTACCCGTGGCACCTCGAGCTGCTGGCGATGGCGCTGCACAAGACCAACATCTACATCGACATCTCGGGCTGGGCGCCGCGCTACATACCGACCGAGGTGATCCGCGACATGAAGGGCCGGCTGCAGGATCAATTCGTCTTCGGCAGCGACTATCCGTTCATCCAGCCCCAGCGCTGCCTCGACGAGCTGAAGGGTCTCGACATCCCGAACGGCGTGCTGGAGAAGGTGCTGGTCGGCAACGGCAAGCGGCTACTGGAAATCGCCTAGCCTGTAAACAGCTGCTTGACGGCTGTCAAGTATTGGTTATCTTGCTCGCAAGATGGCCGCGGAGACGCAGCGACGCATCCTTCTCGCCGAGTCCGATCATCTGCTCGATGACGTAGAGACGCTGCGGCTGCACGACGAAAGCGAAGCCCCGCTTCGACTTCGCGAGGCGATTCGGGCTTTGCAGATCCGGCTCGGTCGCCGCAACCCACCGCTGCCATCCGCAACACTCGACGCTGCGCACGAGCTGGTCTTCGCCGTGCAGCAGCGGCTGATGGCGGCCAACCCGAAGAATCCACGCCCGGTTCGTCACGCCAACCGGCCGAGCGGCCAGCCGGTATTCACGATCGTTCGCGAAGACCGCAGGTGGAAGGTGCTAACCCTTCCCCCTCCTGTGGCGAGCGGTGACGAGGCGGCGTGGATGGAGCTGGTCGAATCGACGGTCGAACGCGCTTGGGACCGCTGGTGCTACGCGCAGCACCAGGCGACACGGGCCGTGCGCCTGCGCGCCCGGCCACACCTGGCGCTGGCCGTCGCGCGCGCCGCGTGGAACAACTACTGGCTCCTGCTGCAGGACGCCGAGCGAATCAAGGAACGGCTCAGCGCCTCGCGCGTGCGGCCTGCTGGAGAAACGTTCGGAGCTCCTCGGCGCTGACCGGTCCATCTGCATCGCGCACTCGAGCCGCGAAGAGCAGCATGAATCGCCGGAGACCGACGTCGTCGAGCATGGTTGCCGCCTCGATGATCTCGGCTGCGGCCTCGTGGTCGTTCGGATCGAGGATCCGCGCCAGGCTGTCCGCGAAGTCGTCCGGTAGCTCGCCCATGGTCTTGTAGCGACAATTAAACGCATGCAACCGGTCGTGATCGGGGACGTGATCTGGGAACCGAGCCGCGAGGTCGTCGAGCGGAGCCGGCTCAAGAGGTTCATGGACCGGCACGGCATTGAGACCTTCGACGAGCTGTTGAAGCGCGCCGACGATGACATCGAGTGGTTCTGGGACGCCGCAATCAAGGACATCGACATCGCTTTCTTCCGCCCTTACGAAAAGGTGGTCGACCTGTCCCAGGGCAAGCCGTGGGCGAGGTGGTGGGTCGGCGGTCGCATGAACATCGTGCAGAGCTGCCTGGACCGACATCGCGACGGCGACTTCCATGACAAGACGGCGATCATCTGGGAAGGCGAGCCCGGCGAGGTCCGCACGCTCAGCTATGCCGAGCTCGACCAGCAGGTGTCGCGGCTCGCCGGCGCGCTGCGCAGGCTGGGCGTTGCACCGGGCGACCGGGTCGCGATCTTCATGCCGCTGTGTCCTGAGGTAGCAGTTTCGGTCCTCGCGGCGGCGAAGATCGGCGCGGTTATCATCCCGCTGTTTTCGGGCTACGGGCCGGAGGCGATCGCGACCCGTCTGCGCGACGGCGATGCGAAGGTGCTCATCTGCGCGGACGGTTTCTACCGGCGCGGCCACGTCATCCCCATGAAGGAGACCGCGGACAAAGCGCTCGTCAACGCTCCGTCCGTCAAGAAGGTCATCGTCCATCGCCGGGTGGTGCGCGAGATCCCATGGACCCACGGGCGCGACCTGGTGTGGGAGGTGCTCCTGGAGGACCACCCGGACCGGGCTCGCACGGAAGAGCTCGACCCCGAGGACCCGCTGATGATCATCTACACCTCCGGCACCACGGGCAAACCCAAAGGCACCCTGCATGTGCACGGAGGCTTCCCGGTGAAGACGGCCCAGGACATGGCGCACGGGTTCGACGTCGGGCCCGACGACATCGTGTTCTGGTACACGGACCTCGGCTGGATGATGGGCCCCTGGCTGATCTTCGGGACGCTCGTCCTGGGCGCGACGATGCTCCTGTACGAAGGCACACCCGACTATCCGGCGGCCGACCGGCTCTGGCGCATGGTGGAGCAGCACAAGGTCACGGTGCTCGGTGTTTCTCCCACTCTTGTGCGCGGCTTGATGACGCACGGCGACGAGGTGCCCGCGCACCACGACCTTTCGAGCCTGCGCATCCTCGGCGGGACCGGTGAACCCTGGAACCCCGAGCCGTTCCAGTGGTATTTCCGCCACGTCGGCAGGAGCCGGATCCCGGTCATCAACTACACAGGAGGCACGGAGATCTCAGGCGGCATCCTCTGCGGCAACGTGATCACGCGACTTCGCCCGTGCTCCTTCGCAGGCCCGGTGCCGGGCATGGCGGCGGACGTCTTCGGCGCCGACGGGCAGTCGATTCGCGGCGAGGTCGGCGAGCTCGTCATCCGCAACCCGTGGCCGGGTATGACCCGAGGCTTCTGGGGCGACAAGGACCGGTATCTCGAGACGTACTGGAGCCGTTACGACGGCATCTGGGTGCACGGGGATTGGGCCTACGTCGATCCCGAGGATGGCCTGTGGTACGTGCTCGGCCGGTCCGACGACACGATCAAGATCGCCGGCAAGCGACTGGGGCCGGCCGAGGTTGAGTCGGTGCTGGTGGGACATGCGGCGGTCGCTGAAGCGGCCGCGATCGGCGTGCCCGATGAGCTCAAGGGCGAGGCGCTGGTGTGCTTCGTCATCCTCCGGCCGAATCAGGTGGCCAGCTCGGAGCTGGCCGTGGAGCTTCAGGACCTGGTAGCCACAGCCCTGGGCAAACCGCTGCGGCCTAAGGCCGTGCACTTCGTGGACGACCTGCCGCGAACGCGCAACGCCAAGATCCTCCGCCGGGTCGTGAAGTCCGTCTACACCGGCAAGGACCCGGGAGACCTGTCGTCGCTCGAGAACCCCAGCGCGCTCGCGGCAATCGGCGCCACTAGAAGCTGAGGACCTTATCCGCCTCCATGGTCAGGCGCACCAGGTCCGGCGGCGTGATGTATTTCATGTTTGGGGTGAGCATCTCCGGCAAGACCCCACGGGCCTCAGCACACCCTTTTCAAACGTAGACCGGGATCTCGTGATCGAGGCATTTGTCGAGCAGATCGCGCAGCGGCGGCAGGCCCAGGCCGAACACGTTGGCGATCACGTCGGGCTTGACCAGCTCGGCGGAGTCACCCGCCAGAGCGACCGCGACCTCGGTGCCGGCCGGCTTTGCACCGTTGACCGCGATGTGGAACGGCACGCTCGCGCGGGTGGGTTCCTCTGGTCCGGCGGCGGTGACGATCAGTAGGCCCGGCACGGCCACCAGTATGGTCGAGATCGCTTGAGACTGACGCGCGCCGACTGGATGCGCCTTCTCATGCTCTGGCTCGGCGGCATCGACCTGCGGCTGACCATGCTCGCGGTGCCCCCGCTCATTCCGCTGATCCATCGCGAGCTGCACCTCGACGAGAAAGCGGTCGGTGCGCTGGTCTCGGGGCCGGTGCTGCTGCTTGCGATCGCGGCGGTTCCAGGTTCACTCCTGATCGCCAAGCTCGGCATCCGCGGCGCACTTGTAACGGGGCTGGGCGCGATCGCCGTGTTCGGCGCCCTGCGCGGATTCGGCCCCAGCGCTCCTGTGTTGTTCAGCGCCACGTTCCTGATGGGCCTCGGAGTCGCGGTGACCCAGCCCGCCTTTCCCGCCCTCGTGCGCGAATGGTTTCCCCGCCGGATCGCGATCGCCACCGCGGTCTACAGCAACGGCATCCTGATCGGCGAAACATTGCCAACGGTGCTGACGACACCGTTCGGCGTGCTGCCGCTGACACACGGCGACTGGCGGTGGGCGCTCGCAACGTGGTCGGTGCTGGTGGCGCTCAGCACCATCACGATCGGGTTGGCGGCGCCCAAGCGCGCCTCTCGGGTCGCCGCGCCGTCGCGCTGGTGGCCGGACTGGCGGCAGGGCCAGGCGATCCGAATCGGGATCGTGATGGGCATGGCCTCGGCGGCGTACTTCGGGGCTAACGCCTACATCCCCGACTTTCTCGACCAGACCGGGCGCCACAACCTCATCTCCCCCACGCTCGCCCTGCTGAACGGATCGCAGCTGCTCACCGCGCCGGCCGTCGCGCTCTGGCCGCGGTTGCTGACCGGCCGGGCCGGGTTCATCGGATCGGCCGCGATCATGGCGATGGCCCAGCTCGGTCTCGTGCTGACGCCCGGCGCCGGCGTGCTTGGCTGGGCGTTTGTCCTCGGCTTTGCCACCGCTCTGGCGTTCGTGGTGGTGCTGAGCCTGCCGCCACGCGTGGCGCCGGCCGGAGACGTGGCGCGCATGAGCGCGGCGATCTTCACGCTCCAGTACGCAACCGCATTTGTCGTACCGCTGATCGCGGGCGCGCTTTGGGATGCCTCGGGCAAAGCGCTCTTCGCCTTCATCCCCGGGATCGCCGCCGCAGCGGCGATGGCGTGGGGCGCCATGGCGCTGCGCATTCCGGACCGCGTACAGTCCGCGCCGTCTTAGGTCGTGATCCCTGCCTTGTAGTCGGACAGGATCTCGTTCGCCGCGCGCGCTCCTTCCTCAGCCCCACCTTCCATGAAGCCCTGGAAGTTGGTCGAGCAGTGCTCTCCGGCAAAGTGGCACTTCCCGGTGACGGGATCGGGCTGCCGCGCCCCTTCGTACCCGCTGAACTGGGTGTACTGGCCGACCTTCCAGTAGGAGTACGAGCCGAGCAGAAATGGGTTGGCCAACGGCACGTCAAGCGTCGCGCGGCCGTTCCACTGCTGGGTGATTCCTGGAAACACTGGCTCGATCTGGCTGAGGAATGTTCTCGCGAACCGGCTTGCCACCTTGGGGTCCGAGGCGTTGCCGGTGAACGATGCCAGCGGTACCCCGCCACCCGTGTAGTCGACCAGGATGCCGGTCGCGCCGTCCTGCGCGCGGGTTACGTCCCACGTGTTCTGGTAGCCGGTGTCGGCGTATGTGGCGCCGTTGCCGATGCCCCAGGGGCCGGACGAGTTCCAGTAGCGCGAGTTGAACTGCAGCTGCAGCTTGGCGTTCTTGCCGTAGCCAAGTTGGGTGATCGCCGTCTGCTTCAGCGGGATGAAGTCCGCCGCGCGATAAGCCGCGTCAGAGGCGAGGATCGTGCGCAGCACGGAGAACGGTATGGTCATGACGACCCGGTCGAAAGTCTTGGCGGTCGTGACGCTGCCGGTCTTCAGGCTGAGGGTGTAGGTGTTGTCGGCGTTGTGCACGATGCCCGTGAGCGCCGTGTTGAGCTGCACGGTTCCCGGCGCAAGCGCAGACGCGATGGCCAGCGGCAGGCGCTCGTTTCCGCCCACGATGTGATAGCGCTCATCCGACGCGCCGAAGATCCGGAAGTTGCCGGGCACCGGCTGGAAGCCAAGCAGGTAGACCAGGTTGAGGGAGCTCTGTTCCTGCGTGACGTTGCCGTACTCGATGTTGTAGGCGACGTCGAGGAGCTGGCCCATCGGACTCCCGTGACCACCCGGCACGCGGGTTTCGATCCAGTCGTGGAGGCTGAGATGGTCGAGGTCGAAACCGGCCTGGGTGAAGGTGTTGTAAAGGGTCGGGAACGGCGCCGAGGTCAGGTCTTTCTTGACCGCGTTCCAGACGGGGCCGAAGTCGACGTTGGCCTGGGTCGCCGTGTAGTACTGGCCAAAGAAAAAGTCGGTTTCGGTGGAATGAACGGGCTCGGCCGCCAGGAGGTCGACGGTGGCGAGCTTGAAGCGGCTCGCCAGGCCAAGAATCGTCTTGTGCTTGCTGTCGATCAGCTCTCCGCAGTGCTCGCTGGTCTGAGCGTTGAGCCACGAGGTCGTGTCGGAGTGCATGCGGCCGCCCACGCGACTCGAGGCTTCGTAGACAGTCGATGTGATACCCGCGTCCTGCAACGTCAGCGCGGCGTTCAGTCCCGCGATTCCTCCACCGATGATCGCGATGCGACCCTGGGTGCCTGATGGTTTGGATGTCGCCGCAAGTGCCGCAACCGGCCCGCTGAACGCCGCCGCGCCCACTGCTGCTCCGGTGACTTTCAAAAAGTCCCGGCGGGTCAGGCGCATCTGCCTGCGCTCTTCCTGGACCGCTCGGAGCGGACGGCCCGACCTTTCGGCCTCTTCGTAATCCTCGAACAGGGCCTGAAGACGTCTCAGCAGCGGACTGCGGGCCATGGGCAGATTCTCCTTCGCGGAAAGACGGGGCTCCCAGTTTATGGGAGCCCCGGAATGCAAACTGTTTTGCGCGGCCTACGGGATCGCGACGCTGGCCACGACCTGCTGCTGGTAGTGGCCTGGGTTCGAGCCGTCGTCGAATGTGCTGACCGAGGTCGTGTAGTCGGTCGAACCGGCTGTGATGTTGCCGAAGTAGTCGCCTATGAAGGTCGCCGAGGGTGAGCACACGCAGAACCGGAGCGGCGAGTTGAGCTGGGGATCCCACGTGTGGAGGCTGAGCCGGATGTTGTGCCCCTTAGGCGTCAGCGCCGGCGTGTAGAACTGAATGCTCGTGTTGACGCAGTAATTGCTCGCTCCGTAAGGAGGCGTCCCAGAGAAGTTCACGTTTGTCGTGTCGAGCGCCAGGCCGGCGCCAACGGCATCATCCGATCCCTTGGCGGGACACGCGAGGCGCCGGTCGTAAAAGTTCACGCTGACCGTGCCGCTGGCGGAGACCGCGAGGTTGGGCTGAAATTCGTCGACTGCGCTTGCGTTGTCGTTGACAAGAATCGGCGCAGTCCATGTCATTCCGCCGTCATAGGAGGCGATGAGAAAAACGTTGGAGATCGAGTTCCCCTCCTGGTTGTAGGCGATGTAGAGCGGATAGTGGCCGTTGACCAGCGTCGTCCCCGTGGCGAAGGTGTTGTCGATGCCATCGGTGAAGGTGGTGTTCGCGTAGCCGCCGACGAACGATGGAAAGAGCACGTTCTTGATCGCGATCGGGAGCGCAGTCCATGTCCGGCCACCGTCGGTCGACTTGTCCGTCGAGACCGTGAGGCAGCATTTGCCGTGCTGCGATGGAAAGTTAGTCACCGAGGTCCAGACCGTGCCGTCCGGCGTCACGTGTGGAAGAAGGTAGGTGTCGCTCGCCGTGTTGTTGACGGTGGGGAGGATCTGCGGCGCGGACCAGTCGGTGTGTGTGCCGTCGGCTTTCGCCTGTGCCGTGGAAACGAGCGGCTTGCTGTTGACCCCATCGAAGATTGCCCACATCGCGTAGATGGTGTTGTAGTTGGGGCTCTTCGAATTGGTGTCGATCGTGATCCACTGCTTGTCCGGTTCGCGTCCCTTGGCCGGATAGGGAGCCACGTAGTCAGGCCCGCCGTTATGGGTCGTGATCCACTGCGTGGCCGTGGTCGAGCCGTGAGGGCGTACTGCAACCGAGATCACCTCGGCCGGGACGGCCGGGTTGGGCTCCTTGTTCTGGTTGATCTGGAAGCTGTGCGAGCCGCCGGCCAGGTAGAAGAACTGGTACGGCAGGATCAGCTCGTAGTAGTTGCCGGACCCATCGAACGCCCCGACCGGATCCGTGTTGTCGGTCCATCCCTCATAGCCGGGTATGTGTCCCTGCACCGGCCATGTCGCGCCGCCGTCCCAGGACTCGTAGAAACCGAGCAGGTGGTTGTAGCCTTCGGCGCTGGCAAACCATTTGACCGAGCCGATCAGGTGGCGCGGGTTGGTCGGATCGACCCTGATGTCGGACTCGGAATGATTCTTGGCGACGACCGGCGGACCGGTTGCAAAGCCCGGATTGCTGCCCACCTGGGTTGGATAAGGGGCCAGGTCGCCGGTGTTTTCGCCTGTGGTCGCTCCCGAGGGAGGGCAGGCCGTCTCGCCGCTGTAGCCGTCGTTCGGCCCTGCGTTGGCCCCGTACGGGACTTCGGGTCGGTAGCAGCTGGTTTGCGTGGTGGCGAAGACGTTCGTCACCCCGTTTGTCACGCCGCTCATCGCGTAGGCCCATGCGGATTGGGTGCCGTGGGATGAGGTTCGGGCCGCTGCCGCGGTGGGCGATCCGAGTGTCAGGCTGATGAGGAGTAGAGGAATGGTGAGCACGAGCAGTCGATGTCGTCGCATGAATACACCCCCACAAAAGCGGACGTCGGACCTTAAGGACACTAAGTCAACCGGGTTAAGAATTCAACTTGGAGCCGGGAGCCGGGGCGCTGACGAATGTCTCGAGCTCGTTGATCGCACGCTGGACCGCGGCGGTCATGGCGAAACCCTCTTCGAACAGGAGCTTCTGGACGACCAACCGGCGCGCGTGTCGATCGAACTTCACATCCGCAGATCCGATGAGGCGGTCGCCGGACAGGATTGGCAAGACGTAGTAACCCCGCTTGCGCTTCGCGGCCGGCACGTAGATCTCGATCCCGAAGTCGAAATCGAAGAGCATCTTCGTCCTCGCCCGATCGGCAATCAAGTTATCGAATGGAGACAGCAGAACGGTCCGCCCGCGCCACGGCGCAGTTCGATGGTCCACGTGGTCTCGATGGAGGTAGAAGCCGCGGCGGCCGGCCACGCTCGCGGGTATGGCTTCGCCGCGATCCACCAACCGCCCTAACGAGCCTTTGAGATCGTCGTAGTCCCAACGCGTGAAATGCAGGTAAACGTGACCCTCGGTGGCCACTCCCAAGGCTCTCAAGGAAAGCTCAACGGCGCGGTCCGAGCGCACCTTCTCAGACAGTCTTTCGCGCGGCGTCCAGGCGGGAAACCAGCGCTTCGCGAGGTCCCACAGCCGCTGACTGCCATCCCGCCCGACCACGGTGATCTCCCCTTCCACCCAGAGCCGCTCCAGCATCTGGTTGACATTGCGGCCGCCGGTCCAACCTGTCGACTGCCAGCTCTCGGTGGACGTGTCCGCGAGATCGCGTGATCGCAACGGCCCACCTTGCCGAATCGAATTGAGAACCTCCTGACGCAGGTGCGCATTGGCCTCCATCCATTCGGCCACCCGAATCGCCCACCTATCGGTGCGCGTCGAGTACTGCCGCATCCTGCCGGCGAAGATCGGGAAGTCCTCTGTCAAGACAAGGGATGCGGCGTGTGCGAGGTAGTGAAACAGCCGGCGGTCCACGAAGACGAGCTGGTCAAGAATCGCGCGGTCGTACGGACCCAGCCGCGAGAACGGCACGAGATACTGTGTCGGCGCGCCGGCCACGGCGATGGAGTCGATCTGGATGACCCGGATGGAGCGTGCAATCTCCATCAGGCCCTCAGCCGTGGCGGGTGGCCTAGGGCCGGCCAGCCGTTGGGCGCGGATGGCGATGCGCCGAGCCTCCCGCAGTGACAGGTTCACCGTTTCCACCGACGCTGGAGATTAACCGTTGATTCAAAACCGGACGCGGACCTGCGGCAGCTACGCAAAGGGCGAAAGATGGAGCGGGCGACCGGCCTCGAACCGGCTACCTCAACCTTGGGAAGGTTGCGCTCTACCAGGTGAGCTACGCCCGCTCGGCAGAGATCCGATTCTAGGTCTCGACGACCGCCTCTGCCTGCGGCGCCGCCTCCAACACCACCGAGCGCACGAGCTGTGAGTACTCGTCCACCAGTCTCTGCGCGTGACCGGCGTCCAGGGTCGAGGCGATGACGAAATACTCGGGGCGATCGGCGTCCGGCGCGACGAGCACCCACCCGTCATCCACGAAAACCTTTACGCCATCGGTCAGGTCGACGCGGTCTTTTAGGTGCCGCTCCATCATCGTCCGCATCACACGTCCCTTGACCTCCCAGGGGCAGAACTCAACCGCGGTGCGATGCGTCACCTGCGGGATGCGTGACCGCAGCGCTCCGATCGATCCCCCACTCTTCGCCAGAAGCTCCAGCACGCGCGCGATGGTGAAGATGGCGTCGAAGGAGACCGCGAAATCCGGCCAGCAATATCCCCCCGCGCCATCCGACGCGAGCACGGCCTCGGCGTGCTGCGCCCCGCGAAGCACTGCTCCGGGTGTGATCTTCGTCGGGACAAAGCGGCTGCCCAGCCGCTCGGCGATCATCGAGAAGGCGAGCGACGTGGAAGCGGGACCGAGCACCATACCGGGCTTGCTGCTCAGCGCCAGCTGAGCCAGGACCGCAAACGCCGCATCGTGCTCGAGCACAGCGCCTGTTTCGTCAACGATGAAGCACCGCTCGCCCGGAGTGTCGATGAACACGCCCAGCTTCGCCTTCACGGCGGCCGTGATCACGCCCATCTCCTGGAGGTGGGCCCGAAACGTCGAGTCGTCCTGCTCCAGCACGATCTCGGCCGGCGCCGCGTTGAGGGGGATCACCGTGCAGTTGAGCTCGCGCAGGATCTGCGGCAGCACCATCGCCGCCGCGCCGTTGTTGTAGTCGATGACGACCTTGAAAGCGGCGCCGCGGACGACCTCCAGGTCAAGCTTGGCCAGCGTGTCCTCGAGGTAGCGCTCGGTCTGGCTGTCACGGCGCGTGATGCGGCCCATCTCGTAGTGCGACACGCGCCGGATGTCCTCGCGGAAGAACAGGCCTTCGAGCCGCCGCTCGCTGCGTTTGTCGACGTCGAGTCCGTGGTCATCGAAGATGCGGACGTCGGCGGACCGGGGATCGACCGGCGATGTCTGGACGTGTACCGCCGACACGTGGTTGTGGCGGGCCCAGTAGCGGCACACTGGTGCAGGCAGCACCGAGAGGTCGATCACGTGCGTGCCAGACGAGATCATCCCCGACATCAGCGCGCGACCGATCATGCGCGCGGATCGCGTGTAGTCGCGCGAGAAGGCGATCTCGGTCCCCTTCGGCGTCAGCGCGCCGATCGCGGCGCCCAGCCGCGATGCGAACTCAGGTGTGATCTCGATGTTGATCAGCCCGTTCAGCCCGTACGAGCTGAAGAGGCCGCGCTTCCAGGAGCCTGCCCAGATGATCGATTCATGGACCACGGCCCCCGGCTCGACTTCCTTGTTGGGCCAGATGCGCACGTTCGCGTTGACTGTCGACCCCGCTCCGATGGTCACGTCGCTGCCGACCACGCTGCCCTCCTCGAGCAGGCAGCCGTTCTTCACTGTCACCGACCGGCACACGACCGATCCGCGCAGGCGCGAGTTGAGCCCGATGTAGCTGTGGTCCCAGACGATCGAGTTCGAGATCTTCACTCCCGAATCGACCATGGTGTAGGCGCCGATGACAGCGGGGCCGTTGACCCATGCGCCGGCGCGCACCTTGGCGCCCGCGCCGATCAGCGCAGGCCCGTCGACCCGCGCGCTCGGATCAATCTCTGCGTCCGGATGGATCCAGACCGACTCCCCGCTGCGATCGCCGGGCAGTTGGACCTTCACCTTGCCCTCGAGACAATCGAAGTTGGCCTTGACATAAGCGGCGTGGCTGCCCACGTCTTCCCAGTAGCCGTCTGCGATCCAGCCGAAGACGTGCTCACCCTGTTTGAGCAGCTTGGGGAACACGTCACCTGACCAGTCGGTGACCTCGCCGGCCCGGAAGAACTCGAACACCGCCGGGTCGAGGATGTAGATTCCGGTGTTCGCGAGGTCTGAGATAACCTCGCCCCAGCTCGGCTTTTCGATGAAGCGCTGCACCGCGCCGCCTTCGTCCACGACCACGACGCCGTATTCGAGCGGGTTGGGCACGGGCTTCAGAACGATGGTCGCCAGTGCCTTTCGCTCGCGGTGAAAACGGGCCGCAGCGCCGAGGTCGATGTCGGTCAGCGAGTCACCCGAGATGACGACGAACGTCTCGTTGAGCTGCGCGCGCGCCAGCATTACGGACCCGGCCGTGCCCAGCGGCGAATCCTCGACCGAGTAGGTCAGGGCGACGCCTTGTTCAGAGCCGTCGCCGAAGTAGTTGCGGATCGAGGCGCCCATGTACTGCACCGTCGCCACCACGTCGCGCAGCTGATGCCGGCGGAGGTGGAGAAGGATGTGCTCCATGATCGGCCGGCCCGCAACCGGCACCAGCGGTTTGGGCATGCTGCTGGTGAGCGGTCGCAGACGCGACCCCTCGCCGCCGGCCATCACCACCGCCTTCATATCCCCTTCCTCACTAGGATCTTAATTCCGTGCTGGAAGAACTAAAAGAGTTCGCCTACGACCTGCTGTGGACATGGCAACCCCGAATCGAGGCTCTGTTTCGCGCGCTCGACCCTGAACTCTGGAAGTCGACACGTGAGAACCCGGTGCTGCTGCTCAACCAGCTGGGCGAGGATGGCGTTCTGCGGGCGTGGGCGCGGCCCGAGGTCCAGGAGGCGTTCGAGGGCGCAAAAGCCGCCTACAAGGAGTACTACGACCGGCATCCGCGGTTCATGGACGCCCAGGCGCCGCTCGCCATCGCGTACTTCTCGCTCGAGTTCGGTCTTTCCGAATGCCTGCCGATCTATTCCGGTGGACTCGGGGTCCTGGCCGGCGACCACCTGAAAGCGACCAGCGACCTGGGGCTCCCTTTGGTCGCGGTCGGCCTGCTGTACAGGCAGGGATTTGGCCGGCAGGACATCGATGCGAACGGCCGGCAGATCGAGGTGTATTACGAAAACCGGGGAGCCGAGCTGCCGGTGCGCAAGGTGGCGGGCGTCGAGGTCGAGGCTCCGATCGGGGGCCGCAACGTGCGGATCGCCGTCTGGCGCGTGCAGGTCGGGCGGGTGTCGCTGTTTCTCCTCGACACGGACCTCGAGGCGAACCCCCAGGACCTGCGGAACATCACCGACCGCCTCTACGTGCCCGAGCCCGACCGCCGCCTTCGCCAGGAGATCGTGCTTGGCATCGGCGGCGTGCGGGCTCTGCGCGCGTTGGGGATCGACTCCGGCGTGTTCCATCTGAACGAAGGCCACAGCTTTCTCTGCGCGATCGAGCGCATCCGCGAGCTGCGTGCTTCACGTCAGATGACGCTCGAAGAGGCACGACTCGTGGCGCGCGCGGGCATCGTGTTCACCACCCATACGCCGATCGCTGCGGGCAGCGATTATTTCGACTCCGGCCTGGTCTGGGATCAGCTCGGACCGTACCTCAGCCAGGTCGGCATCTCGTTCGACCGCTTCATGGACCTGGGCCGGCAGCGGCCCGGCGATCCGCGCGAGCGGTTGTGCACGACGTACGCCGCGCTGCGCCTGGCCGATCAGTCGGTGGGCGTGAGCCGGTTGCATGGCGCGGTGTCGCGCCGCCTGTGGAAGGACGCGTGGCGCGGCCTGCCCGAGACGCAGGTCCCAATCGGTTCGGTGACGAACGGCGTGCACATGCCGACGTGGGTCGCGCCCGAGATCGCGGGGCTGCTGAGCCGCTACGTGGGCCCCGACTGGTGGGACCTGGATCCCGCCGACGGCCGGTGGCACGCCGTCCACGAGATTCCGGCCGCGGATCTATGGGCTGTCCACGGCGAGCTCAAGAGGAGGCTGTTCGCTTTCACGGACGAACGAGCAGAGACGCCGAGGGAGCTCGACCTCAACGCGCTGACCATTGGATTCGGCCGTCGCTTCGCTCCCTACAAGCGGGCGAACCTGCTGCTCCGGGACCGAGCCAGGCTCGCGAAGCTTCTGCGCAACTCGAAGCGGCCCGTGCAGATTCTTTTCGCCGGCAAGTCGCATCCCGCCGACCAGCCGGGCAAGGACATCGTGGCCGGGATCGTGGGTATGGCCCGCGAAGAGCCCCGCGTCGTTTTCCTGAAGGACTACGACATCGCGCTCGCCCGGCACCTGGTCCAGGGCACGGACGTGTGGTTGAACAATCCGCGCCGGTTCCTCGAGGCCAGCGGCACCAGCGGGATGAAGGCCGGAGCGAACGGCGCCCTTAACGTGAGCATTCTGGACGGATGGTGGGACGAGGCTTATCGCCCCGAGCTCGGCTGGGCAATCCCGTCGGGTGCGACCCTGGACCGCCAGGACATCGACGACGTCGCGGAGGCCGAGGGCCTTTACCGCTTGCTGGAACGAGAGGTCGTGCCGGCGTTTTACGACCGGGACGAGGCCGGGATCCCGCGCCGGTGGGTCGAGATGATGAAAGCCTCGATCCGCAACGTCGCGACGCAGTTCGCCGCGCGCCGGATGGTGATCGACTACTTCAACACCGCGTATGGGCCAGGAGCCCGCCGGGTGGAACAGCTACGCCTACTGCCCGACTGGGGCGGCTGAAGGTCGCTCCGCACCGGATCGCGATTCCGCACGTCTGACGCCACACGTGCCGAATTCCTTCGATCGAGACGCACGTCTGGCGTCAGCGATGCGGAATTGGTCTACTCCCCGACTGGGGCGGCGGAGGCCGTTCCGGTTTCCGCCGCGGCCACGCCGCGTCGCTCGCGGCGGGACGCCATCGCGGCCAGGTAGAGCTGGACGTACTTCTGGGCCGACCTCGACCACGAGACGTCCTCTTTCATCGCGTGCTGGACCAGCCACGCCCACACCGCGGGGTGCCGAAAGTTTTCCGCGCCTCGGACCACAGCCGCAAAAAACTGCCATGCGTCATACGGACCGAAGCGGAATCCGTTCCCAGTTTGCAAAGCAGGGTCGAAGTCACGAATCGTGTCCGCCAGGCCTCCAGTTGTCCGGACCACGGGGATCGTTCCGTAGCGAAGGGCGATGAGCTGGGCCAGGCCACCTGGCTCGAACCGCGATGGCATCCACAGCATGTCCGCTCCCGCGTAGATGCGCTGGGCGAGCGCCGCGTCGAATCCGACCGCAACCGCAACCTGCCGCGGCACCTCTGACGCCCACCGCCGGAACATGTCCTCGTAGCGCCGGTCACCGGTGCCAATGACCACGATCTGCAGGCCAAGCTGGACGAGCTCCGGCATCGCCTGCTCGATAAGGTCGAAACCCTTCACGTCGTAGAAGCGCGAGACGATCGCGCAAAGCGGGCCTTTGACATCCTCGAGGCCAAGCTCGGCCCGCAGAGCGGCGCGGCACAACGCTTTGTTTTGCGGCGCATCCGCCGAGTAGTGGTGCGGAATGTTGGGGTCCCGCTGCGGATCAAATGTCTCGTAGTCGATGCCGTTCAAGATGCCGTGGAGCTTCTGCGTGTTGCGGCGCAGCAGCTCGTCGAGGCCCTCGCCATACTCCGGCGTCTGGATCTCTTTTGCGTATCGCTCGCTGACAGTGTTCACGACGTCCGCGAAGTGAATGCCGCGTCCAAGCAAGTTGACCACGTTGTCGAGACCAGGAATGCCGAGCCGGATCAGCCCCCATTCCTGCAGACCGCCGAGCACGAGCGCCCCAAAACCGAAGATGCCCTGGGCCGAGAGGTTGTGGATGGTCAGGGCGGTGGCGATGTCGGCGTAAGGCTCCGAGTCATAGACGCGGTCGAGAAGGTTAGGGATGAGTGCCCCGTACCAGTCGTGGACATGGACCACGTCAGGAAAGAAATCGAGGGCCGGCATCATCTCGAGCACGGCCCGGCTGAAGTAGACGGAGCGGGCGTCGTCATCCCCGAAGCCGAACATCCCGTCACGGTCATAGAGCTGCGGGCAATCGACGAAGTAGATCACCAGCTCGTTCAGGCGGCCTTCGTAGATCGTGGCGGGCATGACCTCGGTGCCCAGCGGAACCTTGACATCGGTGGCGACCGGGCGCAGGCCGTATCTCGCGATGTCGACCTGGCGGTAGCGGGGCAGGACCACGCGCACGTCGTGGCCGATCCGCCGCAGCTCTTTCGACAGTGAGGCCGCCACGTCTGAGACTCCGCCCAGCTTCGCGAAGGGTGCAAGCTCCGCCGTCGCCACCAGCACCTTGAGATGCTTGGCGTGCTCCACCTCGACCGCACGCGCCTGGCCAGGCACACGGACGCCAAGGGCGCCCGAGGGCGGCACGACCTCGATGTCACGGCCTTCCCGACTCACCACCAGCACAAGCTCGATCGCGTCTCCCGTGTGCTTGCCGAGCTTTGCGAAAGGAATCGCGACGGCAAACGGATCGTCGGCGTCCCAGCTCGAGTCGGCGGCAGCGGTCGTCTGCGGCTCGAGAACCCGCGCCACGGTGATCCCTGCGCCCTGTGAGCGCGGCGCGATCCGCACCACGTACGCGGGCTCGAATCCCAGCTCCGCCACCGCCGACCTCGCAAGCGGGAGCTGCAGCTCCCCCTTTCCGTCCAACGCCGGTGGGCCTGAGACGTAGAGCCAGAAGTCGATGTTCTGCTGCTCGAGCTCGGGTCCCGAGCGCGGCGAGTCGATCCGGAAATACAGGTTGTTCTCATCGTTGCCGTAGTAGACGCGCTCGACGTAACCGGCCGGACGGTGCAGCGCACCGAATCCGGAACCGACCAGGTAGTAGCCGGCCAACGCCCACGCCGGGTCGTGTTTGGACTTGGGGCTGATGGCGGCCGAGGGCACACCTCGCTCGGGGGCCGGCGCGCGCTTGATGATCGGCTGGAAGAGCCGGGCCGGCGCCCGCGCGCCCATCAGCTTGTAGACGTTGCGCAGGTGCAGGCGGAACTGGTTGTCCCAGATCGGATCCATGCCCGAGTCGTGCTTGCGGCTGAACCACCAGAACCAGTCGCTTCCCTCGGTGATCAGGATCTCGCGCCAGGCAAGCGCGGCCTGTTGCGATTCCTTGGGCCGCTGCTGGGATTGGGCGTCGAGCCAATCGCGCGTCTCCGCGAGAAGGTCCCACGCCACGTTGTGCTCGGGGTCGCCGATCCAGGTGTCCAGACTTGCCCCGATCCAGCTGCCCGTGTGCAGGTGATGCAGCAGCTGCTGCGGCGGGTGCTCGGCCAGGAAGTCGGAGACGGTCGTGGTGACGATGTCGGAGCTTGACTCGAGCTCCGTGTAGACCGCGTTGAGGAAGTCGTGCCCGTCCCGCGGATAGAACTCCCACGCGTTCTCGCCGTCGAGGGCTATCACAGCCAGGAAATCCCGGTCGCCCTGCACGTCGCGGATCCGGCGCAGTCGACCTAGCATGTCGCGCGCGGCGTCGAGCGAGCTCATGCGCTGGTAGTCGAATCCGATGACATTGGACAGCTGCGAGTCGCGGAACACCATCGACACCGCGCCGCCTTCACGCGCCACGCGCTTCGGCTGGTAGAGATTCTCGTCGCGGTTGAACTGGCCTTCGAGCGAGCGGGCGAGCACCTCCTCATCACTGATCATCCAGTCGATCCTTGCCTTCTCGGCGAGCCCGATCACCGACTCGCCCACCGCCATCTCGGACGGCCACATTCCCTTGGGCCGGCGACCGAGCATGCGCTCGAAGAGTCCCATGCCAAGCTCGATCTGCCGCTCCGCGTCCTCACGGTGCGAGAAGTGGCGCTCGGGAAGCTGGATCTGCGGGTTCGCGCTGCGCGCGGAGTCCACGTGGCAGATCAGCGGAAGGATCGGGTGGTAGTAGGGCGAGAAGGTGAGCTCCGCCTGGCCGCGCTCGGCCAGCTCTCGGTACTTCGGGATCACGCTGCGGATCCGCTCCAGCTGCGCATCGAAGAGAAAGGTCTTGTCTTGTTCGGTGAAGTCGCGGTCCTTGCGCTTGAGCTCGGCCAGGCGTGGGTCCTGTTCGACCCAAACCGGATCGCACCACGCGAGGTTGAACCAGACCTGGAGGTCGCGGATGTCGGCGATGGTGAACTGTGCATCGGGCGCGCGCGATGCAAGCTCGAGGTAACGAGGTGACTGCTGGACCCGCAGTGCGCGCGGCGCCTCGCGCATCCAGCGCAGAACGAAGTCGCGCTCTTCCGCCGAGAGATCGCCCGCCGCGCGCTTGCTCAAGTTGAGGAACAGGTCGACCGACTCCTCCTTGCCGTAGTCCTCGATCTGCGCGAGCAGTGAGGGCACCAGATTGAAGGTGGCTCTGACCTTCGGGTAGGCATCGAGGAGCGCCGGCATCTTGTAGTAGTCCTTGGCCGAGCGCAATCGCACCCAGGGCAGCAGGTATGTGCTGGTCAGGTCGTCCTTGTAGTACGGCTGGTGCATGTGCCAGACGAAGGCGACATGAAGTGGCTTCATCTGTTACTTCGCAAGTTCATCAAGCGCTCTGATGAAGTTTAGATAGACCTGCTGTTGCTCTCGGATGATGCCGAGGTCGCCAAGCTCCCACCACTCCGACGGAGTGAAGTACGCGCTCACCTCGGCCTCGCCGCCCGAACGGCCGAACCACTGGATCAGATGAAGGTTGTCGGACTGCATGAGCCACTTCGCCAGGTCCATGAGAGCAGGCTCTCCGGTGAGCATCGCCTTCGAGTACGCATGGTGCATCAGCCGGAAAAGGCCCTGCTGGGCGTGGTTGCCCAGGAAGAATTCCATCCCGCCTTCCCCGGCCCACGTCGTGCCGTACTCGCTCACCGGCGCCTCGTGGGCGGAGTCGCCGAGCTCGGTGATCGCTTCTGAAGGGAGAAGCATGCGGACCTTGCGCCGGCGCAGCTGCGCGTTGAGCGCGCGCATGAATTCGAAGATGCCCGAGTCCCGGCGGTGATGCTCGCCGAACGTCTCGAAGTCCCAGCCCAGCGTGACGAGATCGCCTCGACACTCGCGCACCCAATCCGCATACACCTCGGGTGTGAGCGGCCACATGCTCCACGCTTGATTGGAGAAGCGATAGCCGACGTCGTCGGACAGCTGGTGATGCCGCGGCAGCAGGGCCAGGTCCTGCATCGGATAGCGATAGACGTGGGTCGGATCCCGCCAGCCGAGCTGCCAGTCGCGTCCCTCCATGAATGCGCCGGCAAAGCCGCACTGCTGGAGGGCGAAGTACACGTCGTTGGACATGAACATCTCGGTCGTGTCCGTGAACGCGACAGGCTTCTGGAAGAGATCTTCGAGGCGCTTGCGCGCCCACAGCATCGCCTCCTTGAAGGCGACGATGTCGACGTAGAAGAGCCAGGAGTGATAAGGCTCGACGCACACGACCTCGACGTTCGGGCTCGCGCAAAGACGCTTGAATCCGTCGAGCACCTTGTTGCTCCACCGCTCCGCCTGCACCAGGAAGGAGTTGCTGAAACCGATCGACATGCGCCATCCGCGCCGCGCCAGGTCGCGAAATGCCGCCGTCGCGGGCAGGTACGAGTACTCGGCGACCTTGTCGAAGTAGTGCCGATCGAGCTGGTCGTCGAACAGGTAGCCGGCGAGCCGGTCTGGCGATGTGCCGCCGGGTATCAGCTGGGCCGGCAGCCTCAGACGGCGCGGTTGATGCACCACGGTGTACACGACCATCCGCTCAGCCACGCGGCCGGGTCGCTCTTGCGGGGCGCCGCGCCGCCGGCTTGGGCAGGGGCTCTTCGGGACCCGCGACAGCCTGGCGGGCTGCGGCGAAGTCGATCCTGAGCAGGAGCTGGTCGATCACCTTCTCCCATACGTAATCCCGGGCTGTGGCCCTGCCGCGCCTGCGCAAGCCCGCGACCAAACGCGGCCTCTCCTTGAGTACTGACAGCTCGGTGACGATTTCGATCGGGTCATCGGTCTCGAGCACCACCGCGTTGCGGTATCCCTCTGCGTAGTCCTCGCCGGTCGAGCCGGTCACTGCAATGCCGCCGGCGGCCATCACCTCGAGCCCGACCAGGCCGAACGGCTCGTGGCCGGAATTGGCGAGAACGGCGTCACACGAGGCGTAGACGTCGATCACCAGCGAATCGTTGAGAAAGCTCGTCAGGTTGATGAGGTCGGCTTGCTTCGAGTCGCGCAGCAGCGCGGCCATCCCGGCTGCGTCGGGCGGCCCCGGCGCATTTCGCACGAGCAGCCCCTGGCGCTGCGCGTGGTTCATCACCTCGGCGCCGTGCGGCTCTTTGCCTCCTCGCACGACGAGTTTCACGGTGTTTCCTCGGCGCTTGAGCTGGGCCGCCGCCGAAACGGCCATGAGCCAGCGCTTGTCAGGGTCGAAGCGGCCGATCTTGAACCAGAAATGATCGGCGCCGGCTGCCCTCCGCAGATCGTCCACCACCTGCGGGTCCGCTTCGACGATCGACTCGCGCGAGATTCCATTCGGGATCACGATCGGGTTCTGCCCCCACTCCCACATGCGGAACTTCATGTACCGGCTGACTGTGGTGACCGTGGTGGCGAAGTTCAAGCCGGTCCAGTCGATCCGGTTGAAGCCGTACGTGTTGTTGGCGTTCCAGAGCATCACCACGCGATCGCGCAGGCCACGGTAGTAGAGGGCATCCGAGATGAGCTTCATCGACCATGAGGTGTGCCACTCCTCACCAAGCACGACCACGTGGTTGCCCGCTGCGATAGCCGGTGCGATCACGTTCTCGATCAGGCTCGGCGGGAGACTCGAGTTCCAGTCCCGGATCTTGCCTTCTTCGCCGTCGTACACGCCGCCACGGTGCATGGATGAGATCCACTGGCACCAGCGGCGGTACTGCAGGCGCCCGCCCTCCTGCTCTTCCTCGCCCGGCAGGTCGGGGTCGCCACAGAAATAGAGGTATGTCGGGTAGCCGATGCGAGCCAGCGAGCGGGCGAGGCCCTTCACCCGGACTCCCAGGCCGCCGGCCTGGCTGTAGACGTCCGGCCCCTCGAAGCTGAGGATCACGAACACCGTGCGGCGCGGATCGAGATTCATTGCCTGGCCCGGAGGATCTCGATCGCCTCGGCGTGCAGCTCGTGCGTGGGCGCGCAGAGAAGCGTCGTCCGTGTTTCGAGGTCACATCGCAGGCGGTCGAGCCGCTCGCCCTGCACGTCGCTCGCAACGCCCCCTACCTCGCTCAAGAGCAGCAGGCTCGCTGCCATGTCGAACACACGGACGGGAATTGGGGCGCAAAAGACGTCAAACCCTCCCGCGCTGGTGAGCGCGATGGAGATTGCCATCGAGCCCAGTATGCGGATCTTGTTTGAACGATCCACGAGAGGCTGAGCCAGCTTGAGCGCGCGAGGAGTGCTCTCGAGGCCGAGCAGCTCAATGCGCCGTCCGCCAAGTCGTGCAAGTCGTGCGGACGGCTGGAGCGGCTTCCCATCGCGCCACGCGCCCTGTTTGCGGACAGCCCGCCATTCCTCGCCCGTGTTGAGGTTGAGGACCAGCCCCGCATAGGTGTCGGCCACCGTCGGACCGTCCAGCACCGCCAGCATCAGCCCGAAGAGCGGGACGCCTTGCTTGGCGTTCAGACTTCCGTCGACCGGGTCGACGAGGACCAGCGGATAGTCCGCGCCGAAGCTGCGATGGCCGGCTTCTTCGGACAGGACCGAGAATCGCTCGCCGCGCTCTGCCAGCGACGCCAGCTCGCTGAAGACGACGACCTCAGCGGCTCGGTCGAGCTCCATCGTGGTGTCGCCGCCTGCGCCCACGCTCAGCTGCGCGCGCCCGGCCTCCGTGCCCGAGAGTGGAAGGACCGTACGTCGGACCCCGGCGCCTATCCGGGAAAAGACTTCGAGCCAGTCGCCGGGTTTCAGTGCGCTTCGGTCGCGCCGGACTCGGCCGAGACCTTGCGGCGCCTCCGGCGCCTTCTCTCGACGACGATCGTGATCAGGTACGGCTGCTGCATCGCCCACACACGCTCGATGAGCTGCGGGATCGCGATCGAGTGCGGCTGCTCGATGCCGAGCATGACCAGTGCCTCCGCGACATGGTCCGGCAGTTCCGTCTTGTCGTGAAGGTTCAGCTGCTCGAGGCTCTCGAGAATGTCATCGAGCCTGCGCAGTCCGCCTCGCCTTTCCGACTCACCCGGGCGCAGCATCGGTGAAAGCTTACTTATTTACGACTTGGACGAGCGAGCGGCTCACTTCGTCAGGCCGCTCGAACTGAAGCCAGTGTCCTGCGCCTTCCAGGACCTCGAGTCGATAGTCCCCAATCATCTGTCGCGCGGTGCCCTCAGCTTGCAAACGACCGAGGGCGGGATCCTGGTCGCCCCACAGGAGCACGGTGGGCGCTCTGACCTTCACGTCGCGCGCCAGCGCCGACCACCCGGTTCCGGGCACCAGGTTGGCGCGGTAATAGTTGAGCCCGGCGGTGAGTCGACCAGGTCTCGACATCGAGCGGACGAAGTGCTCGACCATCGCGCGAGGCATCGCGTCGGGGTTGGGGCCGATCGAGTACATCGCGCGGAGCCTCCTGTAGTCATCGTCGGCGAGCACCGCCTCCGCCTTGCCCTCCATCAGAAACAGGCCGACGTACTGCGAGCGGGCTTTCTGATCGTCGTCCCGCGCCGCTGCGACCATCGCCGCCGGATGGCCGACCGACAGGACGGTGAGCGACTCTGTCATCTCCGGATGACGGCCTGCGAAGAACCAGGCCACGATCGCCCCCCAGTCGTGCCCAGCGACGTGGGCGCTGTCGCGCCCGAAAGCCTTGATCATCCCGACCACGTCCTCCACCAGGTTGGCGATCGCGTAGTCCTCGACAGCACCAGGCGCATCGCTCAGGCCATAGCCCCTCAGGTCCGGCGCGACCGCCAACGCACCGGCTTGCGCCAGCGCCTCGACCTGTTTGGACCACGACTCGGCGCCTTCTGGAAACCCATGCAGCAGGATTGCGAGCTCGCCCTGCGCCGGTCCGTCCACCATCGTCCGAAAGCGCAGGCCGTTGGCCTGGACCATGTGCTGGCTGGCCGTCATCTCAATTGTGAGTTGATGAAATCCGTAGCCACATCTAGCGCCTGGTCGAGCACCTTGAGCAGCCCGTGCCCCTGGCCTTTGAAGATCTCGAGCCGAGCGTTGGGAATGAGCTTGATCTTCTCTTTCAGCAGTGCAAGATCGGCGAATGGATCCCTGTCGCCGCTGAGGAAGAGCGTCGGACAGCGGATCTGACCCCAGTGCGCGGTCCGCAGCTGGTCCTTGAAACCCGGACGATGCAGCGGATACGAGAAAAGGACCAGGCCACCGAAGTCAGCCTCGACCGCGGCCATGCTCGCGACTCTTCCACCAAAGGACTGACCGCCTCCGACGACCTCGTGTCCTATGCCCGATGTCTTGATGAAGACCGGCACCGCTTTCTCGGCTCCTCCGCGAGGAAGATCGACCGCGACAGCATCGATCCCGCGTCGCTTGAAACCCACCACATAAGGCTTCATCGACGCCGCATTGCCCGATGCTCCATGACCGAGAACGACTCGCATGTTGTCTATCGTCGCAGTCTTTCAGAGGTCGCTCAAGGTCATCATCAGCGCGACCTCAGCAGAAATTTCCACAACCCTCGCTGAAAAAAAATATTCTCGAACCATTGACGTGAGAGGGGTTCATCGGGTATCACAACACCTTGTATGGCGATGCGACTCGTGGTTGCCACCACAGAGGCAACGGACCCGACGCGAGAAAGCGGACCATTTTCGACATCCGCCAACGTCTCGGAGTTCTCATCATCGAGGATCCGCGGCGAAGCCCGTGGGGTTGCAGAGGAGGTACGTGTAGGAGCGAATCCTGTCCACGACTCACCACCACATGGAACCCGCCAAACCGATGGAACCTATCGGGTCCATATCTTTAGGAAGAGGAGGTAATTGCATTATGGCTAAGAAGAAGGCTGCCAAGAAGCCGGCCAAGAAAGCCGCCAAGAAGACCTCGAAGAAGAAGTAGTAAGACACTTCTCTTCAATCGTCGTTTCGTAAGTCCGTCACGCGCCGGGGTTCTGTGGAGCCCCGGCCCTCTTTTTTTTACGCTGCTGCTCCTCCCCATTTATGGGGAGGTGGCGGGCGAAGCCCGACGGAGGGGCTGACCTATACCCGAAAAGGCGCCACATATAAGGAAGGCCAACCCACTTGACATACGAACATTCGTTCGCTATGGTCAGTGTCGCCTCCACTCCAGCCCTGCATCGCTCTCATCGAGGCACCCATTGAAAGATGCAGGCAGAAAAGCTTGAACTTGCCATTGACTCGATTCGCGTCCGCTTCGGCAGCCAGGCACTGACCCGGGCGGCCGAGCTGCCGCCACCCCAGCCGTGGTCGAGCAGAACACCGGTCGACCGCCTCACCGGCATCGCAGGCCTGCCGCGAGGCCGTCTCGCGCTGTTCACCGGGAACGGAACGTGCGGCAAGCTCACGCTTGCGCTGGCGCTGCTTGCCAATGCGACCCATGAGTTCGCGCACGCGATCGTGATCGACGGCGGCGGATTCGACACCTTGAGCCTCCTTCCCTTTTCCCCGGAGCTTGGCGCGCTGACTGTGGTCAGTGCGCCGGCTCCCGAAATCGCTGGCGAGGCGGCGTCTGCTCTCGCGCGCGCCGGCGTCGGGTTTCTTCTTTTGATGTGTGAGCTCCCCGAGCACTGGCTCGGGCCGCTGGAGTCCGGAGCCAGTCGCTCTGGGACGGTGCTCGTTGCGGTCGTCGACGCGCCGAACCGCGCGCTCGCCCATGCGTCGAGCTTCAGTCTTGGGTTCTCACGTCGCGATTGGATCTGGGAACGCGGCCAGATGGTTGGTCTTCGAGCCTCGGCGCGGTGCGTGAAAAACCGCGTGGCACCGCCGCTGGGCGAGGCCGAGCTCGAGATTCGCTATCCGCTCGGCAATCGACAGCTCTCGGATTACCACGCATCGGTCGCCGAGGTGCCGTCTCCGTTTGAAGAGTTGTCGCGATGCGAATCTGCTGTGGTCTGACCGGCCACCTGGAGCTGGCGCGCCGGCCAGACCTCTATGGCCAGCCCGTCATCGTCGGGCGCTGGGACGAGCATGTTGTCGCGGCGTCCGAAGAGACGTTGCCTTTCGGTGTGATCACAGGCATGGCGCTTCGCCAGGCGGAGCACCTTTGTCCACAGGCGATCTTCGTCCTGCCGGACGAGGAAGCGACCGCCCGGATTCGCGAGCTGATCTCATCGGCTCTCTACGATCTCGCGCCGGTGGTCGATGTACGCGACGAGGGAATTGCGTGGCTCGACATCAGTGGAGTGGCGACCGCCGGATTGTCAATCCGCAACGCACGTCACCGCTTGTTGAAGGCGATCGGCCGCGAACCCAGACTCGGACTGGCTCCGGGTCCTTTCTCGGCACGACTCGCGGCGGCTCGTGCGCGACCCGGCCGCTTGTTGCGCATCGCAGACGCAGGCGAGTTCCTTGCCCCTCTTCCCTCTCGCGAGCTGCCTCTCGACGCCGAAAAGCTCGAGCGACTCGACCTTCTCGGCTTGCGCTCGCTTGGGGCGGTGGCTTCGATCGGCCCTCGAGAGATGGAGAGCCAGCTCGGTCACGAGGGCCGGCGCGCGGTTCTGCTCGCACGGGGTCTCGAACCGGATCAGCTCGTGGCGTGGCGCCCTCCTCTGTTCACGAGCGCACACCGGCAGTTCGGAGAGCCTGTGGAAGATCGAGAGGCGCTCCTTTTTGTCGGGCGGGCACTGTGCGGCGACCTGGCAGACGAGCTCGGGCTGCGTGGCGCGGGCGCCAAGCACGTCCGGGTGCGGCTTGAAGTCGAATCAGGCGCGCCCGAAACTCGCGAGTCGATCGTCCGCCATCCCCTCAGCAGCGCCGCCGAGCTGTTCGGGCTCATCGGGTCATGGATCAAGGAATGGCAGCCGCGCGCGCCGATCACCGAGCTGTGGATCGAGCTGCCGGTGCTAGAAGGTGCCGGCAGGCGTCAGCTGAGGTTGTGGGCGGGCGGTGACGGATCGAGCGAAGAGGTCACGGCGGCTCTGGAGCGATTACAGGAACGCTTCGGCGAGGGTTTCGTTCAGAAGCAGCCGTTTGCCGGATAGCCGGGATGATTGGAAACTTTCAAAAGAACACCTGCACTGGTGTAGAGGTAGATCCCACCCTGGCCGCTCAACCACGTGCCGTGGGCATCGGTGATCCCACCACCAACCTCCTGAGCGAGCACGCCTTTGTAGATCTGCGTGGGGGCATCAGGAGCCGCCACCAGGAGCAACCTCGCATTTGGATCGGCCGTCCAGGCACCCGTTTCTGCCATCAGCGGCAAACCCCTACCGTCGAGACCTACAACCCTGAGACCCTTTCCTGGCTCGTACAGCCACTCGGTTTGTCTACCCGATCGAAGGTCCACACGATCGATCTCGTTGGGCAACGTTCCGATCGAAGTCCCGGTGACAACCGGGTTGGAGTCGGCGGGATTCACGGTTTGGGTCCAGATGATGCCATTCCCGGCGCTGAGCACCGGATAGAGATCCTTCGACACCTGTCGCATCGATCCGTCAGCGGGATTGACGAGCCACAAGCCGGCCAGGAGGTGCTCGAACCCGCTCACGAGGTATATGCCGTCGTTCGAATAGTCGAGGACGATCGGCTGTCCATTGAATTGGACCCCGCTCTCCTGGAAAACATGGTCCCGGCCGGTGGCGACGTCCACCACGTGGACCAGAAGGCCGCCCGCCTGTCCGACGCCTACGTCGGCGTAATGGGCCCCATCAGGGGAGACTGCCGTCCGCGGGACCGTCAACCAGCGCGAGAACGCTCGGTCGTAATACTTACCGTTGTCGCCGCTCGGGTCGACGATCACGTCGCCGGAGGGGAACGAGATAAACGAGTCGACGGTCTTGGCGTCCTGCTTGTAGATCGGCAGCCGGCAGCTGAATCCGACCGTAGTCAAGCTCAGGTCAGGGATGGCGGTCGCCGGTGCCGTTTGGGTCGGAGACGTGGTCAGAGAGGACGGGGACTGAGTGGTGATCTGCCCGGCCGAGGGCGACGCCTCCTGGTGAGCGACCGGAGCGCCGCTCGACTGCGAGCAGGCCGCGACGAGGAGGGCAAGCAACGCCAACCACCGGCTCATCTCACCTTTCCAACGTCGGTCGAGCGCGAAGGTTTCGGGGTCGCGGCGAGATGACGCGGTTGCTGAAACCACCTGTCTTGATCGATGTCACGCTCGACC
>Ga0209160_1000750_pt1 | contig 26937 bp, 30 predicted proteins | sample GraSoiAngelo_153_FD_186167 | JGI IMG/M metagenome (GOLD analysis project Ga0209160, IMG submission 186167) | Grasslands soil microbial communities from the Angelo Coastal Reserve, California, USA - 14_1009_12_40cm (SPAdes) (version 2) | ecosystem: Environmental > Terrestrial > Soil > Grasslands ...
AATCTCTCTCGCAATCTGGCGCTGGTCGAGCGTTTGCGGGAGATTGGCCACCGCCACAACCGTTCTGTCGGGGAAGTCGCAATCGCCTGGACGCTGCACCATCCCGCCGTGACCGGCGCCATCGTTGGCGCCCGCAATGCCAGGCAAGCAGAGGGAGTCATGGGCGCCGGCGATTTGCGCCTCGCCGATGAGGAAATAAACGAGATCGAAGACTTCTTCCAAGAGACTGCGGCCTAACGGGAATTTCACCGCGTACCGACAGTTCGGTCGCCGCGATTCGACACACTTGCCTCAATGTGCAGCGACACGGGCAGTCGCCTTCTGGGGTTTGCTCAGGCTGGCAGAAACCATCTCCGTAAAAACATCGGGGGGCACGTAGCCGCTGCGCACGCAGTGAAGGATGCAGGCAAGGACATTGGCAAAGGGAGCGAGAAGGGAACCAAGGTGATCGTTTACTCCAGCGAAGATGCAGGGAAGAAAGTAGCGCACTTCTTCGAGAAGATGTGAATCGGCAGGGAAACTGCTGCTCGGATCCTCGGATCGACCAGACGAACGAAAGTTTCCCTGCGATTAGGACAGTCGGAACCTGTCCGTCACCTACGATGGTCTTTTCCAGACGATGACATCGAAGGCAAACTGAATACCCAGCCGCCGTCCACTGAGGTCAGCTGGGTATTTAGCCTCTACCAACAGGGGTGCACTGGAGCAATGGACGCCAGATTACTTTTATTGTTAATCGACTGACTTACCAGTGCCCAGACGCCATTTTGCAGTGTGGAGTACGTCCACTTCACCAAACCAACCCCTTTCTGGTAGGCGAAGGTCTCCTTATACTTGCAGCCTTGGAAAGTGGAACTGCAGGCATAGCGATACACCATCGTCAAGGTGGGCAGGCCAGGCGGAATATTTCCACCAACATTTAAAGTGGTGGGTCCCCAAATCTCACTAATGATGTTTCCCAAGGTGTGGCTGGTGTACGAGCTGCAAGATGAATAGACCCTAAAGCCCGAACTGCTGGAGGGAACTGTAACCGTGGCGATCTTACCGCCGCTTGTGCTCGGAATCTTTATGCACCTCGGTGTCCATTTGATCGGTGTGTTGAAGATTTTGTAGGTGTGAGGATCGGTCCATTTGTACTCGGTGATCGATTGATAGATGAAGTTCTGGTCGAACAGATTAATATCCCACGGATATCCGGCCGAAGACTTCACCCAATAAAAAGTCCCGCTCACGGGGTACACCATGTTGTAATGACCGTTCTTTGTGTCCGGTTGCGGGGCCATCCACTTAAGCATGTCGTACTGCGTGGACTTGCAGACTTGACCGAGAGCTGGCGCCGCGAAAAGGCAAATTAAAAGACACCATTTCATGTCGAGGTCCTCCCCTTTTGCTGAATTACTTGCTCCCCTGAAACCCTCTGCTCGACCCGGATCCCTATGTCTGGCTCTGGCCCGCCGAAACCCGCGACGATCCGGCAGTTGCTGATTTTGCAGCTGGCCGAAGAACCGTAAACAAATTTCCCTGGTACCTTTTTCGTGGCTCGAGCCGTTAAATGGTCAATGCTTTAAACGCGAGACGGATGTTGGGGGCACAATAGTGCGGTTGGAGCAGGAGAACAATCAGCGAAAAACCTTAGTAGCTGTTCAAAGTGGGACTGGGGGGTCCTGATAGCCGCTCAGACGACAATCAGCCAATCCCGCGGAGAAGCTGAAAAGCCTATGAAAATCGCCGGCAAAACGTCTTTCTTGTCAGGAAGAGAAAGGGCGATACCAGGTGAATATCCTGGTTACCCATCATGGTTACTAAAGAGGATGCCCTGACGGGAATTCATCATGCCGTAACAAACATCCTGTCAAATAGGGAGTATGAAGACGCCGTGTTACGACACGGTGATCCTTTCGGACCTGCACTTGGGTTCAGAGGTAAGCCGTGCCGAAGCTGCCTTGCAGATGCTGAAAGCGGTTTCATTCAGCCGCTTGATCCTGCTAGGCGATATTTTCTGTGATCTCAATTTCCGCCGGCTCAAGAAAGAACACTGGCAATTTCTCGGTTACATTCGCAAGCTGTCGAATCCTAAACGCGGCATCACGGTGGTTTGGGTTGAGGGTAATCACGATCATGGTCTTTCTGACGTGATGTCCCACCTTGTCGGTATTGATGTTTACCAGCAATATGAATGGGATTTTGAGGGCGTCCATCACCTGGCCATTCATGGACACCAGTTCGACCGCTTCCTGGTCAGCAATCGTCTGCTAAGCAACATCTTTACAGCATTCCACGACCAAATCCAGAAGGTCTCGTTCGGACGAAAACGCATCGTCAATTTTCTGGAGCGTTTCGATACGGTTTGGTTACGTCTTTCCAGCAAAGTGGCGTCCGGGGCTTTGGGCTACGGCAAAACGCTACATGCCCAGCGTGTCTTTTGTGGTCATACCCACGAAGCGATGCAGGTCAAAAGGGACGGAGTCGAGTATTTCAACAGTGGCAGTTGGACTCAGCAAAGAGCCACGTACATCACGATTGATTCTACGGGGGTCACCATCCATGACTATGAAGAGCGAATTGACGATAATTATTCCGGCGAAGAACGAAGCGAAACTGATTCCGAATTTGCTGAGCTCTCTCATTCTTCAGGACTATCCGCAGATCTCGAGTACGAAAATATACCTGGCTGACGCGGGCTCCACGGACGGTACTCCCGAGATTGCGTCCAGCTACGGGAAGTGGCTCGACATTGACGTGATCCCTGGAGGGCTTCCCTCAGTGGGCAGGAATGCCGGCGCCAGCCGCGCGTGCACTCCGTACGTCTTGTTCATCGACGCCGACATCGAACTCCTGGATCAAACCCTGATTCGCAGAACGATGGAACTAGCTAAACGAAGAGATCTTCACTGCGTTACTACAAACATCGTTTGCCCCGGGGGCTCCAGGTGGGACCGGATGCTTTACCAGGGCAATAACTTCATGCAGCAGCTCTCGCGTTTGTACAAGCCTTTCAGCACAGGCATGTTCATGCTTTTTGACAAGGCTCAGTTCGATGCGCTTGGAGGATTCCACGAACAGGCACTTTATGCGGAAGATTATTTGCTAAGCCAAAAAGTGAAGGGCGGCAAATTTGGAATCGTCCGAGGATCCGTACAAACGACCAATCGCCGGTTCAAGAAAATGGGGCACTTGAAGTTGATCCGCCTATTCTTGAACACGGCATTGCACACTCACCGGGAGAGTTTCTTTCTGCGCGATCACAAGTACTGGCATTCGGAAGCGTAACGCCCGGTGCAGGCGCGCTCCTGTCCAAAGGAGAGCGCCTGCTCATTCGACTAAGCTGACCAATTCATTGAGGCTGCAACCGGCCGAACAATCCATCCGCTTCGCCATTGATTCCCGCGGAGAAGAAAAGGGCATTTGACGGGGCGGTCGAATTGCCAAAGGTGATCATCCACAGTCCGTCAATTGACAAAACAGCGCCATTCTTGTTGAGCAGTTGACCCACAAAGGCTCCCGTCACGGGGTTAAAGGCGCTGATGCGTCCGTCCCCGAAATTGCCTACCAGCAAATCGTTGCTGAAACGTCCGAAATTTGCTGGCGCCAGGGCTAATCCCCACGGCGAGTTCAACACGCCCCCGGAGATCAATCGGCGCAACTTGTTGCCACTGGTATCGAACACGTCCACAAAACCATGGTGCGGTCCTGCGAGATCGTCTTTCTTGTTTTCCTGCTGTTCCGCAAAAGTGACGTAGAGCTTGCCATTGATATTGCGAATGTTAAAGGGCGCGAAACCTGGCAAGACATTGATATCCGTGAAAGTCTTTACCAATTGGAAATGCGAGTTATACATTTCCACAACACCATCGTGGAAATTGGTGGCATAAAGAAAATTTCCCCTTGAAGTTTGAGCCGACGCTAGTCCCTTGTAAACTGCGCTAAGACCCGAGTTATCCACCACCCGGATAGCGCGCATGAGATTTACGCCGGGGTTCCAGCCGCTGATAGTGCCGTCTTCGGTCACGAAGATAAAAATCGCCGGACCCGAAGTGCCATTTCCGGATACGACAAAGTCGTCAGTGCCATTGAAAACTGTTCCGGTGGGTGTGGACGGTCCCTTGCTTCCCTCGGGGGGAGGGATGGTTACGATGAGAGGGACTTGAGTTCCATCTGGCCCGTAGAGAGAGTAGACACTCCAGTTCCATTGTCCGACACCCAGAATGGATTTGTCGGTCCGAACGATATTCCCCATGGATTTTTCAGATGTGAGTCGGTAACAGCGGCCATTCCCGGAATGTCCGAAACCAGATTAGTTTGCGAATAACGTTGCGCCAGGGCCGTGCTAGAAATGGCGAGAACGGCAAGGAGCGCAGTGATGACGCTTGAACTGAATCGAGATTTAGGGAGAGCACACATACATTACCTTTCTGAAATCGGAGGGTTTTAGGGCGTTCTAGGCGAGGCGGCGGCCAGTTCGTCCCAGCTCAGAAAGTAGATGATTGCCTGACCCCCAATTGTCAAAGCGTCATCACGAAATTGTCATTTCTTTGTTAAAGCTGTCTTTTGGGCTGAGCGGAGGGAGAGCAGAATTTCTCGGCAATCTCGGAAGAAATTCCATTTGCTCGCCGAATCGCACTATACAGGCGGCCGCTGTCACGCATGGTGCGTCCTTGAGTGGCAGGATCCAGGGCTACGAGACCGAACCGCAGTCGCCAACCTTCAGTCCATTCGAAATTGTCGGTGAGCGTCCAATGGAAATAGCCGCGAATGTCGTGACCTTCCTCTACTGTTTTGTGCAATGCACTTATCGCGTTCACCATCAGCCAGGGACGGATCCGGTCATCCGCGTCAGGGACGCCATTCTCCAAGATGTAAATGGGTTTTCCCAATCGAGCGACACTCTGGACCGCTTCCCTGACGGCTTCTGGATAAGCTTCTCCGTACGGCTTATCAACTCCGCAGTCCCCTTGGGGAACATGTGGCGGTACGAATACGTTTCCAAAAAGCTGGGAGGCATGCCTCAGGCTGAAAGCGACATGAAACCGGCTGTAAACGTTCAAACCAACAAAATCGCACGTGCCCTTCACTTCTTCGAGATGGGATGTAGCGAAGTTGAAAGGCAATGACAGCCGGCCATGTTCCATTAAGCTCAGAAAGGTCTCGTTGAAAAGCTGACGCAAGAGAGCCGCAATCCAGCGGTCCGCTGCAAATGCTCCATTTGCCGGCTCGAAGACCACATAATTGTGAGCCCATCCCACCTGCGCCCCGGGCTGGAGTTCATGAATCGCATGAAAAGCGCGACCATGACAGGCCGCGATCCTGTTGACCACGCGCACGGCAGTAATGATTTTGCCCCTTCGACCGGGCGGGAATTCTCCGAGAACGTATCCCAGGGCCGCGTAAACATTCGGCTCGTTGAAGGTTACCCAGTGCTGGCACAGATCTCCTAACTCCTCTACCACTCGACGCGTAAAAAGTTCGAACCGATCCGCGGCGTCCGCTGCCAGGAATGCACCTTCCTGCTCGAACCACCGCGGGTGTGTGAAGTGGTGTAGGCAGACCATGGGTTGAATATTGCGCTGACGCAAGGCGCTGAGCATTGTGCGGTACCGCCTGAACGCTGCGCTGTCCCAGTGATCCCGCTGTGGCTCGACGCGGCTCCATTCGACTGATAAGCGAAGCGCATTCAATCCCATCTCCTGAGCTAGATCGAAATCTCGCTCCGCGTTGTTCCACCAATCGCAGGCTTGTCCGCAGCGGTCGCCGGACCGGATACGGCCCGCCGCTTCCCAATCCGACCATTGATTATTATGGTTGCTGCCTTCTACTTGATGGGCGGCGGTCGATACTCCCCACAGGAAACCTGGACGGAATTGCTGGGGAAAAACCACATTCTCTGGAGCTTCATGAACGGCTGGTTTCTTGCGGCTTGAGGACCGTAGCATCCTGTTTGGCATTCTAAGCGATGTGGTCCGTTATGCGGCACGCTAAGTCGAATTGGGTTACGCGAGTCAGCTTACCCGGTTTGACTGATTCGATTACTGAGAAACGTCCGCACAACCTGCTCGCAAAGTCAGTCGTCTAAGTGCCGGGAGGAACCAAATGGCAGCCAAAAAAGGTTCGCGCAGGAAATCCGGCGGTCGTAAGTACGGTAAAGCCGCAGGCAAAACTGTAGAGAGCGCTATACGTCGCAAAAAGCGTGGGACGCTTCGCTCTGGCAAGGGCGGAAAAGGCGGCAAAGTCAAAAGTCGAAAGCAGGCCATTGCCATCGGCCTATCGGAAGCCCGCAAGAAAGGCGCTAAGGTCCCCAGGAAAAAAGCCAGCTAAGAATGTTCCAGGCCAGCGAACTTTGACGTCCCGCCTTCGTACGGAGGAACTGCTCGGGACACAAGGAATGGTCCGGCATTTTGTAATATTTCGCCGACCACGATAATCTAGTTACGGCTAGTCGCCATTGCTGACATCTGGCCTTCGGAAGTCTCCCCAGTTTCTGCAACTTTGGATTATGTCCCGCATTCTCCTCGATAATCCGGCGTATTACATCAACCGCGAGCTCTCGTGGTTGGCATTTAACCGCCGTGTGCTAGAAGAAGCTGAAGACGAAACAAATCCTCTTCTCGAACGGGTGAAATTCCTCTCCATCACTGCCAGCAATCTGGACGAGTTCGTGGAGGTGCGGGTCGCCGGCATGGGGCAGCAAATTGAGGATGGATACACCGAAGGCGGCCCTGACGGTCTCACTCTGCTGGAAGAACGCAATCTTGTATCCAGGGATATGCACGAGTTCGTGGATGACCAGTATCGCTGCTGGAACGAGAAGCTGCGTCCTGCACTCGCGGAGAATGGGATTCGCGTGCTCAGCATCGACGAACTGGATTCGCGAGCTCGTGAGTTTGTCGAGGATTATTGCGAGCGGGAGCTCGACTTGCTGCTGACCCCGGTGACCGTGGATCCCGCTCACCCGTTTCCCCGTGTGATCAATAAGGCTCTATGCGCGGCGTTCTTGTTGCGGCGTCGCCGCCGGTCTTCGCTGACTTATACCGGCGTAGTGACGGTGCCGCGTGCGCTGCCACGGTTGGTGCGCCTGCCATCTGAGGGAACCGACGATTTCATTTTTTTAACCGATCTGGTTACTTTCCACGCTGCGCGCATGTATCACGGTTATGACATTGTGTCTTCGGCGGCATTCCGCGTGACCCGCAACAGCAATCTTTATCTGGCAGAAGAGGAATCTCGCAGCCTGCTGGAATCGGTCCGCACCGAATTGCATAACCGGCGCAAAGGCGACGCCGTGCGCCTGGAAATTGAAGCGGATGCCGATCCCGAGATCATTGAACGCTTGCGCACCAACTTCGAACTTCAACCATGGCAGGTTTTCCCCGTACATGGGCCAGTGAATCTGTCGCGCTTATTCAACATTTATGAGCAGACAGCACGTCCGGAGCTTAAATTCAAGACCTTCACGCCTCGCGAACTGCGGCTGACGGCTAAGTCCAAGGATCTGTTCGAGGAACTTCGCCGTCACGATATTTTGTTGCATCATCCTTTTGATTCCTACGACGCAGTAAGCTCATTTATCGAATCGGCAGCCGAAGATCCGCGCGTGCTTTCCATCAAGCAGACGCTTTACCGGACCAGCGAACACTCGCTCATCGTGCCCGCACTTATTTCCGCCGCGCAAAAGAAAGAAGTCACGGCTGTAGTGGAATTGAAAGCTCGTTTCGATGAAGATTCCAATATCCGCTGGTCGCGCGACCTGGAGGACGCGGGGGTGCAGGTCTTCCACGGACTGGTAGGCCTGAAAACCCATTGCAAACTGTCATTGCTCGTGCGGCGCGACCCCGATGGTGTTGCACGCCGTTATGCTCATTTGGGAACGGGTAATTACAATACGGCGACAGCCCGAATCTATACTGATTTGAGCTTATTGACGTCTGATCCCGAGATCACTGGCGCGGTTCACGACGTCTTCAGTTTTCTGACCGCTTACGCCGAGCATCCGAATTATGCTCCGCTGCTGGTCGCGCCGTTGGATCTTGCGGAGCACTGCCTGGCCCTGATTAACCGCGAAGCTGAACACGCCCGTCGTGGTTTGCCGGCTCGCATCATTGCCAAGATGAACGCCTTGCTCGACAAGAACATCATTATGGCGCTCTATCGCGCATCCCAGGCCGGCGTGGAGATCGATCTGATTGTGCGCGGGATGTGTGCTTTGCGTCCTGGGATCCGTGGGGTGAGCGACAATATCCGGGTTAGAAGCATAGTTGGACGCTTTCTCGAGCACAGTCGTATTTTTTACTTCGCAAACGGCGGCCAGGAAGAGGTGTATCTGGGCAGTGCCGACTGGATGCCGCGCAATCTCTATGATCGAGTGGAAGTAATGTTCCCGCTCAAGGATGCCATGCTTCGGGACCGCGTTAAGCACGAGATACTTGAGTCCCAATTGGCCGACAGATTGAAATCCCGCATCTTACAGAAGGATGGAAGATATACTCGTGCCTGGCAAGGGCAGGGCAGGCGCAAACCGATCAGTGGGCCATCCGCTTTCAGCGCGCAGGAATTTTTGATGGGACTGGCTGAAGGAAAACAGGTTTTGGACTCGATTCCGCTTTTGTCTGCACCCAAGAAACGTCGCAGCGTCACCGTAAAGGAACGATAAGCCGACATGATTATTTATTTGCTGCGGCATGCCAGCGCCGGCGAGCGCATGAGCAATCCGAAAAAAGACGAAAAGCGTCCGCTGGATTCCGACGGGATCGAACAATGCGGAATTGTGGGCCGGGCTCTCGCCGCGATCGACTCGCAACCAGACATAGTCATTTCGTCGCCGCTGAAACTGCTTCCCTTGTAGGAAACGAAATGGGCTACGAAGGAAAATTGCAACTAGCGGACGCTCTTCGTCCCGAAGCCAGCTTCGCCGATTTTCGTAAATTGCTGGACAAGTATGCCAAGTACGAGTCGATTATGGTCGTTGGCCACAATCCGAATTTGAGCGAGTTCCTGGGACGCGCTATCAGCGAAAACGGTTGCGAGGCCACGGTCGACTTGAAAAAGGCAGGAGTCGCGCGAGTCGAGATGGAGCGTAACTCAGGCGTAATGCAGTGGTGCTTGACCCCAAAGGCGCTGCGCCAGCTCTATGCCGCAGCGGCTGAGAGTTCTCGTCCGAAGACTTCGCGGAAATAGCTTCTTTCCTTTTCCACCGCCCATAACTCCAGATCAATCGTGCTTCGCGGCTTGGCCAGCAATCCCAGCGTTATCTCGCCTTGACGAACTCGGACCCGCGTCCCGCGCACCGCACCGCCACGTCCCAGATTAAGCGCTCGTGCCAGTCGCAAAAGCAGAGAAGCCTTGCGCACATATTCTTGCTCGAGTGGGAGCAATGTCTTCATGGGAGCGTCGCTGGGATTCGGCCGGAATTTACCCAAATAACGTGCGATTGCTGCAATGATCAACCTTTGCTGGGGCGTGTACCCAAGGATCTCGGAATGTGAAATGACGTAGTGTGTGTGCCGATGCCTGCCGCTGCGGTTTACGTAATCGCCGACTTCATAAAGCATGGCGGCAGCTGACAGCCACTCGCGATACTCGGGCGGCAAACGATGCACAGAGTTCAATGCTGTAAACAGGCGCATTGCGGACTCACGCACCTGAAGGGCGTGATCGATGTCGACATGATAATGATTTACGGCAGCGCGGATGGAATCCCAGCGCTCGGACTCGATTTGTTTTCCAGAGCGCGTGCCGCGATCATATTCAGCCGCCATCTGCGCCAACAAACCGTCCCGCAACCCGAGGGGCGAGTAACGAAAGCCGCCGAGCTGGCAGCGTTCTAGAAGTTCAGCGTAAACCACCGCGCCGGCGGCAATAATCTCTGCTCGTCGCGGGCCCACGCCTGAGAGTTTTCTGCGCTGGTCGATAGGCAGCCGCACCAGCATCTTAGCGATCCGCTTCATCTGCGTTCGCGAGACTGTTGCCTCTCGCGCCCCTTTGGTTTTGTACAAACCGTGGCAGACCGCAGCCAGGGAAGCGGCCGTGCCGGAAGTAGCTATCACTGCTTTGGGACGTGTCCAGAAACTGCGTCCGGCTATTCGTCCGACCTCGCGTTCCACAAATGCGCGAAGCCGTCGCAGTTCGGATTTGCGCGGCGGATCGTGACGGAGGAATTCATTGGTAAGACGCACCGCGCCTAGAGGCAGGCTCACAGTCTCGCGTATATGTCCCTTGCTGGAGATCGTCAGCTCGCAGCTTCCGCCGCCCAGGTCGACCATGAGGACGGGGGATACAGTCATGCGCAAATTGGAAACCAGACCAAGGTGAATCAGCCGAGCCTCTTCCACTCCTGAAATGATTTCTACCTTCCAACCGGTTGCGGAGCGGACCCATTCCAGAAATGCAGGGGAGTTGCGCGCATCGCGCAGGGCACTGGTTGCGACGATGCGCACCGAATCGGCGCCCGCTTTCTGCACAGCACGATGAAAGCGGCGCAGCACCTTAATTGTGTCCGACATGACTTCGGGGGAGAGGAGTCCGGTTCGGAAAACATGCTCACCTAATCTTGTGACTTCACGGTCTTCATCGATGGTGTGGAGGCGGTGTCGCGTGAGCCGGGCGATCTTCAAACGTACCGAGTTCGATCCAATATCAATCGCAGCGAAAGTGGGCATGGCGGGACTGGGTCAGTTTACAGCCAGTGTTGTCTGATGTCGGAGAGAATGCTAGGCGAGCATGCTGGATGCGCGCACGCACAGTTGACTTAAATGCAAATTATGCGGCTACAGCTTGCGATTTAACTCGGCCGGACGATCTACGCGCCGTCGAAGCCACCGCTGAAATCGGTTTCTTGCCGGAAAGAGCGGCTCGAGTGTTGATCAACACCTCGAAAGCCCGGTGGAACTTGGCCCGGGTCACATTGCGGAGCGCGGCCACCAGTCCCGAATCAACGACTCCACCGGACATTTCCTCGGCTCTCTTGGTGAGCTTCAAGGAGTCATGCCAGTCGCCGATCACATCCTGCATCAGCTTGAGTTGTTCCACAACACTTTGAGCTTGAGGATTATCCCCTGCCAGCTCCGCAATGTAGCGAGCTCGCTTACCCGCGATCCTGTACTGATGCAATACCTTTTCGGTGAGCGGAGCTTCATCTTGCCCCAGTTCGGCCACCAGGCGCAGCGCGACACGAAGAGGCTCCGTGCCTTGGGGAATGTTCAGCTCGCTGGCTGCGCGCTTTAGCCGTTTTCGCAGTTCGCGCACCGTGGGCTTGTCGAAATTTGAGGCCAGTTTCTGCTCGCGCTTGGCCCGATCGTCGGTAACATTGCGCAGCAACTGAGATTTTCGCCGTGGCTCCTGCGAAATCTTCAGGCCCCGCAGAGACGCCATCTGCACATCCAGATCACGCACCCGCCCCGCCTTTTTTCGCAGACGGGCCAGCAGCTTGAGCAATTTCCTGTCATTGCGACTGAGTTCGGGCGAAAGTTCCCCAAGGAGAGCTTCCACCCGACGGCTATAGGTTCGAAATTTGTGCACACTCTGCGGTGCGGTTTTGGCCGTTAGTTTCGACAGGTGTCGATTAAGTTTCTGGAAGGCAAGACTGCTTTTTTCTACATCGACTGGCATAGGACCAAACCAGGGAGCTAGTGAAATTACCCTTTGTTCCTAAAACTTGCAAATGAGAAAACAACATCTTCTTGAAGGTTGCTCCGAAGCAGACTTTCAAGCGGCAGGAACGAAGCAGTATCTTAACACTTGCCGGGCGCATTCTGTCGAGAGGTCGCAACCTATTGCATATTCAGGAGTTGCGATGACGCTGGCAACAAAAACAGAATTCTCGAAGACGGAGCTTGGGTTTCGGCTACTCGTCGGTATGTTTCGCGAGATACGTGCCTGTAATGTATCCGACCGTTGCCCCCACGAGGGTATCGGAGGGAAAGTGTCTCTTTCCCGCCAGCCGGACCAGACTGACTCCCGTCGCCAACCCATAGGCGCTCCACTTGAGCCATCGTTTGTTGGGATAGCGGTGTGCGATGACGCTGGCGAAAGCAAAGCTGGTCGCCGCGTGTCCCGAAGGGAAGGATTTGCCACCTTCCCAAAATTCACCTCGACTACCAGGTTTGTACGCGTATTGGCGATTAGTGGCAGATTTAAGGAGCAGAGTGATTCCGTTCGCCGCACCCATAGCTTCGAGAGCGGTCCAACCTGCATTCGCTGCATAAGACGACCTGTGGCCAGTGCAACCGATTGCGTACATCAGCCCGGCGGCGCCAAGTTCTATACCAATGCCGATATTTGATCCTCGGATGGCATCATTTTGAAACGGTAAAGACTGGATACGGCGGCTGGCGGAAAGATCAACCGAGGAAATCAATATGCCGCTGGCGGCAGCGACCGGCAGTTCCCATCTGAGATTGCGCGGTCGAATGGCATTGCGCGGAGCCATGGCCAGGCCGCGACCCACCTTCACAAGATCGCCGGGCAATCGCATGGCGATCTCCCCACAGCCCGTTGCGGAAGCGCCATTTTGGGCTTGCGCCATGGGAACAATCCCCGTCGACAGTAGCAAGGCCAGAACGGTTACGAGAATTGTGTGAAGTCTCATTCCACTCACGTCGGCAAATAGTCCGTAAACTTCAGAAACATGTCGCCGCCAACTCATATCAATGAACCGTGGCGCTGGTGGCGGATGGCTGCGCTTGACGATCGAATACACCGGCATCGATGGTCTGCCCGGTGCGGGAAATTACCTGGAAATATAGTTTGTCGCCACCGATTTCGATCAGCATGAAGCCACGATCGCTATCGAATCCTTTTTGCATCTGGTCCGACGACTTCAAATCTTTGCTCATAAGTTTGGCGGAGTTTCCTAGAACAAGGTAATAGATGTTGTCTTGCGGCTTGATCCTCTCATAAACATGTTCGTGCCCCGAAAGGACCAGGTTAACCCCGTATCGTTTAAAGAGTGGAGTGAGTTGGGTCCGCAAGTCGAGATCGGGGCCATGGGAGCGCCCCTCGTTATAGAGCGGATGATGGAAGTAACAGATCTTCCATTTGGATTTTGTATTTTGCAGATTTTGGTCAATCCAGCTTAGCTGGTTCGGGTCCATATAATTGCTGTCGAGTGCGAAGAAGGCCACGTCACCCTTTTTGAACGCGTAGTAGCGCTCTCCTCCCATATTAAAGGGTTTATAGAGTCGCTCATCATTCGGGTCGTCGTGGTTGCCTAGCGCGGCATAGAACTTCACTCCAGCATCCAGCATCGGTTTATACGGCAACTCGAATTTTTGCGTGAAATCGTTTGGATGATGAGATCCATAAATGTTATCACCCAGCATGATGACGAAGTCGAACCCCACTTTCTGGCGGTAGGTTTCCATTTCCTGCGCCACTTGATACTGGTCGCGGTCGCCGGTTCCACTGTCGCCGATGACAGCAAAACGGATCGACTTCGACTGCAGTGGGAGCCTGATGTCCAGCCCGTTAGCAGCCGCAGGTTGTGGAGCAGAAGCATTAGCTGCCGCAGATGTTGACTGCACTACGCGCGCAGCATCTTGCGCTGCATAGCCCAGAACCTGCGCACAAGCAAGGATTAAGAAAAGTACGCGCTGATGCATGAAGTCTTCTCCTGGCTCCTAAGATGAAGGGACAGCGCCCGGGATAAAGTCCACGATAATGTTGGTGGCAATGTCGTGCAGTGCCAGGTCGCGACCTACGATGCGGTATTCCAACTCTTTCGGCAGACGCGGAAGGTTCAGCAGCAACGTTGGCGGTACAGATTGGAACGGCAGACCATCCGGATATTTTTGGTTCACATGAAGATCCATGCTATGCAGGGGTTCGGCATGGCGGAGACTCGATCGGATCTTGGCGCCCTGTGGCCCCGCTAGAGCAGCGGTGATGCGTTTCCGAAAATAGGCCGCGATTTCTGGAGTGAAAATGTCACCCTGCTTCGCTTCGGCGCGCGCGGTCTGAGTCTTTTCCGCCATCTCATTCTTGCTCTCAGCCAGCTTGACGGCTGAATTCGTCGGTTTTGGCGAAGAACCGGCTTCTTTCTTCCGAAGATCCAGATAGTTTGAAACCCGGGCGTAGAAGTCTTTTACGATTGCGGCGTCGGCCGGGCTGGCAGGAGAAACAGCGACAGGTGCAACCGCTGATGTCTGCGACGAGCCCACAACACTCACGGCTGCCAGGAATGCACAACACAAACATCCATTGCGCACAATGTGCCAGATGAACATGTCATACCTCCTGTTTCCTTAGATGCTACCGAGCTTCCTTTTCGGAGGGTTCCGCAGCATCTTGCACCGCCGCTTTGACCGCTTGTTTCGTTGCCAGTTTAACTGTCTCCTTTACAGCTTCTTTCACCGCCTGTTTCACCTGTTTGTCACCAAGCTGCGCATTGGTTTTCTTCCGCAACTCGCGAACCACTTTTTTTACGACCGGGGCGGCAGCCAGATTCTTGGAAACGGCTTTGGCAACTTTTTTGGCCGTCTTAGCGACGGGCAGAGCCGCCTTTCGTGCCTCTGATTTCGATGGCTTGGATGCAGCCCAATCTTCCTCGAATGTCCTTAGCAACGATGCAATGATCTTGCCATCGCGGAAGATGACGCCGATTTCCCGCCGCGCATCCAGTTCGAGCTGTCTCAGGCTCTGGCTTCCGACGAACGCCTGCTGACGGTCGCGAAGAATTACTCTCGTATGCAAACGCATACGAACTAAGGAAATCTATCGCCGCTGACTTCCCCTATAATGCGGATGTCTACTCCCGCAGCTTGCCGCTCCGTAAGAAGGCGAAGCATGGTTCGATCACTGACCTTCGGATCATAAATAAGCAATTCCTTCTTGGCCCCTTTGATCAGCGCAGCTATTTCTTTGCGGGCATTGAGCGGGCTGACTACGAACTTGCCATTTCCGGGGTTATAAACCTGGCGCTTGGTATCGGCATCGAAGAGTTTGCCCGCTTCCTGCACCAGCTTGGAATTGCGAGTAATCAGTCCGAAACTGCGACTGTGGTCTATGTCGAGGTGAGTGAAGTTGAATGCCAGAATGTAAAGCTCTTTGCGGTTCACGATCATCATCTTGCCGTGATACCGCACCAGATCGCCGGCAGTACGCGCTACGGTAATTCCTTTTGCCAGGAAGTGCATTTCCAGTTTGCGCAGATGCTCTTCACCGCCACGGTTTGTAAAAGCGATCAGCGCATGAACGAACACGCCTCTTTCCACGGCGTCCACCAGGGCTTCTTCAATTTCCGGTCGATCAAAGCGAAAGATGACGATTTCAACACTCTTCTTGGCCTTTTTGATGCCTTTGACCAATCGGTCAATACCGTCCCCGGGCTGAATTAGTAGCTTCACTATGAGTTGGACTCCTTAAATTGTGCTCGGGTTGGATGCAGAGCGACCGATTAGCGGTGGATGCACTACCCTTATATTTGGCCTGAGTCGCCCCTATTATGATGGCGGGCGCTACGTAGTAAAGGTCCGGGCAAAGCCTTGGGATAGGATACTAGCGGGCCGCGATGCTGGGCCGAAACCGGCTTCCAATGGAGCTCCTGAATGCGTCGACACATCTCTTTGCCGCTCATCTTGGTGATTGCGATGGCGGTCGGCCCGAGTAATCTGCTCGCGAAGAAGCACAAAGATGAGTCGTCCAATGCAACGGGCACGGCCGTCCTGTGGTTGGATCCTGGAGACATTCCATCGCACAACCTTTATTACGGCCCCGGTGGCAAGGGGGGCATGCCACAACCTCCGGTGAAGTTTGTGGAGGAAGACACTGCCGGTGTCAGCCCTAAATTCGACGTCCGCGATCAAGCAGGGAAAAAATGGAGAGCTAAGCTAGGGGAGGAAGCTCAGCCTGAAACCGTTGCTACTCGCCTGTTGTGGTCCGTCGGCTACATCACCAACGAGAATTACTCTTTCCCGCACTTGAAAGTAGAAGATATGCCCGCACACTTGCACCGTGGCCAAAATTTCGTAGGCAAGGAGGGTGATGTCAGTCAGGTGCGCCTTCAAAGGCACGCAGGGGAAGGAAAGAAAGTCGGCAATTGGAGTTGGGGAAAGAATCCGTTCAAAGGAACGCGCGAGTTCAATGGTCTTCGAATAATGATGGCGCTCATCAGCAATTGGGATTTGAAGGACGAGAACAATGCGATTTACGAGGATGGGAATAAACCCGGAACCAAGCTGTACGAAGTCAGCGATCTGGGGACTTCGTTTGGCATGTCAGGCAAGAGCTATACCGACAGCCTTTCGAAAAACAATTTGCCCGCTTATCGCCGCTCCAAGTTCATCTCGAAAGTGACAAACGACTATGTGGATTTCAATTTTCCCACTCATCCTCCTTTCTTTTATATTTTTGATTTGCCACTCTTTATTAGCAAGCTCCGCATGCACTGGGTCGGCAAACATGTCCCGCGTGCCGATGCCAAGTGGGTGGGCTCGCTACTGGCTCAGCTCTCGCCCGAGCAGATTCGTGATGCGTTTCGTGCCGCCGGTTATTCCCCGGAGCAAGTGGAGGCTTATGCCAACGCTGTTGAGGCGAGGATTGCCCAATTGACCAAGCTCTGAATCCAGCTTCTTACAGAGCATCAGCGGACGTCCACGCTTTCTTCTGCCCCGAACTGCAGATTATGCAGTTCGGCGTAAAGACCATCTTTTTGCATTAACTTTTCGTGATTGCCGCTCTCCACGATGGAGCCGTCTTGAATGACGAAAATGTTGTCAGCGCGCCGTATGGTGGATAAGCGATGCGCAATCACGATGACGGTTCTATTTTGCATGAGTTTGTCCAGCGCCTCGAAAACCAGTTTTTCCGAAGCCGCGTCAAGGCCCGACGTCGGCTCGTCCAGGATGAGGATCGGCGTATTGCGAATCACCGCGCGCGCGATTGCGATTCGTTGCCGCTGACCGCCCGAGAGTGTCATTCCACGTTCGCCCAGAATCGTGTCATAGCCTTCAGGCAGCTTGTCGATAAACTCACTTGCATTGGCCAGTTCTGCTGCACGGATGATCTCTTGCCGCGAAGCGTCTGGCTTACCGTATGCGATGTTCTGCCACACCGGAGCATGAAACAACATGGTCTCCTGCAGCACGAAGCTGATCTGCTGCCGAAGAGATTTCTGGCGGAATCGTTTGATATCGGTTCCGTCGATCTTCGCGACTCCTGAAGTTGGGTCGTAAAATCGGGCAACCAGGCTGATGACGCTGGTTTTGCCGGCTCCGGTCGGACCTACCAACGCCGCCACCTCTCCGGCTTTGATCTTGAAACTTACGTCCTTAAGGATGGGCGTGTCCTCCGTATAAGAAAAGGAAACGTGATCGAACTCAATGTCCCCCTTGAAACGCGGAGCACGGACGGCGTGACGGTAATCCTTAATCTCGTTGTCGGTTTCTACGACTTCGCGAATTTGCTCATACCCGACAGCAGCCTTGGAGTATGTATCCGTCATCTTGGAAAGCTCCTGCATCGGCTTGTACATCTTCCCGAGATACAGGATGAACACCACCATCTCTCCTGCTGAAAGGCTTCCGTTCAAGACCAGTCGCGCTCCAAACCAGAGCACCAGGCAAGTTCCTGTGGCGACGATGAGATTCACGATGGGCGTAAGTTTCGCCTTCAGGCCGCGCGCGCGCAGGGCGACTTCAACGCCTTCCAGACTTTGTTCTTGCAGTCGTTTCACTTCGTAGTCCTCGCGGGCGAACGCCTTGACCACGCGAATCGACGACAACACCTCTTCCACGACGGAAGTGATTTCTCCCTCTTTCTTTCGCACTGCGCGGGACGCCTTTTTGATGCGCCGGGTATAGCTGTAGACGATCGCAAACAACATTGGCGCCACCGACAGTGCGATCAGAGTGAATCGCCAGTTCAGATAAAACATTACCGCGACCATACCCAGCAGGGTGATGATGTTAATCAATACGCCCAACAGCCCCTGCGTAATAAAACTCTGGATCGCGTCGATGTCACTGGTGACTCGGCTGATCAAATCGCCGGTGCGCTTCTGATCATGGAAGGCAAGCGATAGTTTCTGGATATGGGAGTAAAGCGTTCGGCGCAAATCGTACGTGACCCACTGTCCCACACTTGTGGTGAGGTATTTCTCGCCATATGTGCAGATCGCGTCAAGCGCGGCAATCGCCACCACGGCGAAGCAGGCGAATTTCAGCATGGCCAGCTTGTCCGTACCAACGAACCTTTGGATATGCCGCATGATGGCGGCATGGCTCTGTTGAGAGCGCAAGACATTGTCCAGCACGATCTTTAAAGGCCAGGGTTCGAGCAGATTCGCCGCGCCTTCGCCGGCGACGGCGAGCAATCCCAGGAGGAGCGATGGTATGTGCGGCTTGAGCAGTTCGCGTATTGCCAGCCGTTTGCTCCGCCTCGAGGGGATCTTCGCCTCCATCCTGGTCGAATTGTTGTTCCCGTTCCCGTCAATCGCGGGTGGGGCAAGCTGATGCATCGATAAAACCCCCAAGCCAGAGTACCGCTGCTATGAGGATGTGGGCCGTCAGCGCGAAGTTGCTCAGCTCACAAATGTGAGTAGCCGATTTTTTCCCAAGCTTGACAAATAAAACGGCAAATCTGAGTGAGATCGTGTCAATCAGCGGGAGGTGAAAGCAGAGGAATGGCTCATGGTGAGGACCACGGTTTGCGCCAGGCGCTCGACCACGGCCACATCGCCTTCGTCAAAGGCGAAAGGTGCGGTGGAAAAAACTTCAAGCAATCCAATAATTTCCCGTTCGTATTGGATGGGCGCGGCAAGAATTGATCGAATGGCAAGTTGACGACATCGGTCTATATCCACGCGGGGATCGTTTTCCGTATCGTCGCAACGCAGTGGCAGGCCGCCGCGCACGCACTCCCCCGAAAAACCGGAGTTGACATCCAATCGTGAGCCCAGTGCCGGCGCGCTGGAGCCCACACTGGCTCGGCACATCATGGAACCGTGGTGTGCGAGGGCAATGGCGGCTCCTGTACCGCGTGTGAGCGATCGTGCGCGTTCACCGATCAGACGGAGCGACGCATTCAAATCTGACCCGAGAGAGTTGAACTCGTATTGAGCGGTAGTCGAGCTGGCCCGCGGATTATTGTTCTCAAACACGCTCGCTTCCGGCTCCAGACTGAGGGCTAGAGATTCCCGTATCGCGTTTCCTCCCAAGTTCGCTCTTGGTGGGGACGCCGCGGGTTCGCCAACGCTGAGCTTGGGAGCCTTCCGGCTCGGCGCGGCGTCATTGAGAGCCAGCCACTGCTGCAGCCGGACGCGCGACTCCTCAGGCAGTTCGGAAAATCGCACTCCGGCGCGCCCCAGAGCATCGGCCCAGGCAATGTAGCCTGTCGTCTCCACGTTGACAGTCGGCTCCGACAAATTTAAATGGAGCTGGATCGGATGGTGGGCTTCAATCGGAGTCGCAGTCTGCATGGACATGCCTTGTTCGCTAAGATCAAGGATCATGCCTCCGGTGACGCCATCGAAACTGGCAAAGGCAGGAGTGTGCACCTTGTGCCGCGCCCAGCGCCGTCGGTCCGGAATCGTCTTCTGATTCACGTCCACTGCGCACTCGATTTTGGGTCGGCTTTGACCACTCAACCATGATGATGGGAGCAAATTCGAGTGGGCGAAAGTGTATGAGCGGATTCCCCCGCCGAAGCGCCTTTGTTGTAGCGCCGGCGGAGGGCTCATATCACGCAGTCAAAAGCCGCTGGGACACCGGCCGACCATGATCAAACCTAGCTGTTGGGACCTACAGTAAACACTCTATTTCCCAACTTGTGCTGGATTTGCAACACTCTTTTCCTAACTGTCCGTTCCTTCGTTTACCTGGATAAGCCATGCAATTCTATTCAGCTCAGAAGGCGAATCACTCTGCCTATGTCTTGTGGCCGGATGAAGAAACACCATCGGCTGGCATTCTCGCGAGCACATGTACGAGTTTCTTACCAAGTCTGTGGTTTGGCGGAGATGACCCTCCGCGCAGCAAGCCACTGCCTGGCCGATTGCCTGGTAAACACGCGCCTTTGGAAAAGCTAAGGATTTTAGTGGTCGATGATGAACGAATCATCGCGGACACGGTGGCGGAAATCCTGAATGACAGCGGCTTTGAAGCAATGCCGGCATACAGCGGTACGGCTGCCATGAGCGCGATTCAGAAGGACTGTCCCGACGTTGTGCTCACCGACGTGATTATGCCGGGTATAAACGGAGTTGAGCTCGCAAAATTCGTGGCCGACACCTGTCGTGATACCAAAGTCTTACTCTTTTCTGGACAAGCTGCCGTCTCGAATTTGCTGCTACAGGTGCACGAGGCGGGATACTCGTTCGAGTTACTGGCAAAACCGCTTCATCCTGATGAACTCATTGAGTTGCGCGGCTTGAGCCGCTTTACAGAATGATCTTCCAGGAATCGCAGATGCGCAGAATCGCAGTTCGGAGCGGTCGTCTCGAATCAATGTGGCCAAAAACTTTAGAAAACGTGCTTTCTGTTTATACCCACAAGCTCGAAGGCCAAAGTATAAAAGTCGAAAAAATATGGGAAGCGGAAACCGAAATTCAGGCACTGGCGGGCGAAATCCGGCAAGTCTTCTCTAATTTGATTGCGAACAGTATTGACGCTATGCCTCGGGGTGGAACGCTGACCTTGAAGGTTTCGAAGTCCCACGATTGGGGGAACGGAAACCGGCGCGGAGTCCGCGTAGTGGTTGCCGATACCGGTTCAGGTATCGCTCCCGCACAACAAAGCAAGTTGTTTGAACCTTTCTTTACCACCAAGCGCGATGTTGGCACCGGTCTCGGCTTGTGGGTGTCCAGGAGTATCGTTCAGAAACACGAGGGGTTCATTCGGGTCCGTAGCAATGTTCGGCCAGGAAAAAGCGGCACCGTATTTTCAGTATTCTTGCCCGAAAGCAAACCCGCATCAGTTGCGGCGTGAAATCCAGCTCGTCTTTTTAGTTCACCCTTATGAAGAAGCTTACCGTGATGGTGGTTGACGACGAGCCCATTGTGGCGGACACAATCCTCGAGATCTTGAAAGAAGAGGGTATCGACGGGTTTGCTTTCTCCGGCGGGGACGCCGCCTTGAACTGGTTCGCCCGGATCAACCCGCATGCCGTGATCATGGATGTAGTAATGCCCGGCATCAGTGGCATTGCGGCTGGGATAGAAATGCGGAAACAGTCTCCAAGCTGCAGGGTGATTTTATTCTCCGGTCAAACCAGTACTACCGACCTGTTGAACGAAGCCCGGGCCCAGGGTCACGAATTTGAGGTCCTGGAAAAGCCCATCAAACCGGAAGTGTTACTGGCTCAGCTGCTCGGCCACAATGGCTCTGGCGTAGTGACTAGTGCCTGACCACTAGCCACCGGTGCACTAGGCTGCGTTTTCGGGCGGGATGTCGTCCTCACGCCGGTAGTCTGGGTCTTGGTGGGTGCGTACTTCTTTTTCGGGATGGTCCCCGGCATCTTCAACACCTTGTACCACATCTGCCTCGAAAGCCTGATCGGTGTCGGCGAGCTCTTCTACGCTCTCTTCGTTCGCTTCCTCTATGTCAGAAAGTCCTTGGGCATCGCCTGATTGGCCGGCGCTGTCAGACCCTACTTGACCGGGATCGGTGCCCAGCTCATCCATACGCGCTTCATTGTCACGATTTCGTCGTTCGGCCATGAGAGAGACCTCCAATTTCTTATTTGATTCTAAGACTGCGCAGCATTTGTTGGAAAGTAGGCTCCAGTCGTCCGAAGTCACGTTCTGGCGCGATGAAGACCAGATACAAAATTGAACCATCCCCGCGCTGTAAGGTCACAAGCCAATCCCGTTCCCGCTGGCCTTGCAGCGGCGAAGTTCCACTAAGGTATGCAGACTTGCCAGGCATTCCGTTCACCTGAATATCCTGGGGGTTACTTGCTACCCGAAGTCCGGGATTCGATTGCTGCAACGAGCTAAGCAAATCCTGCGTGGCCTGATCGAGCGAGTCCCGCCCCGACTGCGGTCGCAATCCATTAATAATAACTCCGTAGGCGATGGCATTCTGCGCCACTCCAGCCTGGGGCGCGATCGTGACGGCCGAGTTGGCATCTCCGAATACTTGCCAGTTATCCGGATAGGAAATCTGGAAAGCGCTGTGTTCCATGGTGCGGAACTGGCCGCTGGGCATTACGTCCTGAGGATTGATTTCGCTAATCTGACCTTGTTGTGGCTGCTGCTTTTGCTGCTGAGCCACCTGCTGCATGGTAAGAGGGTGCATCTTCGCGACAGCCGACTTGATCTGCTCGAATTGTGCGCTGTTCTTGCGGTAGCTTTTCCTGGGATATTTGCTAATCGCCTGCCGAACCAGTTCCACCCGATTCCCAGGATTCGGGTGGTCACTGAGAAATTGCGGCCCACCCGGTCCACCTTCCTTTTCAAGCTTGGTGAAAAACTCGACCATGGAAAAGGGGTTGTAACCGGCGTCGTACATGATTTGCGAACCTAGCAGATCGGCTTCGCGCTCGGCGTCGCGAGAATATTTCAGAAACAGAGACTGCACTCCAAAGGACGCCCCGAGTTGTGCGATTTGACCGGCAGCGCCCTGTCCAATGGTTGCGCCTAAAACTGCAAGCGGGAGTTGCGCGAATGCGGCTTTGCTGGCTTGCTGCGTGGAATGACGCAAAACCACGTGCGAGATCTCGTGCGCCATCACACCGGCCAACTGACCTTCGTCATCCGCCGCCTGAATGGTGCCAACGTGTATGTATATCGGTCCTCCCGGAAGAGCGAACGCATTGATCTCTTTGATGTTTACTACATGAAAACTAAATGGCCATTTAACTGGGCCCGGCGCATGCGCAGCCAGTTGCTGCCCGAGTTGCTGCACATACTTTGAGACTGGATTGGAATCGGGAAGCACCGGCATCTGGCGATTCACTTCCGCCATGGCTTGGCGCCCAATTTCAATATCCTGCTCAGGGCTGTATTGGTTGAAGGCGGCGGGTTGGACTTCGATACGGCCGGTCGGAACCTGAACAATGTTGTGCGTGGCACAGCCCAGGCAGATCGCCAGGCTCAAGCTGGCGAGCAGCACCCGCTTTCGCTGAATGAATATGTTTTTCACGGATTACCCACTCTCTGCGAGCAGTATGGTGCAGGGCCCCAGCTTCAGATTCGTTGGGTAACGTAGTGGTTGTCTATCGAACAATCTCCAATCTAGGGCAAGTGATCGATATAGCAAAGCCCGGTTCTCGGTTGAACTGGCGGCGAGGGGGGTGTTTTCCAGGGAACATTCACAAAGTCAAAGAACTCATCCATATCTGGCTGCGCCGCATCGCGCAGGGTCAAGCTGGTAAGGCCGAACCGTTTTTCGATGAGTTTAAGAATTGAGGTGTAGTCCCTTGGAACGTGGGAGACAGAATTCTTGTTGGCGAATGGCGAGACCAGGATCATCGGAACTCTGAATCCCGTATAGTCGAAATCGCAAGTTGGCGCGGTCGCATTCTGATAGCAAATGTCAGGGTTGGGAGGGCCGGCTAGATCGGAAGGCGGAGTGATATCCGGCTTCACCGTAGTCATGGGCGGAACATGATCATAGAAACCGCCACCTTCATCCCAGGTAAGTATGAAAACCGAGTCGCTCCACGACGGACTTTTCATCAAGCCATTGATAAGAGAGGAGACGTACTCAGCCCCCTTCTGTATATTCCCGCCGGGGGTATTGGCTGCGGGATGTTCATCGGTACCACTGGCATATCCGGGCTCAATCATCGCCACTTGCGGCAAGGTGCCATTCGCCGCGTCAGTCAGGAATTGCGAAGCCGGCACGATGTTCTGCAGACCTGGACCCTGCGCGTACGTGAACATGCTAAACAGGGTTCCGCCGAGCGGATGGGGGTTGCCGAAAGAGTCCGAAACATACACCTTCCAGGAAATCTTGTTTTCGTCCAAAAGCTCAAAAATAGTCTTATTGGTAAGTCCTGGTGACCCTTTAGGCAGCAGATAGACGTGCCCAGCCGATGTGCCTGCCATCAGGTACATTCGATTCGGTTGGGTACGGGTCATGACCGGTGAAAACCACTTATCCGAGGTAGCGAAATTTGTTGCCATAAAATAGTAATAGGACAGCGCGGTCGCGTCGTAATAGCCCATCGCTCGCGTGCCGCCAGGATCAAATCCGCCGTTGGAAGGGTCATCCTTGGAAGAGATGTAGACAAATCCATCCATAAGAGCCGTGGCCGAGGGCGTGTTGTGCAAGTTGTAATCGGTGTGACTCTCATTCCATGATGGGCTCTGATTTTCCAGGCATACGCTATTCATGAGAAACGGAGTAACGATGCTCAATCCATCCGCGCTCGGGTTCGACGCGTTGGCTGGGGTTCCATCGACATCCGGAGGCAAATTGTAAGGTGGAGCAGTGCGATAGCCGTTCAAATGACCAAAGTAGTGATCAAATCCACGATTTTCCTGAACCATGAAAATGATGTGATTGATGGATTGCAGCGATGCTACCGTGGTGCCGAAGCTGGCAGTTACGGATTGAGCGCCCGTCGTCGGGAGAGTGCAAGCACCGGTGCCGGTGCACGCGCCACTCCATCCGGCGAAAGTGAATCCAGTAGCCGGAGTCGCGTTTAATGTCACTTGAGTTCCGGCAGAAAAAGTTTGACTGCAAGTTTTGCCGCAGTCGATACCGGCGGGAGTGCTCGTCACAGTACCACTTCCAGAACCCGACAGAGTTACGGTGACCTGAACTGGATTTGGCGGCGGAGGCGGGGCCGGCGGCGGGGTGGAAGTGGAACTTCCTCCCCCGCAACCCGAAAGCAACAATATTGACAAGAAAGCAGCTAATCCCCCGGAGAATGTGCAAAAGAATCGCATGGAGTCCCCTATGCTTAGAAACTTGGACCTTAGATGTGGGGGTTGCAGAGCTGGTTGGCCGCTGGTAGCGCTTAACCCGGCTGTGACACTCGCAATTGCGCGGTGCTGGCCAGTTTCCGGGTGATATGCTAACGGTCAAACTATGGCTTTAAGGGCATCCGCACGAAAGATTCTTCTCAGGCTGTTTATCGGTCTCGCGGTGGCCTATCTACTTTTTGCCGGCTACATTTTGTGGACCATGCATCAGCCGCCGGAAACCTTCGGACGCGTGATGTCCAAGATGCCGGACGCCGCTTATTTAATCCTCCCGTTTGAGACCCTCTGGACCCATGCCAGGGCGGGACGACTGCAGACAGGTGATCCTGCGCCGGATTTCTCACTCTTAAAGTTGGATAAGAGCGATAAGGTCCAGCTCTCAGCTCTAAGCTCGCGGCAGCCCGTGGTTTTGGTCTTCGGCAGCTATACTTGACCTCCATTCCGGCGGGAGGTTCCTGCCCTCAACACACTTTACGACGAGTACGGGTCGCAAGTCGCCTTTCTCATCGTGTATATCCTGGAAGCCCATCCGACCGACGTGTGGCAGAGCGAGAGCAACATAAAGGAAAAGATCGTCTTTGCCAGTCCGAAAGATTATCAAGAGCGAGAGTTTGTGGCAGGCAGTTGCGTTCGCAAATTGGGAATAAAGTTTCCCGCTGTGCTCGATGGATTCGACAACTCAACCGAGAAAGCCTACACCGGCTGGCCCGATCGTATTTATTTGATCGATAAGCAAGGGCGAATCGCCTACAAGAGCAAGCCCGGACCGTTTGGATTCAAGCCGGAGGAGCTAGAAGTCGCGCTCAAGGACATCGCAGCTCATTAGTGGCTAGTGAGTGACTAGTGATTAGAGGGCGGCCAATTCTTTTTATCGGCCATTTAGATCAAGCAAGGCACAGCAGATAACGTGCACGCCAGGAACCGACTGAGGAAACAGAGATGAACGAGATACAAAAGCCGATTTTCTTGATGCTAGTCGCGCTTACATGGTCGTGCTTCGCGACGGCAGAACTCCGGTACGGTCGTTCTTGTGACGCCCATACACCTTTTGATATTCCCGTCGACTCGACGTATGGCTGAGGTGAGTAGACTGCACTTTATTGCAAAGTTTCCTCGTTCTTCCGGTGACTTTTTGTTCACAAATAGGAGCTCCAAGCCGGTCGTCAGCGTGCTGGCTGTTGTAGAGCTAAGAGATCAGCAAGGGCAATATATGTTTAACATGCTGTTTCACGCGTTCAAGTTCAAGGCCTATAGAAGGGATACCTCGCCTTCTTCCCCTGGGTACCAGCGCAAGAAGCGATCCAATTTGATCAACCTGTAATGCCTGGAGCGAAAGAAACTTGGTCGATGTCAAGCTCGTCTTTTGTCGCGGATTGTCCGACCAGCGCGCATGCCAGCTTTGTCCAGATTCAATTTGGCGATGGCTCGTCTTTGAGCACTCAGATGCCGACGCGCGCCGACAACCCGTGGTTATGGATGCAAGTACCATGGATTTTCGCCAGGCGCCATTCTCTCCACCGTTCGAGGTTGTGGCGACGCTCGAAATCGACGCGCTCGGACGCCCATCTGTTGCAGATGCTGGATTTGCCTCTGATGACTTTATACGGTAGCTCGAGGCTCGGGTGGAAAAGTGGGAATTCGCGCCGGCTTATTCCGGTGAAACTGCTGTGCCCGGTAAATTGCAAATTCTTTTTCGCTTCCACAAAGATACTCCGGCACAGTACTCGACAGTGGCGAAAATGCCGAACGCAGGCGTATTTGAGGTCGCCGATATTCTTCCACCCAAGCCGGGCAGGCGGCTTTCGCGGGTGTACCTTGGAGGGGTGACTGTCTCTATCCGGGGGATTCTGGACGAGTGAAGCCGGGCATAGGGAGGACCAGTTCACCACAACGCCTTCGTGTGGCTAGTGATTCGTCATAATTGATTTCCGTTCGAGCGCTGTGAACCGTCAACGCTGAACACTAGCCACTGGCCACTACTTTGCCTGTGTGATCGCTCCTTGCGACGCCGAAGATACGAGTGCTGCATACTTTGCAAACACACCGCTTGCGTAGCGCGGTTCAGGAGTTTTCCACTCCGC
>Ga0209160_1000751_pt1 | contig 26933 bp, 21 predicted proteins | sample GraSoiAngelo_153_FD_186167 | JGI IMG/M metagenome (GOLD analysis project Ga0209160, IMG submission 186167) | Grasslands soil microbial communities from the Angelo Coastal Reserve, California, USA - 14_1009_12_40cm (SPAdes) (version 2) | ecosystem: Environmental > Terrestrial > Soil > Grasslands ...
CGCCGGACTACGAGACGCGGGTCGCGATCCTGCGGCGCAAGGCGGAGGAGCGCGCCGCGCGGTTCGCGCCGGGCGTGCTCGAGACCGTGGCGGGGGCCGCCTTCGACAACGTGCGCGAGCTGATGGGGGCACTGAACCGGCTGGTCGCCTACCAGGCCGTCAACGAGACGCAGATCAACGCGGAGACGGCGAAGCAGCTGCTCGGCTTGAAGGCGGAGGCCGCGGTGGCGGTGGGCGCCGCCGTCTCGCGCGCCGCCGCGCCGGCAGCGGACGAGTTCGGGCAATTCCTCGCGGACGTGACCGTGGGGCTCGGCAAGGCCGTCGAGGCGTGGCGGGCGCGGGTCGCGGAGGCGATCCTGCGCTGGGAGGGCGAAGGCTACCGCACGCGGCGCCTCGAAGCGCTGCTGCAGCAGGAAGCGCCGACCGCGGTGGACGACGCCATCGGCGCGTACGAGAAGGACGTGGAGCGCCTGAAGCGGTTGGAGGGCGAAGTGGCACAGCTCGACCCCCAGGCCTCGGGGCAGAGCCTGTTCCGCGATCCGGAGCGCCTCGCCGATGCGGAGGCGGCGGCGGCACAGGTGCGCGCAGGCGGGGCGCCGCCGCCGGGTCCTTCCGCGGCCTTCCCGCTCGCGAGCTACGCCGTCGGCCCGTCGAACGACGTAGCGGTGAGCGCCGTGCGCGACGTGATCGCGCGGCCCGGGAAGAAGTACAATCCGCTCGTCCTCGTCGGCAAGAGCGGGCTCGGAAAAACCCATCTGTTGAACGCGATCGGGCTGGAGCTCGCCCGCGCCCGAGGAGCGGTGGTGGCGTGCCTCTCGACCCAGGCGTTCATCGACGAGCTGATCGCCGCCATCGACGGCGACCACGTGGACTGGTGGCGCGCGCGCTACCGGCGCGCGACGGCGCTGCTGCTCGACGACATCCACCTGCTCGCGGGGAAGGATCGCACCCAGCAGGAGTTGTTCAACCTCTTCAACCTGTTCCTCGACAAGGAGCGCCAGCTCGTCTTCACGGCGCCCGCAGCGCCCGGCGCCCTCGAGGGGCTGGAGGAGCGCATCGTCACCCGGCTGGGCGGCGGCCTCGTGGCCGAGCTGTCCGAGCCGGACCGCGAGCTGAAGCGGCACTTCGTGGAGCGGGCGCTGGGGGAGCCGGGGGTGCCGCCCGACGCCGCGCTGCTCGATTATCTCGCCGATCGCCCCGTCGACTCCGTGCGCAGCCTCGTTCCCGTGCTGCAGCGCGTCGTCAGCGCGGCCGCGGCGCAGGACGTGCCGCTCACCGCCGGGCTGGCTCGCGACGTGCTGGAAGGACAGCCGCGCGAGGCGCGGCGCTCGGGCGGCCCGCGCACCAGCGGGATCGTGGTCTCCAGCCTGGGCGGCGTGAAGAGCCGCGAGAAGATGGTGTGGGATTGGCCGGACGTCGCCGACCGCCTGATCGAGGAGTACCGCTAGCATGGCGATCAAAGGATCGCTCAAGGAGGCCTCGCTCCCCGACGTGCTCCAGCTGTTGGCGCTGGGGCAGAAGACCGGGTGTCTCTCGATCGCTGATCGTTCCAACTTCGGCTACATCTACTTCGACAAGGGGCGCATCTGCTACGCCTCGATCGTCAACCGGCGGGACCGGCTCGGCGACATCCTGGTGAAGCACCAGAAGATCACGTCGAACCAGCTCGACGCCGCCATCCACCGGCAGTCCAAGGAGCGCGACAAGAAGCTCGGCGAGATCCTCGTCGGCATGGGGGTGATCTCCCAAGAGGACCTGGAGCGCTACATGCGGGTCCAGATCGAAGAATCGGTCTACTATCTGTTCACCTGGACCCAGGGGACCTTCAACTTCGAGAGCGAGGTGCGGCCGGAGCGCCAGGACTTCCTCGTCAACATCAACCCGGAGTCGCTGTTGCTCGAAGGCGCGCGCCGCGTCGACGAGTGGAGCTTGATCGAGAAGAAGATCCCCTCGTTCGACCTGATCTTCACCGTCGACAAGGACCGGCTCGCGATCAGCGAGGCCGCGCTCACCGAAACGCAGCAGCGCGTGCTGCCGCTGCTCGACGGCGCGCGCGACATGAACCAGGTGATCGAGGACTCCGGGCTCGGCGAATTCGAGATCGGCAAGGCGCTGTACGGCCTGATCACCGCCGGCTTCGTGCATCGCGCGGGCCGCACCGCGTCGGCCGTGGACCGGCACATCACCGATGCCCGCGTCGAGGAGCACCGCAACCTGGGCATCGCCTTCTACAAGACCGGGATGCTGGACGAGGCGGCGCGCGAGTTCCGACGGGTGGCGGAGCTGCGGCCCAACGAGGCGAGCGCCCACTTCTTCATCGGGCTCGTCGCCCTGAAGCAGGCGCGCTGGCGTGAGGCGATGGAGGCGCTGCGGCTCGCGGCCGAGAAAGGAGGCGGTCGGCCCGCGGTGTTCCACAACCTCGCCTACGCCTACGAGCAGCTCGGCCGGCTGAAGGAGGCGGAGGCCGCCTACGCGGAGGCGGCGGCGCGCGCCCGCACGGACGCCCGCGTCTACTTGGGCTGGGGGATCGTCGCCCTGAAGCAGGGCGACTACGCCAGCGCCGCCGGCCGGCTCGACCGTGCGAAGGAGCTCGCGGGCGAGACGCCGCCCGCCGCGTGGTACTGGGCGCGTGCCCTGGCGGCCGCGGGGGCGGGGGACTTCGAGCTCGCCGAGCAGCTGGCCGGGGAGGCCGCCGCCGCCTACCCGATGCACGCCGTGCTGCTCAACAACCTCGCCGTGCTCAAGGAGCTCGCGGGCGACCTCGAGGCCGCGGAGGAGCTGGTGCGTACCGCCCGCAAGAACGAGCCGTCGCTGCCGCAGCTGTCCAAGAACCTGGCCGACCTGGCCTACCGCGGGTCGCGCTACGACGAGGCGTGGGACGCCTACAGCCGCGCGGTCGAGCTCGCCCCCGATCTCGGGGACGACGTGTACTTCAAGCTCGGCAACATTGCCTACAAGCGGAACGACCGGGAGCTGGCGGCCCAGTTGTGGCGCAAGGCGCTGGAGATCAACCCCAAGCACGAGCTCGTCAAGGCGAATCTGGACACGTTGAGCGCGCTGTCGTGACGCCGGAGCAGGACGAGCGGGCTTTTCGGGCGCTCACGCGGAAGATCTCCGACGCGCGGGGCGTCCTGTGCGAGGCCTACAAGGAGAAGTGCCTGCGGCGCCGGATCGCGGTGCGCATGCGGGCGCGCGGCGTCCACACCTTCGAGGACTACGCGCGGCTCCTCGATGGTGACGCGGCCGAATACGACCTGCTGCTCGACGCCCTCACGATCAACGTCACGAAGTTCTTCCGTAACGCCGAGACGTGGCGCGCGCTCGCGCCCTACCTCGCCGAGCTGTGGGAGCGGCGCCGCGGCGAGGTGCGGGTCTGGTCGGCGGGGTGCGCCTCGGGCGAGGAGCCCTACACGATCGCGGTTGCGCTGGCCGAGACGGCGCGGCGGCTCGACCAGGAGGGCCGGCTCGGCCGGGCGCGCGTGGACGCGACCGACGTGGACCGCACGAGCCTCGAGCGCACGCGCGCCGCCGCGTTCCCCGAGAGCGCCTTCAGCGAGACGCCGCCGGATCTGGTGCGGCGCTACTTCACCGCCGAGGCGCCGCGCCGGCCGGGCCCCGCGCTGCAGCGCCTCGTGCGGGTGTTGAAGCACGACCTCACGAGCGAGCCGCCGCCCGCGCCCCCCTACGACCTGATCGTGTGCCGCAACGTGGTGATCTACTTCGACCGGCCGATGCAGGAGCGACTGTTCCTGGCCTTCGCCGAGGCGCTCGCGCCGGGAGGCATCCTGCTGCTCGGCAAGGTCGAGACGCTGTTCGGGGCGGTGCGCGAGCGCCTCGTCCTCGAGGAGCCGCGGGAACGCATCTATCGCCGGCCGGTATGAGCCCCGCCCCGAAGGAGACCATCGTGAAGGTCGCGGAGTGGGCCGTGGAGCGCGGCGACGCGGTCATCGTCACGCTCGGGCTCGGGTCCTGCGTCGCCATTATGCTGTACGACGCGGCCGCCGGAGCCGGCGGCATGGCCCACATCCTGTTGCCGTCGCGCAGCCTCGCGCATGACGCCACCAACCCCACGAAGTTTCCCGACACCGCGGTGCCGTTTCTCGTCGAGCGGCTGCGGGTGCTCGGAGCCGACCCGCGGCGCCTCGTCGCGAAGCTCGTGGGCGGCGCCAGCATGTTCGCCCAGCTGATGACGCCGGGCAGCGTCCAGATGGGGGAGCGCAACATCGTCGCGGCCCGCAACGCCCTGCGCGCCGCGTCCATCCCGCTGGCGCGCGAGGCCGTGGGCGGCGGCGCGGGGCGCTCCGTCCGCTTCCATGTGGCCGACGGCCACGTCGAGATTCGGACCGTGGGGAGCGATGCCGTCGTCATCTGAGCGCCGCGGCGCCGCCCCGCGCGTCCTCGTGGTGGACGACAGCGCCCTGATGCGGCGCGTGCTGAGCGACGTGCTGCGCGGGTTCGACGTGGTCGCGACGGCGCGGGACGGCTTCGACGCCGTGCGGAAGGTGCATCAGCTCGAGCCCGACGTGGTCACGATGGACCTCGAGATGCCCGAGCTCGACGGTCTCGGGGCGATCGGCTACATCATGTCGGAAGCACCCCGGCCCATCGTGGTCGTGAGCGCGCACGCGGGCCCCGGGACCGGCGCCGCCATCCGGGCGCTGGAGCTCGGCGCCGTGGAGATCGTGGCCAAGCCGCAGGAGGCGGATCGGGCGGCGATGTTGCGCATGGGCCCGCAGCTCGTCGCCGCCGTGCAGCGTGCCCTCGCCGCCGACGTGTTGCGCGTCCCAATGCTGGCTCGGCCGCCGGTGGCCCCGCGGCGCGGCGACACCGCGCCGCGCGCGCGGGCGCGCTGCGCCGTCGCGCTCGCCGCGTCCACGGGTGGCCCCCGCGCGCTCGCGGACGTGCTGCCACGCCTCGCCCGGGGGTGCGGCGCCGCCGTGCTCGTGGTGCAGCACATGCCCCCCAAGTTCACCCGCAGCCTCGCCGAGCGGCTGGACTCGATGAGCGCGCTGCGCGTCGTGGAAGCGGACGACGGCGCGCCGCTCGTCGTGGACACGGCGTACGTGGCCCCGGGCGATTATCATATGCGAGTGGTGCCCGCCGCCGACGGTCCCGTGATCGCGCTCGACCAGAGCGTGCCGGTGTGGGGCGTGCGCCCGGCCGCGGACCCCCTGTTCCGGTCCGTGGCGGCCGTGTTCGGGGCGCAGAGCGTCGGCGTGGTGCTGACGGGGATGGGGCGCGACGGCGCCGAGGGGCTGCGGGCGATCCGCGACGCCGGCGGCGGCGGCATCGCCCAGGATCGCGCGTCGTCCGTCATTCCCGGAATGCCCGCCGCCGCGGTGCAGGCCGGGGGCGTGGACGCGGTTCTGCCGCTCGGCCAGATTGCCGAGCGGGTCATGATCGAATTGGTCCGGAGGCGCGGGAATGTGCGCGAGTAGACTCGCGACCGTGAGGGCGTTCTTTAGGGCGGCTCAGCACCAGTGGCCGTGTCGCGGCTTCAGCCGCGCCATCCCGTGAGCCGGGGCTATTTGCTGGTCCGCGCCGAAGGGAAGCCGTACGGGTTGCCCCTGGCACGCGTGCTCGAGGTCGGCGACCTGGGCGAGGTGTTGGAGGTGCCGCGCGCCCTCCAGGCGATGCGCGGCCTCACGCCGCTGCGCGGCCGCCTCGTCCCGCTGGTGCACCTCGGGGCGCTCCTGGGCGAGCGCCCCCCTCCCGCCGAGCGCGGCCACACGGCCGTGCTCGTCGCGCTGGGTGAGCGCTCGGTGGCGTTCGAGGTGGACGACGCCGACGACGTGGTGCGCGAGGCGATGCTGCCCGTGCCCGGCGGGGAGTCACTCCCGTGGGCGGCGGGCGTCGCGCGGCGCATGGGGACCCTGGTGCCGATCCTCGACCTCGACGCCCTGGGAGACCGCATCGGGTGAGCACCGGCGACGACGTCCAACTCGTGACCTTCCGGATCGCCGGGCAGGACTTCGCCTTCAACATCTTCCAGGTGGAGCGGATCCTGCGCTACGACACGCCGGCCCCCCTGCCCAAGGCACCCGACTTCCTGGAAGGGATCCTGCAGTATCAGGGGACCGCAGTCCCGCTGATCGATCTTCGCAAACGGCTGGGGGTGCCGGCCCCCCTGCGCGAGGAGACCCGCATCGTCGTCCTCCAGTGGGATGGGTCGAAGCTCGGCATCGTCGTGGACGCGGTGACCGAGGTGTTGCAGGTGGTGGCGACAGAGGTCACGGCGCCGCCCGCCATCGTGAAGGGCCTCGCCGCCGAGTACATCACCGGCTTCATCGTGAAGGATGGGCGCACCATCATCGTGCTCAACACGGGGCGGCTGCTGAATTCGCAGGAGAAGCTCGCGCTGGAGACGGCGGTACAACCGACCGGGCAGGAGAAAACGACGGCGTGACGACCGAGAGTCCGATCCGCGCCCTGCGGGCCGAATACGACGCGATCGCGCGCAAGCTCGGCGGCGTCGGGGGGGCCGCCGAGCGGGAAGCGGTGAAGCGCGAGATCATCGCCTACTTCAAGCAGGTGGACGCCCTGATCGCCGAGCTGGGCGAGCTCAGGGAGGACATCCGCAAGCTCGTGGACCGCTACAAGCAGGTCGCCGCCTCCACGGCGGAAGCCTCGGCGCCCGAGTTCACCGGGTCGCGGCCCGCCCTGCACGCCGACCACATCGGCGCGTCGACCTTCATCGAGAAGGGGTGGAGCCTGATCTCCCTGGGCGACTACGCGGGCGCGATCCAGTCCTTGCAGAAGGCGCTGCAGCTCGCCCCGGGCGAGACCCAGGGCGAGTCGCTGCTCGGCTGGGCGCAGATGCTGCACGAGGACTACGACGAGGCGCTGCAGACGTTCCAGAAGGTCTTGATGAAGGAGCCGGCGAACTCGCTGGCGCGCATCAACGTGGGCTACATCTGCCTGAAGAAGCGCATCTTCGGAGAAGCGATCGAGCACCTCTCCAAGGCGATCCGCCTCGACAACGACAAGAAGGCGACGTTGTACGCGCACTTCTACCTCGGCCTCGTCTACCTGCAGCGCGAGATGTACGAGGACGCGCAGACCTTCTTCCAGAAGACGCTCAAGCTCGGCCCCAACCTCATCGAGGCCTACTACGAGCTGGGCCGGGCCTACTGGTTCGGGGGCGAAGCGGCCCAGGCGAAGCAGATCTGGGAACAGGGGTTCAAGGCGAACAAGTTCAACCCCTGGGGCAAGAAGTGTCAGGACACCCTGCAGCTCGTGCTCCAGGGAGGGGAGCCGCCGCGCACCTAGCGCTCCTCGCTCTGTTCGCGCAGGGCCCCGAGGCCGTACGGGTCGGGCGCGTCTCAGCGGTGGCGTGGCCCGCCCAGCTCACGCTCGCGGTCGCGCTCGCCGAGGCCGCCGACCGCGCGGCGCCGTTCCCAGGCGTGGGCCTGCTCCCCGCTCGCCCGATCCGCTTGCTGCTCGCCCCCGACCGCGCGCGCTTCGACTCGCTCACGAGAGGGCGCCTGCCTCGGTGGAGCGAGGGCGCGGCGTTCCCGGAGGCCGGGACCGTGGTCTTGCTGGCCGTCGGACCGCCCGACCACCTGGCCGCGTCGCTCCGGCACGAGCTCGCGCACCTCGCGCTGCGGTGGCGGGTCGGTCGCCGCCTGCCGCTGTGGTTCGAAGAGGGCTACGCCGCGGTCGCGGCGGCGGAGTGGGACCGTCTCGACGCGCTCCGCCTCAACTGGCAGGTGGCGCGCGGTGCGCCGCTCGATCTGGACGAGGTGGACCGGGGCCTGCGCTCCGACGGCCCCGACGCGGCCACCGCCTACGCCCTGGCGACGACGGCGGTGCTGTTGCTCGCTCGCTGGGGCGGCCCGCAAGGCCTCGGGCCCCTGATCGACCGGCTCGCCCGGGCGCCGAGCCTCGACGCGGCGCTGCGGGCGACCTACCAGGTGACGGAGGGAGACTTCGCGGAGCGGTGGCAGCGGGACGTCAGGTCGCGCTACGGCTGGCTCTCGTGGGCCGGGGCGGTGGGGTTGTTTTGGGCCGTCACGGGGTCGCTGCTAGTGTGGCTCGTGGTGCTGCGGCGCCGCCGGGACCGGGCGCGACGCGCGCTCCTGGACGAGGGGTGGACCGTGCCGAGCGACGAAGGCCCAACTGCTTGACGAGGTTGGGATTGCCGGGTAAACTCTGGCGCGCTCATGCCCGACCAGAGTATCACGCCGTCGCGGCTGCATTTCGGGCCCAAGAACTACATCTTCCTCGCTGCGGCGGTCGTCTCGCTCGCGGCCGGGTACTGGCTGCTGTCGCGTGGCTCGACCACCGCGGCCCCGATTCTGCTGGTGCTCGGCTACTGCGTCTTCTTCCCCGTAGGCCTGGCCCTGTAGCGACCCGCCGCCGTGGGACGGGCGAATAGCTCAGCGGTTCAGAGCGCCTGCCTTACACGCAGGAAGTCGGGGGTTCGAATCCCTCTTCGCCCATTCGGGGTACCAAGTTGCAACGGAGGAGCTCGCGAGTGAGAGGCTTAGGACTGGTGGCCAGCCTGATGGCCGCCGCGGCGGGGAGCGCGTCGGCGCAGCTCACGACTCCACAGCCGACGACCAGGCTGCTGCTCCTGCCGCTGCAGGCGAAGACGCCCGCCGATTCCGCGGCGAGCATCGCATTGATGGACGCGGTCCGGGAGAAGGTGGGGGCATCGGCCCGCTACAAGGCCTACGTCGTGCCGAAGGCGAAGCTGTGCGAAGCACTGAAGGCGTCGGACTTCACGTGCGACGTGCTGCTGGACCCGTCGCAGGCCTCGCTGCTCGCGCGCTTCCTCAACGTCAACGCGTACAACACCGGCACGTTCGAGCGTGCGGGCGGCGCCATGACGGCTCGGGTGCGCATCGTGGACATCGGCTCGTCCGGCTATGCTTTCCTCATCACGGCGTCGACGGCGAACCCGGGGACGACCGTGGCGCTGGCCGAGCAGATATCGCAGCGGCTCAACGCCATCATTCGAGCGGGCGAGCTGGCGCGCGAGTGCAACGACCGGCGCCAGAAGGGCCAGCTGTCGCAGGCGCTCGAGTCGGCGCGCAAGGCGCTCCAGATCGAGCCGAACCTCACGGCGGCGCACCTGTGCATGGGCACGATCTACGAGGCCCAGCGGATGCCGATCGACAGCCAGCTCGCGGCGGCCGAGCGGGCCACGAAGGGCGACTCGGTGAACGCGACCGCCTGGGAAAACGTCGCCCACATCTGGCAGACGAAGGGCGACACCCTGAAGGCGATCGACGCGTTCATCCACGAGCTCGCGGGTGAGCCCTACAACACGAACCTGCGGCTCGGCATCGCGGAGCTGTTGCGGCAGCACAAGCAGTACCCGCGGGCGGTCCAGATTCTGGATGAAGGCCTGGCGCGGGCTCCCGGCGAGCAGCGGTTCAGCGACTTTAAGGCCCGCGTGTGCATCGAGGGGGAGCTGTGGCGCTGCGTGCTCGACGGGTTCACGGCCAAGGTGCAGGCTGACAGCTCGGCGCTCGGCGATTCGAGCTTCCTCAAGGCCGCGATCGGGGCGGCGCAATCCCTGCCGGACACCGGGAGGCTCCTGTTCTTCAGTAGGGCTGCGGCCCGGCACTTCGCGAAATCGGGGGCCTTCTGGAAGGCGCTCGGCGCCGCGTACGTGATGGTCGGGAAAACCGACTCATCAGCGTGGGCGTACAAGAACGTCATCGCCATCGATCCGAACGACCTGCCGAGCTACCTGGCGGTAGGGCAGGCGGCCTTGGCGGCAGGAGTGTACGATACCGCCAAAGCACGCCAACTCCAGACAGCGAAGGACACGGTCGGGCTGCTGGCGCTCCGACGTGCCTTCGTCGAGCCTCTCGACACTGCGAGGGTCTACGTGACGCGCGCGCTCGCCCTGTCAGACTCCGCACTCAAGAGGGACTCGCTGGCGATCGTGCGAGGTGGCGGCCGGGTGGACACGGTGCGGGCATACCAAGCGCGTGTCTCCGAGAACGGGACTCTCAAGTTGAACGCGGCTGTCATCCTGTTGCAGGGTGGCTCGAAGGTAGCACAGGCGGGCGCCTACGACCGCGCCTATCCCTGGCTCGACCAGACCCTGCAGCTCGTGAACCCCAGCACGTCGGCGGACACGGTCGGCCCGCGTCAACAGATCCGCGTGCAGGCGAGCTTCTGGTACGGTCTCGCGTCGGTCGCGACGCTCTCCGCGCCGTACGGTGAGATGGTGAAGTCGAAGAGCTGCACGGACGCGAAGGCGGTGCACGACCGGATCGTCCGCACCAAGGACGCGCTGATTCTGGGCTCCCGGGTCCACGCGCCGACGATGAACGCCATGCTGCAGAACCTGGGGCGGTTCGAGGATCAGATGCCGAAGGTGAAGCAGGCGTTCAAGTGCCGGAACTTCTAGGCGTTGAATTGGCTCCGGCGCGCCTCTATATTGCAGCGCTCCGTCGCAGGGGGCTGTAGCTCAGCTGGTTAGAGTGCCGGTCTGTCACACCGGAGGTCGCGGGTTCGAGCCCCGTCAGCCCCGCCTGGACCCGCGTCGCGGGATGACGCACCGAGCCCCGTCTGCCACGGCAGGCGGGGCTTTCGCTTTTTCCGGGAGCGTGGCGACGTCCACATATCACGTGCCCGTGCTCGCCGACGTGGTGCGGGCGTGGGCGGACGGGAGCCGCCGGGCCGTGGACGCGACGCTGGGCGGCGGTGGCCACGCCGCGCTGCTCGTCGCGGCGGGCGCGCAGGTGCTCGCGGTGGACCGCGACACCGAGGCGATCGCCGCGACCCGCGCGTGGCTCGGCGAAGACGGCATCCGCTACGCGACCGGGACGTTCGCCTCGGCCAAGGTGCTGGGCAGCATCGCGGCGTTCCGCCCCGATCGCATCCTCCTCGACCTCGGCGTGTCCTCGCACCAGCTGGACACGGCCGAACGCGGGTTCACGTTCCGGCCGGGAGCGCCCCTCGACATGCGTATGACGCCGGGGCAGGGAGTACCCGCCGCGGAGCTGCTCAACCGCTGGCCGGCCGACCGGCTGGCGTGCTGCTTCGCGGACTACGCCGACGCGCCGCCGCCCCGGGCGCGTCGCCTGGCGCGCGTGATCGTGAAGCGCCGGGCGCGCGCCCCCTTCGCCGTGAGCGACGACCTCGTGAACGCGATCCGCGAAACGCTGGGCCCGCGCTCCGGCCCGGCCGACTTCGCGCGCCTCTTCCAGGCGCTGCGCATCGCGGTGAACCAGGAGCTGGAGCAGATCGAGTTGGCGCTCCCGGCGCTGCGCGCGGCGCTCCAGCCGGGCGGGCGGCTGGGCGTGATCAGCTATCACTCGGGCGAGGATCGCATCGTGAAGCGCGCCTTCCGGGACTGGAGCAAGACGTGCGTGTGCCCGCCGCGCCAGCCCGTGTGCACGTGCCGGGGGCGGTCGCTCGGGCGGGTGCTGACCAAGAAGGCGCAACGGCCCGCCGCGAACGAGTTGCGGGCGAACCCGCGGGCTCGCACCGCCCGGTTCCGGGCCTTCGAGGTGAACGGTGAGGCTTAAGGGGCGGCACTGGCTGGCCATATGGCTGATCGCGTTTCTCGCGGTCGCCTGGATCGTGATCGCGCGCTACAACTCGTCGCTCGCCATGGCGCGCGAGCTCGCCGAGCTGCGGACCCGGCGTGCCAATCTTGAGGGCCACCGCGCCGACCTGGAGCGTCGCATCCGCGCGGCTGAGAGTCGCGCCGTGCTGGTGCCGCGCGCCCAGCGGCTCGGGCTGCGCCTCCCGTCGGACTCCGAGATCATCCTGCTGCCGCTCGCGCCCGGAGACCCGCGCTGATGGCGAAGCTCGCCGTGCGCCTGCGCGCGGTCGAGATCGTGGTCGGCGGCGCGCTGGTCTGTATCGCCGGGCGCGCGGCGCAGCTGCAGCTGCTCGAGGGGCGCCGCTGGGCGGAGGAGGCGCGGGCGCAGCGCACCGAGCACATCGTGCTGCCGGCGCGGCGCGGCGCCCTGACGGACCGCCACGGCACGCCGCTCGCGCTCACCCAGGAGACCTACCACGTCGGCGTCGCGGCCAACGAGCTGCGCGACCCCGCGAAGGACGCCCCCCGCGTCGCGCGCCAGCTGCGGCTCCCGACGCCGGAGGTGCAGCGCGCCCTGCGCCGCCGCTACGCCTACTTCGGGGGCCCCTACAGCACGCTCGACGTGCAGCCGCTCCGCGCGGTGCGCGGCGTCCACCTGGAACCCGTGCTCAACCGGTTCTATCCCGCGCCCGACCTCGCCCGCCCGGTGATCGGCCGGGTGGGCGACGACGGCCGCGGGGCGTCGGGGCTGGAGCGCGCGCTCGACAGCCTGCTCGCGGGCCGGGCGGGCGCGGCCGTGGTGCTGAAGGACCGCGCTGGCCGCGAGTACGAGTCGCCGGCGCGCGTCATCTCGCAGCCGGTCGCCGGCGCAGACGTCGCGCTCACCCTCGACGCCGAGCTGCAGGAGATCGCCCAGCGCGCGCTCGATGACGCGATCCGGCGCATGGACGCGGATGGGGGAGACGTCGTCATGCTGGACCCGGCGACGGGCGAGGTGCTGGCGGTCGCGTCGCGGCGGCGCGACGGCTCGGCGCGCCCCAGCGCGTTCACCGATACCTTCGAGCCCGGCTCCGTGGCGAAGATCTTCACCGCGGCGGCGCTACTCGCCCTCCAGCGGGTGGCCCCGGCGGAGCGCGTGTCCGGGGAGGATGGCAAGTACCGCCTCGGGAGTCGCACCATCACCGACGAGGAGCCGCTTCCCGTGCTGACGCTCGCCGACGCCATCCGGGTGTCGAGCAACATCGCACTGGTGAAGTTCGCGGCCCGGCTCGCGCCCACCGAGCAATACGCCATGCTGCGTGACTTCGGGTTCGGCGCGCCTACGGGCATCGAGTTCCCCGCCGAGGCGACAGGGCGGCTGCGCCCCCCCGCCGAGTGGTCCGGCCTGAGCGCCGGGAGCCTCGCGATGGGCTACGAAGTCTCGGTCACGCCGCTTCAGCTCGCCGTCGCCTACGCCGCGCTCGCGAACGACGGCGTGCTGCTCACGCCGACGCTGATCCGGGACGTGCGGGGCCCCGGCGGGGACGTGGTGGCGTACCGCCACCGCCCGGAGCCGGTGCGCCGGGTCGTGCGCCCAGAGGTCGCGGCGGCCCTGCGGGCGCTGCTGCGCGGCGTGGTGGAGCGCGGTACGGGGGCGGAGGCCGCGCTCGTGAACTTCCCGGTCGCGGCCAAAACGGGCACGGCGCGCCGCGTGGTGGGCGGACGCTATGCGCCGGGACAGTACACGGCGTCGTTCGCAGCGCTGTTCCCTGCGGATCGTGCCCAGCTGGTGCTGGTGGTGAAGATCGACGACCCGCGCAAGGGGAGCTACTTCGCGGCCCAGACCGCGGCCCCGGTCACGCGCTCGGTGCTGGAGCAGGCGCTGGCCGCGCGCACCGTCGCCCTCGATCGAGCCCGGTTGTCCACGGCCGCGCCGCGCGCGGCCGCTCAGCCGCTCGACGATGATCCCGGCGTCGTGCCCTACGTCGTGACCTGGCCGTTCCGCCCCGACAGCGTGCCCGCCATGGCCGACGTCTTCCGCCGGCGCGCAGTACCCGACGTGGCCGGTCGCCCGCTGCGCGAGGCGGTGCGGGCGCTGCACCGGCGCGGCTTCCGCGTCGCCCTGAAAGGCTGGGGCGTGGCGCACCACACCTGGCCCGCCGCGGGCGACTCGGCCGCGGCCGGGGCCACGGTGACCCTGTTCGCCGCCCCGCGCCCGTGAGCGGGCTCCCCGAGATCGTGGACGCGCTGCGGCGCGCCGGGCTCCTCGTGCGGGCGCCGGACGACGGCGCCCTCCCCGTGATCGCGGGCCTCACGACCGACAGCCGCAGGCTCGAGCCCGGGATGCTGTACTGCGCCGTGCGCGGCTCGGTGCAGGACGGCCACCGCTTCGTCGCCGCCGCGGCTGGGCGCGGCGCGGTCGCGGCGCTCGTGGAAGAGGAGCAGGCCGTCGCCGTCCCCCAGGTGCTGGTGACGGACGGGCGCCGCGCGGCGGCCGTCGCCGCCGAGACCTGGTACGGGCGCCCCGCGGCGAAGCTCGACCTCGTGGGCGTGACCGGGACGAGCGGCAAGACCACGTCGGTCGTCCTGGCGCGGCACGTGCTCTCGGCGCTCCAGCCGATGGGGTCGATCGGGACGCTCGGCGCCTTCGACCCCGCGGGTGAGCCGGTGCCGAGCGAAGCGGGCAACCTCACGACGCCCGGGCCGATCGACCTCCAGGCGACGCTCGCCGCGCTGGTCGCGCGTGGGGCGCGCGGCGCCACGATGGAGGTCTCGTCCCACAGCCTCGACCAGGGACGCGTGGATGGCCTGGTGTTTCGCGCCGCGATCTTCACCAACCTGACGCGCGAGCACTTGGACTACCACAAGACGCTGGAGCAGTACTTCCGGGCCAAGGCGAAGCTCGCGAGCTACATCGCCGCGGACGGCCTCGAGGTGATCAACGCGGACGATCCCGCGTGGCAGCGGCTGCCGCGCCGGCGCCGCCGCGTCACGTTTGGTGAGCGGAGTGGCGACGTCACGGCGCAGCGCCTTGCCGCCGACGGCAGCGGCAGTCGCTTCGACCTCGTTACGCCAATGGGCAACGCGCCGGTCAAGCTACCGCTGCTGGGCCGCTTCAACGTCACCAACGCGTTGGGCGTGGCGGCCTGCGCCTGGGGGCTGGGCGTGCCCCCGGAGGCGATCGCCGAGCGGCTGTCCACGGCGCCGCAGGTGCCGGGCCGCATGGAGCGCATCGCCACGCGGCCGTGCACGATCCTCCGAGACTACTCGCACAAGCCGGACGCGCTGGAGCGCGCGCTCGAGAGCGTGCGGGCCCTGACCGCGGGACGGGTCATCCTCGTATTCGGCGCGGGCGGCGACCGCGATCGTGGCAAGCGCGCTTCCATGGGCGAGATCGCCGCCCGGCTCGCCGACGTCGCCATCGTGACCTCCGACAACCCGCGCACCGAAGACCCGGAGCGGATCCTCGACGAGCTGGAAGCGGGCATGCAGGGGAAGCCCCACCACCGCCGCAGCGACCGCCGCGAGGCGATCGCGCTCGCGCTCGAGCTGGCACGGCCGGGCGACACGATCCTGCTCGCCGGCAAGGGGCATGAGACCTATCAGATCGTCGGCTCCGTGAAGCAGCCGTTCGACGAGCGGGCGATCGTGCGCGAGCTCGGGGCGGAATGAAGGTGATCGCCTGGGATTCGGCACGGGTCTCCCACGCGCTCGGCGTGTCGGGGCCGGAGGGGTTGCACTTCACCGGGGTGAGCACCGACACCCGCGGCCTAACCGGCGGCGAGCTGTTCGTGGCCTTGAAGGGCGAGCGCTTCGACGCGCACGACTTCCTCGCGCAGGCGCGGGCGCAGGGCGCAGCCGGCGCCGTGGTGCGGCGTGGCACGCCGCCCGTCGCCGGCCTGCCGCGCTTCGAGGTCGAAGACACGCTTGACGCGCTGGGGCGGCTCGCCCGCGCGCGGCGCCGCCTGCTGCCGGCGGCAAGCCCCGTCGTCGCGATCACGGGATCGAGCGGGAAGACGAGCACGAAGGAGATGGTCCGCGCCGCGCTCGCGACCCGCTACCGGGTGCACGCCACGAGCGGCAATCTCAACAACCTCGTCGGCGTCCCCTTGACGATTCTCGCGGCGGCGGAGGACAGGAACGCGCTCGTCGTCGAGGTGGGCGCGAGCGTCCCGGGGGAGATCGCCCGCCTCCGGGCGATCGTCGAGCCGACGATCGCGGTGGTGACGAACGTCACGCCCGCGCACCTCGAGGGCTTCGGATCGCTCGACGGCGTGCTGCGGGAGAAGCTCGCCCTGCTCGAGGGCGTGCCGCTCGCCGTCGTGGGCACCGAGCCCACCGCCCTGGCCGCCGAGGCCCGGCGGCGAACCCGCACGGTGGTGGCCGGCACGGACCCCGGCGCGGACGTGCGCCCGGAGACCGCGGAACTCGATGCGGACGGCCGGCCCCGGATTGCATGGCGCGGCCATTCGGTCACGCTGCCGCCGGTCGGATTCCACCAGATCGAGAACGCGATGATCGCGCTCGCCGTCGCGCAGGAAGCCGGAGCCGATGCCGGCCGAGCGCTCGCCGCGCTGGCCGGAGTCACCGTTCCGGGCGGGCGCGGCCGGGTCCTCGAGGCGGGCGGCCTCACCGTCATCGACGATACCTACAACGCGAACCCGGCCTCGCTCCGCTGGGCCCTCCAGTTCGCGCACTGGCTGGCGGCGCGCCGCAGCCGCCCGCTCGCGGTGGTGGTGGGCTCGATGTTGGAGTTGGGGGCGGAGAGTGCAAGATTGCATGCGGCCGCGGCGACGGAGATTGTGGCCCTGCGCCCGGCGCTCGTAGCGGCGGTCGGGGCGTTCGTTCCCGCGCTCGAGGCGCATCGCGCGGCGCTGGGCGGGCGGCTCGTGGTCGCGGCCGACGCGGAGGCGCTCGGCCCCGCGCTCCGAGCCGCGCTGCGGGGCGACGAGGTGGTGCTGCTCAAGGCGTCGCGCGGGGTCGCGCTCGAGCGTGTGCTGCGCTTCCTCAACTGAGAGGCGGAGAGACCGGACGTGCTCTATCACCTGCTCGTGCCGCTCGCCAAGCAGCACATCCTGTTCAACCTCTTCACCTACATCTCATTTCGCGCCGCCGGAGCGACCGTCACCGCGCTGCTGCTCGCGTTCGTGGTCGGCCCCTGGGTGATCCGGACCCTGCGCGATCGCCGGGTGGGACAGGTGATCCGCGCCGAGGGGCCGGCGAGCCATCAGGAGAAGCGCGGCACGCCCACGATGGGCGGGCTCATCATCCTCCTCGCGACGGTCGCGCCCACCCTGCTGTGGGCGCGGCTCGACAGCCGCTACGTGCTGGTCGCCATGGGGGCGACCCTGTGGATGGGCGCGATCGGGTTCGTGGACGACTACCTCAAGATCGTGCGCGGCAAGTCGCAGGGACTCGTGGCCCGCTGGAAGCTCGCCGGCCAAGTGACGTTCGGACTGGCGCTGGGGCTGCTCCTGTTGCTGTGGCCCCTGGCGCCGAACATCCAGCCGGTGGCGTCCACGCAGGTGCCCCTGTTCAAGTACTGGCTGCTGCCGTTCTGGCCACCCCTGTACGTGCTGTTCGTGACCGTGGTGGTCACGGGCAGCTCCAACGCGGTGAACCTCACGGACGGGCTGGACGGGCTCGCGACGGGGCTCACCGCGATCGCCGCGGGTGCCTTCGCGATCTTCGCCTACCTGTTCGGCCGGTTCGACGCGTCGCGCTACCTGGGAGTCTACTTCCTGCCGGGGGCGGGCGAGCTCACGATCTTCTGCGGCGCGCTGATGGGGGCGGCGCTCGGGTTCCTGTGGTTCAACGCCCACCCGGCGCAGGTGTTCATGGGGGACACCGGGGCGCTCGCGATCGGCGGTGCGCTGGGCACCGTGGCGATCCTTCTCAAGGCGGAGTTCCTGCTGCTGATCGCGGGCGGTGTGTTCGCGGCGGAGGCGGTATCGGTGCTGCTGCAGACGGGCGCGTATCGCTGGCACCGGCGCCGCCGCGGCAAGGAATACGCCGACGCCCATCGGGTGTTCCGGATGGCGCCACTGCACCACCACTTCGAAAAGCTCGGCTGGCCGGAGCCGCAGGTCGTAATGCGGTTCTACATCCTGGGCGTGCTGTGCGCGGCGATCGCGTTGGCCACGCTGAAGGTGAGATGATTCCCGCGACCTGGCGCCGGAGCGTGGTGGCGGTCGTGGGGCTGGGGAAGAGTGGCGTCGCGGCCACGAGGCTGCTCGCGCGGGAGGGCGTGCCCGTGTACGCGAGCGACGCGGCGGAGCGCCCGGATGGCGGCGACGCGCTGGCCGCGCTGCGAGCGCTCCCAGGGGTGGAGGTGGAGCTGGGCCGCCACGACTTGGCGAAGATCCGCGGTGCCGCCGCCGTCGTCGTCTCGCCCGGCGTGCCGCCGGACGCGCCGCCCCTCGCCGCCGCCCGCGAGGCGCGCGTGCCGGTCGTGTCGGAGATCGAGATCGGCTTCGCCGCGCTGGAGGGCGCGCGTTGCATCGCGATCACCGGGACGAACGGCAAGACGACCACGACGGCCCTCGTGGCGCACGTGCTCGAGGCCGCCGGCGTCCGCGCGGCGGCCGTGGGCAACATCGGTCGGCCGCTCGCCGACATCGCCGTCGCTGGCGACCGCTATGACTGGCTCGCCGTCGAGGTGTCTTCGTTCCAGCTGCACGACAGCCCGCACTTCGCACCCGACGTCGGCGTCCTCACGAACCTCGCGCCCGACCACCTCGACCGCTATCCGTCCGTGGCGGCCTACTACGACGACAAGCGCCTGCTGTTCCACAACGCCACGGCGCAGAGCGTCTGGGTCCTGAACGCCGACGATGCCGCCGTGCTCGCGCTCGCCCAGGGCGCGTCGGGGCGGCGCGTCGGCTTCTCGCTCACGCGCCGCGCCGACGGCTGGTACGACGGAACGGCGCAGCTGCTCAAGCTGGGCGACGCACCGCTCCTGCCGCGGCGGGAGCTCAAGCTGCTCGGCGACCACAATGTGGCGAACGCGCTGGCCGCCGCGCTCGCGGCGCGCGCGGCAGGCGTGGCGCCCGAGGCCGTGGCCCGCGGCCTGGGATCATTTCGCGCCCTGCCGCACCGGCTCGAGCCCGTGCGGGAGGTGGGTGGCGTGCTGTGGATCAATGACTCGAAGGCGACCAACATCGCCTCGACCAGCGTGGCGGTGGCGGCGATGAACCGGCCGTTCGTGCTGCTCCTGGGCGGGCGCCACAAGGGCGAGCCGTACACCGGCCTCGCCCCACGGCTGCGCGAGCGGTGCCGGCTGGTGATCGTGTTCGGGGAAGCGGGCCCGCTCGTGGAGCGGGATCTCGCCGGCGTGGTGCCGCTCGAGCGCGGCACGACGTTCGAGGACGTCGTCGCACGGGCGCGTCGCGCCGCGCGGCCGGGTGATGTGGTGCTGCTGTCTCCTGCATGCTCGAGCTACGACATGTTCCGCAACTACGAGGAGCGGGGCGCGACCTTTCGCCACTTGGTCGAGTCACTGTGAGCGAGATCTCCGCAATCGCATGACCGACCGCCAGTGGGAGACGCGCTTGCTGGCGGTGCTCGCGGCCGTGCTGGTCGTGTTCGGCCTCGTCGCGGTGTACGGCGCGTCGAGCCTCGTCGCCACGGGGGGCGGCGAAGTGGGAGCCGACTTCGCGCTGCGGCAGCTCGTGGGCGCGGTCGTCGGCGGCCTCGTCGCGACCTGGCTCGCGCGCAGCGATTACCACGTCTGGCGCGGCGCCGCCTGGCCGCTCCTCGGGGTCACGGCGCTGCTGTTGCTCATCCCGCTGCTCCCGTTCACGCACGGCATCGCGCCCACCATCAACGGCGCGCGTCGCTGGGTGAACCTCGGCGTCGTGACGGTACAGCCGTCGGAGCTCGCCAAGCTGGCGGCCGTCGTCTGGACGGCCATGCTCGCCGCGAAGAAGGGAGAGCAGATCCGCACGTTCCGGCGGGGGCTGCTGCCGTTCCTCGTGATTCTGGGACCGCTCGTCGGGCTGATCTTCCTTGAGCCGAACCTGTCGATGGCGCTGCTCGTCGCGATCCTCGCGGGGACGGTGTTGTTCGCGGCGGGCGCGCGCATCGGGCACTTCCTGCTTGTGGGCGTGGGCGCCGCCCCCCTCGCGTTGGGCGCGGTTGCGAGCGCGCAGTACCGGCTCGCCCGGGTGCTCACGTTTCTCAACCCGGGCAGCGCGCCCTCCGAGGCGACGTGGCAGGTGCATCAGTCCCTCGTCGGCGTCGGGTCCGGCCGACTGTTCGGGGTCGGGCTGGGCCAGGGGCAGCAAAAGCTCGGCTACCTGCCGTACGCCTACTCCGACTTCATCTTCTCGACCATCGGCGAGGAATGGGGCTTCCTCGGCGTGCTCGCGATCGTGCTGCTGTTCGGCACCTTCATGTGGGTCGGGTTCCGCATCGCCCGCTCGGCGAGGGATGCGTTCGGCCAGCTGCTCGCGGTCGGGCTCACGGCCCTGATCGGATTCGCGGCGCTGCTCCACATCGCGGTGAGCCTCGGGCTCCTCCCCGCCACGGGCATCACCCTGCCGTTCATTTCGTACGGTCGCTCGAGTTTGTTCGTGGCACTGGTGGCCACGGGCGTGCTGGCGAGCGTGGGGCGGGGAAGACGATGAAAATCGGAACGCGGAACGGGGAACTCGGAACGGAAGGGGAGGGTCCGATTCGCGAGGCTCGATACTCAGCTCGACACTTGCGCGATGTGTTCCGCGTTCCACGTTCCGCGTTCCGCGTTCGGGCGCGGTGGTGAGGATCCTTATCGCCGGTGGCGGAACCGGCGGTCACCTCATGCCCGCGCTCGCCCTGGCGCAGGCGCTGCGCGAGGCGCGGCCGGAGGTCGAGCCGGTACTGGTCGGCGCGCTGCGCGGTATCGAGGCCCAGGTGCTGCCGCGCCATCCGTTTCGGTTTCACCTCGTGCCGATCGAGCCGATCCACCGCCGCGCCTGGTGGCGCAACCTGCGATGGCCCCTGGTCGCGTGGCGCGCGTGGCGCGCAGCGGGGCGGATCCTCGCGGCGGAGCGGCCGGCGGTCGTGATCGGCACGGGCGGCTACGCGGCGGGGCCCGTAGTGCTGCGCGCGCAGCGCGCCGGCATCCCGACCGTCGTCCAGGAGCAGAACGCGTTTCCCGGGCTCACTTCGCGCTGGCTCGCCGGCGGGGCGCGGCAGGTGCACCTCGGCTTTCCGGAGGCGCGGGCGCGGTTGCACCGGGGCGCGACGACCGAGGTGTACTGCTTCGGCAACCCCATCCGCCCCCCGCCGCCCCCGGAGCCGGGCGACCGGGCCGCCGCGCTGCGCGCTTTCGGGCTCGAGGCCGGGCGCCCGACGCTGCTCGTATTCGGCGGCAGCCAGGGCGCGCGCGCGATCAACTATGCCGTGGCCGCCGCGCTCGAGCGCAGGGTGTTGGGCGACGTGAACGTGCTGTGGGGCACAGGTGCCGCGCACGCGGCCGCGCTCGCTTCGTACGCGGTCCCGGGGCGCGTCGTGGTGCAGGGGTTCTTCGACCCAATGGCACCGGCGTATCGCGCCGCCGATCTCGTCGTGTGCCGCGCGGGCGCGATGACGATCGCGGAGCTCTGCGCCTGGGGAAAGCCGAGCGTGCTGGTGCCGCTGCCAAGCGCCGCCGCCGGACACCAGACGTTCAACGCACGCGCACTGGCCGCCGCGGGCGCCGCAGTGCTGTTGCCGGAGGAGCAGCTCGCAGCCCAGGGGTTCGCCCAACTGGTTCGTGAGCTCGTCAGGGACGAGCACCGGCTCGCGTCGCTCGCCGCCCGAGCCCGGGAGCGGGGGCACCCGGACGCCGCCCGGGACATTGTGTTGAGGATTTTGACGCTGGTCGTTTGACCCGTGCTCTCTTTCGCAAGTTTCGTAGATTCGCTATATTAGCCCCCCACTAATGACCTTGTTTGAAAGTGGGGATCCCCGTCCGATCCACTTCATGGGCATAGCCGGGGCGGGGATGAGTGGCCTAGCCCTCCTGGCTAGGCACCAAGGTGCAGAGGTTACCGGATGCGATAAGGACCCTCAGGGAGCAGCCGATTTGGCAGCCTTGGGGGTGGTAATCTGGCGGGGACACGACCCGGGTCATGTATCCGGGGCTCGGGCGGTCGTGGTCACTGCGGCGGTGTCCCGGGAACACCCGGAGCTGGAGCAAGCAGGCGCCCTAGGGATCCCCGTGGTGCGGCGGGCCGATGCGCTCGGCCAGGCTGTCGCCAGCGGGACCGTGGTGGGAGTTGCCGGAACCCACGGCAAGACGACCACGACGGCGATGGTCACGGAGGCGCTGGCGGCCGCCGGGCGGAATCCTACGGGACTCGCCGGCGGCCGTGTCGCTCCGTGGGGTGGGAACGCGCGGCTGGGTGGGCGTGAGCTGTTCGTGGTCGAGGCGGACGAGTTCGACCGCGCGTTCCTGTCGCTCGCGCCGACGGTGGCGGTCGTGAACAACGTCGAGGCCGACCACCTCGAGTGCTACGGCACCGTGCAGGCACTCGAGGACGCGTTCGTGCAGTTCGCGGGCCGCGCGCGGCGCGTGATCGCGGGAGCGGACGACGCCGGCGCGGGCCGCGTCGCGGCGCGCGTGTCCGGGCCAGTGTGGCGCGTGGGGCTCGCGCGCGACGCGGACGTGCGCATCGCGGATCCCGAGCTGGACGACGCCGGCTCGCGCGCACGGGTGGTCTTGCCGGACGGGCGGGAGCTGCGCCTCGCGCTGGGGGTTCCGGGGCTGCATAACCTCCGCAACGCGGGCGCCGCGCTCGCGGTGGCGTGCGAGTTGGGCGCCGATGTCGAGGCGTGCATCGCGGCGCTGGCGGGCTTCGCGGGCGTCGCGCGGCGGTTCGAGCGGCTTGGCGAGGCGCGGGGGGTGACGGTCGTGGACGACTACGCGCACCATCCGACGGAGGTGCGTGCCACGCTCGCGGCGGCGCGGCAGGCGTTCCCGCGCCGGCGCGTGGTGGCGGTGTTTCAGCCGCACCTCTATTCGCGCACGGCGCTGCACGGCGAGGCGCTGGGCCGCGAGCTGGCGGCGGCGGACGTGGTGGTGGTGGCGCCGGTGTATGGTGCCCGGGAACAGCCGATCCCCGGCGTGACGGCGGACCTCGTGGCGCGCGGCGCGGCCCGGGCGGGGGCGACGACGGTGGCAGTGCGGGAGCGCGCGGCGCTGACCGAGCGCGTGGCGCACACGGTGCGGGCGGGCGACGTCGTCTTTACGCTGGGGGCGGGGGACATCACCGGAGTGGGGCCCGAACTCCTGCAAGCGTTGGGGCGGGGAGCGAACGGGGAAGGGGGAGGGAAGGGGCCCTGAGGCACGGTCGCCGGGCGAAGATCGTGCTGCTTGCCGTGGGCGGGGCCGCGGCGCTCGCGGCGTGGTTGGGCGCGCCCGCGCTGCTGTCTCGTGTAGCGTACTTCCGGGTGCGGCAGGTCGAGCTCCTGGGGCTCAAGAACCTGCCGCCCGACGGCGTGATCGCGGCGCTGCGGCTGCCGCTCGCGGCGAGCGTGTTCACCGACACGCGGCTGCTTGCCGACCGGGTGAAGGGGCTCACGGGCGTCGCGGACGCCCAGGTGGTCCGCCGGCTGCCGGGCGCGCTGCAGGTGATCGTGCGGGAGGTGGCGCCCGTGGCGCTCGTGCCGGGCCCGCGCGGCAGTCTTGTCGCTGTGGATGGCGAAGGCCGGACGCTCCCGTTCGATCCCACGCGCGCGGGGCTCGACCTGCCGATCGCGGCGAGCGGCGACGCCGGTGTGGCGGCGCTGCTGGCGCTGATCCAGTCGCTGGATCCGGCGCTGTTTCAAACGATCACCGCCGCGCGCGTCGTGGCGCGCGGCGACGTGCTCCTGGAATCGGGGGCCCGTCGTGTGCTGGTGCGGCGCGACGCCGGGCCGGAGGTCATTCGGGCGGTGGTAACGGTAGCGCAGGATCTGGCGGCGAAAGGGCGGCCCTATGCGGAGCTCGATGCGCGCTTCGCGGGGCAGGTGATCGTGCGGCGCAAGCGTGGACCCGGGGGAGCGAACGCCGGGTGACGCGGGACCGTCGCTTGGTCGCCGGCCTCGACCTGGGCAGCACCAAGACCTGCGCCGTCATCGCCGAGGTGGTGGGCGACCTGCCGCGCCTGCCGCTCGCGAAGGTGCTGGGCGTCGGCCTCGCGAAGAACAGCGGCGTGCGGCGCGGCATGGTCCGCGACATCGACGAGACGAAGCGCTCGGTGGTGGCGGCGCTGCGCGACGCCGAGCGGATGGCCGGGGTGGTGGTGAAGGACGTCACCTGCGGCATCGCGGGCGAGCACGTGTCGGCGCGCACCTCGACAGGCGTCGTGGCGCTGACGGGCGAGGAAGTGGCGCCGACCGACGTCGGGCGCGTGAACGAAGTGGCGCGCGCCGTGTCGCTGGGCCGCGACAACGAGCTGCTGCACGACATCCCCCAGGAGTACGTGGTCGACCAGCAGCGTGGCATCGTCGACCCGGTCGGGATGACGGGAACACGGCTCGAAGTCGAGATGTACCTCGTCACCGTGCAGAGCACCGCCGCGCAGAACCTGCGGAGGGCGGTGCAGCGCGCGGGCTACCGGGTGGCGGACCTCGTGCTCGAGCCGCTCGCCGCGTCCTACGCAGTGCTGACCGAGGACGAGAAGGAGCTGGGCGTCGCGCTCGTGGAGGTGGGCGGCGGCTCCACCGGCGTGACGATCTTCCACGAGGGGAAGATCCGGCACCTGGCGTCGCTGCGGTACGCCGGGAGCCACGTCACGCAGGACCTGGTGCAAGGGCTGGGCGTGACGCAGGCGGACGCCGAGCGGCTCAAGGAGCGGCACGGCGTGGCGTACGGGCCGCTGGTGGATGCGGACGAGATGGTGAACCTGCCCTCCACGCCGAGCCAGGGCGCGCGGCAGGCGTCGCGCGAGCTGCTGTCGCACATCATCCACGAGCGGGTCGACGAGATCTTCCAGTTCGTGGCCCGGGAGTTCGAGCGTGCCGGCTACGGCGCGGGGCGGCTGCCCGCGGGGGTGGTGCTGACCGGCGGCACGGCGCACCTGCCGGGGATGGTGGAGCTGGCGCGCGAGGCGTTCGCGGCCCCGGTGCGCGCGGGGGCGCCCGAGATGGGAATCTCGGGGTTGGTGGACAGCGTGCAGGCGCCGCGCTACGCGGTGCCGGTCGGGCTGGTGCTGTACGCGGCGCGCAAGCTGGCGCAAGGCGCCGCGCCCGGTGGCTCCCTCGTGCGGAGCGCCGGCATGGAGAAGCTGCTCGGACCGCTGAAACGGTGGCTACAGGACTTCTTCTGAACGGAGACGCGAGGGAGCCATGATCTTCGAGCTCGAAGAGACCGTCACGCAGAACGCGCGGATGAAGGTCGTCGGCATCGGCGGCGGCGGCGGCAACGCGCTCAACCGCATGGTCGACGAGGGGCTCAACGGCGTCGAGTTCGTCTCCGTCAACACCGACGCCCAGGCCCTGATGAACAACAAGGCCGACGTCAAGGTGCAGATCGGCAAGAAGCTCACGCGCGGGCTGGGCGCCGGCGCGCGGCCCGAGATCGGCCGCCAGGCGATCGAGGAGAACCGCGACGAGGTGCTGCACGCGCTCCAGGGCGCGGACCTCGTGTTCGTCACCTGCGGCATGGGTGGCGGCACCGGCACGGGCGCCTCCCCCATCATCGCCCAAGCGTCGCGCGACCTCGGCGCCCTGACGATCGGCATCGTGACGAAGCCGTTCCTGTTCGAGGGGCGGAAGCGGATGCGCCAGGCCGACATGGGCATCGCCGAGATGCGGAAGCACGTGGACACGATGGTCGTCGTCCCGAACGAGCGCCTGCTCGCGGTCGTGGGGAAGGGCATCCCGTTCCAGGACGCCCTCAAGAAAGCCGACGAAGTGCTGCTGCACGCCACGCAAGGGATCTCCTCGCTCATCTCGGTGACCGGCATCGTGAACGTGGACTTCGCCGACGTGCGCACCGTGATGCAGAACGGCGGCGCGGCGATCATGGGTACGGGCACCGGGCGTGGCGAGAACCGCGCCATGGAGGCGGTGCAGCAGGCGATCTCGAGCCCGCTGCTCGACAACATCTCGATCGCGGGGGCGACGGGCGTCCTCATCAACATCACGGGCGGCGAGGACCTCACCCTGGGCGAGGTCACCCAGATCTCCGACGTCGTGAAGGACGCCGCGGGCGAAGACGCCGAGATCATCTTCGGCACGGTGAACGATCCCGCGATGCACGGCGAGATCCGGGTCACCGTGATCGCCACGGGCTTCGACCGCGGGAAGGAGCAGGCGGAGTCACTCGTGGGCGCGCGCCCGGCGGCGGGAGTGCTGCCGTTCCGCGAGCGCGTGGGGCGGCCGGCGCCCGTGTCCCCGCCCGGATTCCCCAAGACCGCGGAGCCGCTGGTCCGCCGCTCGACGTCCCACGCGCCGCCACCGCCGGCTCCGTCGGAGGTCAACGAGCTCGAGATCCCGACCTTCATCCGGAGACAGATGGACTGATGGCCTGGCGGGGCAGCCACTACGTCGCCGTCGGCGTGCTCGCCGGCGGCGCGCTGCTCTGGGCCGGTGCCGATGCCTGGCCGTGGCGCCGCCCCCTCACGGCGCCGTCGATTGTCGTGTCGCAAGCCTACGTGGACTTCGCCGACACGCTGGGCAAGCGCGAGACCCTCTCCGCCGTGCTCGCGCGCGGCGGCATCGTGGGTCGGGACTACGCGGGGCTCCTGGCGGCCGCGCGGGCCCTCAACGTCCGCCGCCTCCGCCCCGGGCTCGTCTTCCAGTTCCGCCGCCTCAAGACCGACCGCCTCGCCCACCAGGTCACGGTCCGCACCGGGCCCGAAACGCGCCTGCGGCTCGCGCGTGGAGACGGGGGCTGGTCGCAGACGGTCGAAGTGATCCCCTGGACCGTGGCGCGCGTGCGGGTAAGCGGCCTGATCGAGACGTCGTTGTACGACGCGCTCGACAAGGCGATGCCCGACAGCTTGCTCCCCGCGGTCGAGCGGCGCACGCTCGCGTGGGAGATCGCGGACGTGTACGACTGGGAAGTCGACTTCACCCGCGACGTGCACCCGGGCGACCGGTTCCTGGTCCTGATGGACCGGCTCGAATCGGGAGAGGGGGAGCGCCGCTTCGGCCGCATCCTCGCCGCTCGGGTAAACACCGGTCGCACGCCGAACTACGCGTTCTACTTCGAGGCGGCGGACCGCAGCGCGGGCTTCTTCGACGAGCAGGGACGCTCGCTCAAGCGCGCGTTCCTGCGGGCGCCGCTGCAGTTCCGCCGCGTCTCGAGCCGCTTCGGCGGCCGCTACCACCCGGTGCTGCACCTGTGGCGCAGCCACGAGGGGATCGACTTCGCCGCGGCCTACGGCACGCCCGTGCGCGCCACGGCCGAGGGCCTCGTCACGCGCGTGGGCCGGGAAGACGACGGCTACGGCAACCTGATCGAGCTGCGGCACGCCAACGGGATCCGCAC
>Ga0209160_1000753_pt1 | contig 26898 bp, 23 predicted proteins | sample GraSoiAngelo_153_FD_186167 | JGI IMG/M metagenome (GOLD analysis project Ga0209160, IMG submission 186167) | Grasslands soil microbial communities from the Angelo Coastal Reserve, California, USA - 14_1009_12_40cm (SPAdes) (version 2) | ecosystem: Environmental > Terrestrial > Soil > Grasslands ...
ATTTCCACTTTGATATTCCTGGCGTTGGTCGCCGCCGCGGCTGCCGGGTATGCGCTCTTACCCAAGCGGTACAGAGTGGGTCAGCGTCTAAACCAAACAAACGTCTTTTCGGAATGACAAGGAAGCTTTTTTCTTTCTCAACACCGCCATTGTCGGACAATCCTCTAACTTCCTCTCGGATAAGCTGGGAAGAACCAAGTATGGCTACCTGGCATTCCTCCTGCCGGGCAGGTCCCAGTTTTATGAGTCCAGCGTCACCGCATATCGCCTGCTACCGTCCGGGGAATTGCAGAGCCTCCCTTTGCCGGAGGAAGCCACGACCTCTGGCAAGTGGACGCTCGAAGGAAGAAGGGAAGTTGCAGGTAACACCAGTAGACACGGAATACAGCCAGCACAACGGATTCCGGTGGGATGGTGTGAAGTTCATTTCCGTTCCTCCCCAACCAAAGCCGCAGTCACAGGCAGCCGGCACTGCGAAGCTGAGCCCCGATGACCTGGATGATGACGAGGACCGAGAAAATGGATTTCTCAGTGCTTCCGCACGCAAGGCTTTCAAGGACGCCGGCTGGCACTACAAAGATTTGAGGGGCTTCGGCCAGGACCCGCAATCAACTCTGGCCATTAACCTGGGGAAGGCTTCGTTCAACCTAACCATTACGAACATTCCATTGGTTGCAACGGAGACCCCTCGCTTCGACCCGCTCGCATTCGGAACAAAGTCCATGCAGATTTCCAAGAGCGATCCGCCGGAAAAAGAGCAGATGCTCTGGAGTCAAAACGGCTGGCAAGAGATTTCCAAGAGCGAGTTTGACAAGCGCGCCGAGCGCTCGGGTCAAGCCATGCGTTTGCCCGTTAATCTATGGGTCTGGCTGGCCATTTTTGCGCTGGCCACGTTCTGGCGATTCGGAGCTTGGGGTCATCTGCTGCTAAATTTGCTGGGCCTGAAGGGCCGCGTACTCACAAACATGGCGACCTCGTACTCGTTTCCCCCGGCAACTCCCGCACAATTTCCGGCGCTGGATACGGCGGCGCTCGATCGGTACACGCGGGAATTTGAGAGCATGGGTTTCGTTCGACTGCTGGACTTCTCGCTCGTTTCGAATGCACCGCAGCCTATTCCGATTTTTGGCCGCTTGTTTGCGCACACGCGCCACCACTGTTTTGGCGAGATCGGGCAGATCTTTCCACGAGGCAACGCACCCCTGCCACTCGCATGTTCGATGCAAAGCGTGTTGCAAGACGGTTGGACCTTAACATTCTCGGACCGCAAGCCCATAGCCGCGGGCTCTATGATCCGGCGCAGGAAGGCACTATCGGTCTCCATGCCGGGAACGGCTAGTTCCGCCCTGCTGCAAGCCTTCCTGCAGATGCGCGAGCAGGTCTGCCAGGACCTGGGCATTTCGCCAATGAAGGACGATACGCTCGAAGCCTACATCGCGAAAGTTCAACGCACGGCCACCGAGATACATGAGTCCGTGAAGGAAAGGAATTTCGCGACCGCAGTCTCCCATGTGTATTTCCGCAAGCTTTCTCTCTTGAAGACACGCGAAGAGTACGCCTGGCTCGGCGACTACCCCAAAGAGGCAGAGCGACGCAAACAGGGCCTCCCCGTTGAGGCTCGGGCTCTTTGAAGAGGGCACTCTGCCCGTTTCCGCCCAGCGCCTGATCACTTCACTTTCGTCTGGCGAAAGTTTGGTGGTCAATCGTGCAGGACAACACTCAGCAGGGAACGATTGATCTGGAGGCCGCCATTGTACTTAATGAACCCCATTTTCCTGAATTTGGTCATGAAGAAATTGACTCGAGGGCGCGATGTGCCAATCATTTCCGCCAGCATCCCTTGAGATACGTTGGTAAGCATCTTTTGAGGCTGCTTTTGCTTGCCATACTGAGCGAGCAGCAGAAGAGTCCGAGCCAGGCGTTTCTCGCAGGAGTTAAAAAGCTGATCGACCAGGTCCTCCTCGAATCGGATGTTCCGTACCAGCATATGAGACAGGAAGCGGTCGGAGAACGCATGTTCCGCGTGAAGCACGCGAATCATTTCTTTCTTTTCGATAACGAGCAGAGTCGTCGAGGTGATGGCGATGGCCATCCCCATACGAACCGACTGCCCCGCCAGGCATCCTTCGCCAAAGAAGTCGCCGGGGCCCAGAATCGCCACGACCGCCTCTTTGCCAACCTCATTTACCACGGAGAGCTTCACGCCGCCATCTTGAATGTACAGGACAGACGTAGCGGGATCACCTTGAGAGTAGATCTTCTCTGATCTTCGATACTCGACAACTTTTCTCGCCACGCCGCCCGAATGGAGAAAAGCCTCGGCGCTGAAAGAATGCGTTTTCTTGGATTTTATCTTGCTCGAACTCGGGATTTCTTCCATGACAGTCCCTGCTTGAGACATATTCTAGCACTTTCACGCAAAATCCAGGACTAACTTCCTGGAGAGCATTTGGATCTGTTTCACTGGTCTTCCGGCGCGTCGAAGACTCATTTTTGACGCGAGGATTATCGCAAATTCATGTCGCTCGAGCCCATTCCCGGTTCCGGCGATCCGACCCGTTTGTTGGTGCTGACAGCTTCCCCAGGGCTGCGGATTTCAAACACAAATCCTTCCCTCGGCCCTTGGCCTCGTACAACGCCTCGTCCGCCGCGCGCAGCAGATTTTCGACCGTCTTGCCCCCGTCGGGATGGACGGCGACACCCACACTCACGGAGAGCGCCGGCTCTTGGTGGTCATCGGCCAAGCGGCTACAGATTCGACGCACCGCCAGGCTGGCGGTCCGTTCTTGCGTCTCTGGTAAAACGAGGGCAAACTCATCTCCACCGTACCGCGCGGCCGTATCAATGGACCGGCAATGAAGGCGTAAACTGTCGGCTAGGCGGCAGAGTGCCCGGTTGCCAGCAAGATGACCCCAGCGGTCGTTGATCCGCTTCAACCCGTCCAAATCAAACAGAAGTACCGCGAAGGGCCGTCCGGAACGATCGGAGCGTCTGATCTCTGTATTGAGGACTTCCGTGAGCCGGCGGTAGTTGGCCAAGCCAGTAAGCGGATCGCTGGCCGCCAAGTAACGCAGCTGCTCCTCCACTGCGTGCTGCTCGGTCACGTCCATGGCGATGATCTCGAAGCCCCCCATCGCCCCCTGGTCGTCGCGCACTTCTCGTCCGCTCAGGGCAACCTCTACAGACGTGCCGTCCTTGCGTTTGCACCGGACTTCGGCACGATCGAGGCGGCTCATTCGGAGATAATGTTCAAACAATTGCGGCCCTTCGGCGGAATCGTGAATGATATCGGTCGCCAAGTTCAGCTCGAGCAGTTCCTCCGGTGATTCATAGCCGAGCATCGCCGCCATCGCCTGGTTGCCCTCCAGGAACTTGCCATCCACGGTGCACCGGCAGATTCCATAGATTGGGTTTTCCACCAGTGCGCGGTAATGCGATTCGCTGCGCCGCAAATCCTTCTGCGCTCGATTACGCTCTTCGCGCAAGCTTTTTTGATTCACGGCCACAGCCACAGCCAGGGGCAGCCGGACCAAGTGGCCCTTGTCAACGCAATCCGAAGCGCCTTCTTTGATGAACTCCGCCGCAATATCTGCCCTCAAAACAGTGTTGGTCACGAGCACGAACGGAATTTCCTCGTCCCGCCCGCGCAGCAGTTCAAGTGCGTCCATGCCCGTCCAGCCCGAAAGAGAGTCCTCGGCGAGAACAACGTCGTACGATTGCGAACGCAGCCGTTCGGTAAACTCCTCGCGAGTCTGCGCCAGATCTGCACGGACTGCGACTTGCGCCCTCCTGAGTTCCTGTAACCAGAGCTCTACCTCCGCCGGGTTGCGGTCAACACACAGCAGGCGTAGCTGTCGTCGTGTGTGGATCGCCCTGCCTGCGGTCGGGGCTCGCTGATACTGCCTGAGACCGGTTTGTAATCCCTGAGACATGGTAAGCTCCCCCCGAATTAACAAAAACCCCCCAGCGCCCAGTTCTCTGGGCAGCTTCGAGCTTACTTCTTTACTTTCCTGAAGTTTAGGGGATCGGTGGAAAGTCAACTGTTCCATTTGGAACAGGGTTAACCCTTAGGGTTCATTCCGGGGCACTAGCCTCTCTCCGCGTGAAAATGCACTCCAAGAGGATCAAGTGCTAGTACGCGTGCGGCAAAGGACCGCGTAGAGAACGAGTTCCATAGTGGTACATCATCGGAGTTCGGAGCCGGCCCCGGCAGCCACCACCTTACCGGCCGAAGGGTAGTGTCTCAGTTTCAAACTGAGACGCTACCGCCCGAAGAAATAGGTTGACGCGTCGAATGGAGGAGCGTAAGGCTTAACCGCAGAAGAGCTACCCATCTCCTCTTCGCATGTCGGCTTTGTCCAGGTCGATTCGCGACCGTCGCGGACGACGGAACTTGTTCTTCTTCCGGAGCTACCGACCCGAGACATTGTAATGGCACCGAATTTTGAAGGGAGAGTGCCCCGTGCCGTTTCAATTTGTCACTGTCTGTGCGCTGTGCGGCAAACAATTCACGCTCCTCTGGGTCATGGATCCGGCCCGAGTTGGCCCAGAGAGCGTTGCGAAGATCACTTGCCCAATCTGTGGAGAGAAATTCTACCGAGCCCCGGGGGACCTTGTGCCGGTGTCTAAGCCCCAAAATCTTCCCGCCGGCCGTCCAGTTCGGACCACCGAATTGGTCTACGATTGCCCTTCGTGCGGCATGCCCGAACTCTCCGTAACCCTCGTGCACACGGATGTCTCTTGGGAGGAATTGTCTCGAGAAACCATGGAGCTTTGTGTGTGTAGTAACTCGCGTTGCCCCCAGCGAGGATTGCAACAGAACTTACACCCCACGCGTACCGGACTCGGAGCGCTGAATCCTTCCCGGGCGTAGCTCGCTCGTTTTAGGCTCACAAAAGTTCCCCTCCACGCAGTGTTTTTCGGACTCTTCCTAAGGTATCTTATGTGGATTCCGGAACCAGACAGCTCTTTTCTCTCGCGTGAATACAAGAAACTGTGTTGGTTCAGCCTGAAATGGAGAGAGGAGGCTCTCCGTTAGTGAGTCTTCCGCCCTTCGGGGCGGGGATTTTCTAGGCATCAACGTCTACCGATCCGATGAGGATTTGGAAGCAGCGCAATGAATGGGTGAGAGAAACTGTGCCCGCCCATAATAAAATCCCCACGTATGAGCTGGTAAAAGAAACTGACCTCTCTCGCAGCGCGCAATTAAGCTTAATTCTCTATGTTCAGCTTGAAAGGATACGTTTAAGTGTTGGAATCAATTCGGTTCCGGCAGCGGATTTGGGCACAAATGCATCTACTCCCACCAGTCGAACTGCGGCCAAGGCGTCGCGAGAGTCGTAGACCGTGAAGAAAACGATTTTCGTGAAGGGTGCGATTCGGTGTATCTCATACGCAACTCCAACGCCGCTCAACACCGGCATATTGACGTCGAGAAGGACGAGATCAGGTTTTAACTCCTTAACTTTCTCAATGGCCTCTTTGCCGTCCTCAGCCTCGCCACACACCTGCATAGCGTGACCATCGAGAAGAGACCGGATAGTTCTCCGGACCGACTGATGGTCATCCGCAATTAATATGCGAGCCGTATTCCACTTAATATATGTCTTCGCGTCCCGTTTGCTTCCGAATGTAGACGGACTCAGTTCTCCGAAAAGTTTTCCCTCTACCTCCGCCTTGTGGGTAGTGCACACGAGCCTTATAATGACACCCTGTGCCCACGATGCACGATACTTTGCAGGGTTCGAGCAATCCAGAGCTTCACAGATACCTTCGCTGACCGGGTCGAAATATAGTTCTGGGTTCTTGCTTGCCATCGAACATTCTCCTGTTCATTTTGCAGCTACAAGGCTGGGCTGCCCCAAACAATCAGGGAATTTGTCTGACTGGCTTCGACTGCCAGTTAGATTGCCGAGAACCGTGGCGTCATACCCGGTCTGCGGGATTATGTCTTGTGGCACAGGAACCGTCGCCCATGGCGGGCGCGGCGGAAGGTGTGTGACTAGACGCTTGAAGTATACACCCGTCCGCCACCGACTGTACGATTACTGGTTACTTGTCTTCAGGTAGTTCAGGCAATGCGGTAAGGGAATCACCTGCCCCGATATTACAGTGTACCCTCGCTTGTCGACTAAGCTGGTCAATGATAGGCATTGCTGAGATACGCCGGTTACGGGACTCCTAGGACGGAAACCCGTTCCAGTGAGCAAAATCTTCCGCACTTGAAGGCAGGAGGCGCTATGCCGTTCGACTCCAGCTCAAGGAAGCAAAGCCAGAACCCTGCCCAAGACGTCCGGTCAGAACAGCGGATTTCAGCGAACGAACCGGTGCAGCTGTCCAGCGTGGATCAGTCGGTCACTGAATCTACTCGCACGCAAGACATTAGTCCTCATGGCGCTCGCGTGATCACCCACCGGATTTGGCAGCCGGGAAGCAGCCTGCTGATCCGCTCTCTCAGAAGCGACTTCTGGGCTGAGGCGCGTGTGGTTTACTGGCGGGCCTTCGCAAGCAGCACATTTGCAATTGGGCTGGAGTTCCTCATACAGGCGGGTAATTGGCCAACGCAGTATTAGCGATGGGGTTGTTCCCTCCATCTCGCGACGGTCACGGTTGTGCCCTGGCCGGCCAGGAAGATGAAAAACCTGACGCGCCAGACGGCACATCGGTTGACCCCTGTTTAGAAGACAGATTCAGGCCCCTTGGTAAAACTTGGGGATTGGTTACTGCAGTGGCCCACAGGGGATTCGCCTCTTAATCAGATTCGCGAAGAGATCACTTGCAACATCGACTGGAGATCAACAATCGTTGCGAGGTCTTGGAAGAATTTAACGGAAATTCGGCGTTTGAAGGAACTCTTGGAAAGCGGACGGTTGGCTTCTGCAAAGAATCAAATTCTGGTTTTGCCGTAGCCGCTTTTACAGTCTATGTCCGTCCAGTTTAGGGTCTATTACCGATTGAGGCTTCGGTTAGGACACCTCACACTGCGCGCTCGGAATCTGTGACATGCGAGAGCCATTCAATAAGTTAATGGAGACGGCACATGCTGAGAATAGGTGAATCAAACGACGTGCAGGACGTGGATGCCGTTCTTCGCAATGAAGTGGGCATCTTGAGTGTGCTCGCTCCGACAGGGGAGGACATGATCGTAGTGTGCCCGCCGGGAGGCGCATGGTCCGTACAAAAGTCTATCTATCGCCCCGCAGCTGACGGCGCAGATAGGCTGTGGCACATCACCAAGGTCGCTTCCTGGGTGACGAGCGTAAAGGCAAGTGCATAGCGGTCGCGCGGGCGCGGCAATGAAAGGCAAATGCCGCCTCAGAATGGCGCCCTTCTCCTCCGGCGTGTAGTGCTTCCGTTGCTTTTTCATATGTTCGCTCCGTTATCTTAACGGACGAACGCTCTCTCCATTTCGAGCTGAGGCAGGACAAAACGGAGTAAGTCAGGCATATTGAGCGCTCAGTCCATGGGTGCATGGTCCGGTGGCTTGGTCTTCTTAAGTATCGTTCCGTACGCCATCAGGACCTATGAAGGCAAGATTCAACCGGTCCCAACTACGTGGTCGCTTTGGTCCCTCATCGGTCTCGCCGTGTTGCTTACCTACCGAAGCTCAGGCGCGGAAGCTAACGTTTGGCCCGCAGTCTTCGGCTTCATAAATCCGACCCTGATCACAATTCTGAGTGTCTGGAGAAACGGCAAATGGAAGAAACCGAGACTCTCGGAACGATTCTGTTTCTTGTTTGGCGTGTTGTCGCTAGCGATGTGGATCTTTCTGCGGCAAAATCCGAATCTTGCGCCATATGCCCTATACGTTGCGCTCGCTGCTGATGTCTGTGCGGCTGCCCCCACGATCGTTTTTGTCTGGACAGAGCCAGATCGCGACCGACCGCTCGCCTGGGTAATCTTCGCTATGGGTTACTTCCTGGCAGTATTTGCCATTCAACAAGACACCTTGGCGAACTGGATTGTGCCGCTATACATGACTCTAGTGGCGCTGGTTGTGGCTTTCCCTCTCGCTCTATACCGTCTCCGCCGAGGGGTGCCCTTGAAGCACTGGGCGTGACCGCGGCCGGCGGACTAAAGCGACATCCACTTCGACAAAAAGAGGTAGAATACCAGCGATATGAGGATGAGGTAGGCGAGGACGACCAGGGTCCACCCCATATTGTGCCGGATCACCTGGCCCTCGCTGCGCACCAGTTTGCTGGTGGAAACACCTACGCTGGCCGTCTGCGGCGCAATGGGCTTTCCCACTTCGGCCCCCACGGAGTTGAAGGAGGGCAGCAGCAGGATCGGCAGGTTCAAAAGCCTGCCGGTTAGCGCTTGCACCGGTCCAAACATGGCATTGGTAGCGGTGTTGCTGCCGGAGAGCGCGACGCCGATCCACCCAAGAATGGGCGCCAGGATCACGAAAAACACGCCGATCTTGGAGAGGCCATAGGCCAGCGAGTTGGCCATTCCTGTGAACACGAAAATATAAGCCAGGGCGAAAATGAAAAAAGCCACCAGCAGCGCGCCCCACATCTGCTTGAACGTCTTGGAAAAGACCTGTGGGATGATCCGCCACTGGGGGCGCAAGATAAGCAGGAGCACCACCCAGGAGACCAAAATAGAGGTGCCGCCGGCGAAGGGAGTGAAGTTGAAAACCGACAGAATCGGACTCTGCGTGACCGAAGAATTGGCCGCCACCGACAGGCGGAACCAGCTGACGCCCGGCAGATGAGACCACGGACCAGTCCAGGAGACCACCACGGCGATCAGCACGATATAGGGTAACCAGACCGAGAGCGCCTCTGTGGCTGAACCTAATTCCAAACGGGGCGCGGATGGATTCGACATAAGCGACTTTTCCGCGGACGCCAGAGCGGCCCCGCCGAACGCGCGAATCTTTTTCGGGCGCCAAACCTTCACGAACAAGAAGAGGATCCAGAAGGAAACCAACGCCCCGCTTAAATCCGGCAGATACGGACCCAGGTAACGGGCCACCGGCCACTGGCCGGCGATAAAAGAAAGAGACCCTACGATCGCCAGCGGCCAAGCCTCGATCATTCCATCCCAGCCACTCACCAGATAGATCAGCACCCAGGGAGGCAGTAACGCCAGAATCGCGACAATGCTTCCGACGGAAGCCGAAAGCGCCATCATGGGAAGCCCGGTCACCGCTGCTAATCCCAGAATCGGCGCTCCCAGCGCGCCATAGGAAACCGGCGCATTGTTGGCCAAGGCGGCCACGCGGATGGCGTCCAGGTCCGCAATTCCCAAACCGACCAGAATCGGCACCACCACCGCCCAGGGATAACCGAACCCCACCAATCCTTCGAGCAGAGCCCCGAAAGCCCAGGCCAGCATGATCGTTTGGATCCGAATGTCCGCGGTGGCGTGATGAATCATCCATTTCTTGAACCTTTCAAATATGCCCGTGAGTACCAGGGTGTTGAAGATAATCAGGCCCCAGAACGTAATCCAGTCAATCGCCCAGAAACCGGTGAGCCCGCCGTACAGATAAGATTTCAGCGTATCCCCGGCAGGCGCGTGCCACACCAAGATGCCGAGAAGGATGGTGAGGAGCCCGCCGATGATCGTAGCGAGCCAGGCAGTGAGGCGCAGGGCAGCCAGCATGTAGAGTAAGGCGATGAAAGGGACCATGGCGATCAATACGGTCAGCCACAAATTCCCCGCGGGATTGAGTGTCTGCTGAAACATGTGGTCTCCAATCTCCTTTCCAACCCTTGTACTCCGAGACAAGCTAGCTGCGCGAAAGGGCCCGAGCGATCCATTGGCGGCGACTGTTATAACTGCCCGAGGCGCACAAGACAAGGTGCTAGCCGCACGGGCTCTGGAAGGTGCTGGCCGTACGGGCTCACGGGACATTAGGGACCGGCAGATATGTTAATCTCGCGTCTCGCGCGAACCACGCGGACTGAATGGATCGGCCCAAGATACTTGCCACGCATCGGTTGTTCGAAGAGCCACGGGCGAAGCTCGCGGAACATTTCGACGCGGAATATTGGAGCGATTCGGACCGCCCCTCGCGAACGGAAGTCCTGCGGCGCGTCGCGGATAAGGACGGCTTGATCTGCCTTCTCACCGAAAAGATTGACGAAGAACTCCTCGCCGCCGCGCCGCACCTGCGCACAGTGGCTAATATCGCGGTTGGATATGACAATATCGATGTGGACGCCTGCACGCGCCACAACGTCGCAGCCAGCAACACTCCGGGCGTACTCGACGAAACGACTGCGGACTTTGCCTGGACTTTGCTGATGGCGGTCGCGCGGCGGCTGATTGAAGGCGATGCGCTGGCCCGTTCCGGCGGGTGGAAAGGCTGGAACCTCGATCAGCTCTGCGGCGCCGATATCTGGGGCAAGACGCTGGGCATCCTCGGTTTCGGACGTATCGGCCGCTCGGTAGCGCGTCGTGCGTACGGGTTCGGCATGCGCGTCATTTACAACGATGCGGTTCGCGCGCCAGTTGAACTTGAAAGCCAATTGGACGCAGAGTTTATGGAACGCGACGCGGTTCTCAGGGAGGCCGATTTCCTCAGCCTGCACGTGCCTCTGCTCCCGGCCACGCGCGGCCTGATCGGCGCGCGTGAACTGGCCCTGATGAAACCGACCGCCTTCCTGATCAACACTTCGCGCGGGCCCGTCGTGCAGGAGGCCGCGCTGATTGCGGCTCTGGAGCGGCGGCAGATCGCCGGCGCGGCCCTGGACGTTTACGAGCGCGAGCCGCAGATCGGTCACGGCCTGCTTCGTCCGAACGTGGTCCTGGCGCCGCACCTGGCGTCGGCCTCGCTCGAAACGCGCACCCGCATGGCCATGATGGCGGTCGAGAACACCATCGCCTTCTTCGACGGCCGCTGTCCGCCAAACATTCTGAACCCTGGCGTATGGAAAAAATAATAGGAAGGAGAGATGACCGTGCCGGCCCTGACTCGCAATAATCCCAAATTGACCCTCGAAGGCGCCCAGTTGATCCTCGCTGCCGCGCAAGCGCGCGCCGCGGAAATCAAAGTTCCCATGGATATCGCCGTCGTTGACGACGGCGGCCACCTGCTGGCCTTCGCGCGCATGGACGGAGCGAAACTTTCTTCCGTCGAAATCGCCATTCGCAAAGCGCACTGCGCCGCCATCCGCCGTCTGCCTTCCGGGCCTTCCCGCAGCGGAGACGAAGTCAACGTCCTGCTCTCTCTGGGACTCTCCGTCGCCAGCCGCGGACGCCAAATCCCTTTGCGCGGCGGCGTTCCTCTGCAAGTGGATGGCGTCTGCGTTGGCGCAATCGGCGTGAGCAACGGCACGGAAGATCAGGACGTGGACGTAGCCCAGGCGGGCGCTCGCGCCCTCGAACGTGTCTGATCTGAAGCAACTCGCGCGTGAAATCCTTTACGAGACGCTCGCGGCAATCGATATCCCCTTGACCATGCGCCAAAAGCTGGCGCGCATGGGCTCGCGGATAAGCTTCGAGGGCGATGTCATCGATCTCAGCACGTACAATCGCATCGTCGCTATTGCCATCGGCAAGGCGTCGGTGGCCATGGCGCGCGGCTTTGCCGAACTCCTCGGCACGGACTTTGCCTTTGAAGGCATTTTCGTTGCGCCGCATGATAGCCTCGCAGAAATCCGGGGCTTTCGCGCTATGGGTGCGGCTCATCCAATTCCTGACAACGGCAGCATCGCCGCCGCTCACGCCATAATCGATCTGCTCTCGCCATGCGATTCGCGCACGGTGATATTTTTTCTGCTCTCCGGCGGCGGCTCGTCGCTTGTCGAATTGCCCCTCGATCCCAGCATGGGTCTGGAAGATCTCCGGCAACTGAATCGCCTGCTGGTCAGTTCTGGCGCCGCGATCAGCGAGATCAACGCGGTGCGCAAGCACCTCTCCGCGGTCAAGGGCGGGCGCCTGGCCGCCCTCGCCGCCGCATCCATGAAACTGACTCTGGGCATCACCGACGTGCCCGCCGGATGCGAATCGGCGCTGGCATCCGGGCCCACACTTCCCGATCCGAGCACGGTCGCCGACGCCGGTCGCGTGATCGCAGCATATAATCTCGATGCGAAGCTGCCTCCAGCTATTCGCGCCAAATTCGCCCATCCTCAATCGATCCCGGAAACTCCAAAGCCCGGCGATCCCCTGTTTGCGCGGGCTCGATTCTCGCTTCTCCTCGGCATGCACGATCTGTTTCACCATTCTCACCAGGCTGCCGAAGCCCGCGGTTTCCTTACCCAGTGTGACAATTCGAGCGACGACTGGCCCATCGCGCGTGCCGCCGAATATTTGCTCGGCCAGCTCACCAGCGTTGCGCACGCAAATCGCGGCCGCCGCGTAGCCCTCATCGCCGACGGCGAAGTCAGTTCGCCCGTCCACGGCGATGGCCTCGGCGGTCGCAATTCCGCGTTTGTACTGGATTGCGTGGAAAGGATCGCCGGCACAGGAATCGCCGTTTTAAGTGTGGGAACCGATGGAAAGGATGGCTCGAGCCCGGCAGCCGGGGCTGTGGCCGATGGCCAAACACTTGAAAGCGCGCGGGCGGCAGGATTAGACTCCCGAGAATTCGCGGCCCGCAGCGATTCCTACAGCTTCTTCCACAAACTCGGAGACGACATCGCGACCGGACCCACCGGAAATAATCTCCGCGACCTGCGCATCTTCCTTTCGGAATAAGTGCGGGCTTTCGGAATAAGTGCGGGCTTGCGGAATGATTACGGCGTCACTCTGCTCTGTTCCTGCTGCTCGATTTTCTTCAGCCTCTCGTTCATTTCGGCCAGATTCCGCTCGATCTTATCCAGCCGCTCGACGATCTGCTGGCTTGGAAACGCCCGCGCATCGCCCCCCGGCGACGCGGTGCCTGCACTCTCGCCGTTTGGCGCCGCCGCGGATTGCCGCTCACGTTCTTGAGCCTCGCCGGGATTTTTGATTCGAGCAATCTGTCGTTCGATCACCGGACCGCCGCCCGAGGGTATGTCTCCGCTCTTCCGCAAATTCTCCAGTGGCTCGATCGCGGCCGGATCGCCGCGTTCGCCCAGTGCGTAGACCGTCGCAAGCCGAATGTCGAAATCTGAATCATTCAACAGCGCGATCAGGCGCGATTCCACCGATTCGTCTTTCTTCGCAATCCGTCCTAGACTGTCAATCGCCGCAGTTCGCAGCCGCATCGGTTTGCCCGGCTCCAGCCATTCCAGCAGCCGCGGCGCGGCTTGGTCGTTACCAAGCACGCCCATGGCGCGCAGCGCCGCGCGGCGGATCACGTCATCCGGAGAGTCGGTCCTCGCCGCGTTTTCAAGAGTGATCATCGCGCCTTCGGCCTTGCGCTGGCCCAAGGCCAACAAAGCCGCAGCACGCACGCGATACGCGCTGTCTTTGCCGGCAATCTCCGTCAGCCTGGCGGCAAGCGCCGGATCATCGGAAAATTTGCCGAGTTGCTCCACCGCAGCGTCGCGCACCCAAGGCTCAGGATCAGCGAGTCCCGGCAGAACCGCTTTCTCCGCTTGCGCTCCGCCCATCCGGCCCAGCGCCGTCAGCGCCTGCACCCGCACACCCCAGAAATGGTCGTGTGCCGCTGCTTCGCCGAGCGCCGCGATTGCGCCGTCGTTTTCTTTCATATCGCCCAGCGCCTGGGTTGCGTCAAGGCGGTCGGGCACGTCTTCCGCGTGCTGCAGTTGATAGATCCACTGCATCGCCGATTTGTGAAATTCCACAGTCTTGAGAATCTTGCCGCCTTTATCGAATAAGAGCAGCAGCGGCTCCGATTCCGCGGGAAAAGAAAATGTTTCGTCCGCCTTGGTTGCGGTGATGGAGAAGGTCTTGGTACCCGCGGGTGTTGTGACGGCAATTTCCACCGGCACCTCAAAAAGTCCCACATGGCCCCGGACGTCCTGCGTCTGCTTCACTTCCATGCGTACTTGCTTCGCGCCCGAGTCGTAGGTCGTGCTCACCGCAAAACGCGGCGCACCGCCGCCATAGATCCATTCGTCGAAGAAGCGGTCCACACTGACGTGCGTGGATTCCTCGATTGCTTTGATCAGGTCGGCGGTGGCGACATTTTGCAGCCGGTTCACCTCCAGATAGTGCTGCAAGGCATGAAAGAAGGCGTCGTCACCCAGTTGCCCCCGCAGCATCTGCAGCACCAGGCCTGCTTTGCCGTAGATATTCCCTGCGTACTCCATCGAGTTTCGGAACTCGTGCGTCACAATGGGCACGTCAAACAGCCGCCGCTGCCGCCACCACGCCGCTTGCGCGCGCCATCGCGCATAGGCCGCGTTGTCCGCGCCGTAGTGATGCTCTTCCCAAAGTGTGGCCATGAACGTGGCAAACCCTTCGTTCAGCCACAAATTTGCCCAATCCTTGCAGGTCACCAGATCACCGAACCACTGATGGCTCATTTCGTGCGAGATCAAACCGTCTGACCCTTCCAGGCTCTCCTGCGCCAACGCCGGGTGCAGGAGGTTGCGCGCCGTCAGGGTCGTCGCGCTCACATTCTCCATTCCGCCGAGCGTGAACTGGTCTACCGCCGTCTGGTCGTACTTGTCCCACGCGTAAGGCACGCCCAGCCGGTCAGAGAAAAAGCCCAGCATCTCGGGAGTGCGCGCAAACGTCGGCTCGATGCGGTCGGCCTCGCCGCGGGGCACGCGATAATCCACGGGAAGGTTGCGCCAGGTCTTCTTGCTCTCGTCAAATTCGCCCGCCACCAGGGAAATCAGGTAGGTGGAGATGGGCTGCGATTGACGCCAGCTCCACGTCTTCAGCCCCGGACCGGCGTCCACGACGCTTTCGAGCTTGCCGTTGGACACGGTCACCCAATCGCGCGGAACCGTAACGATCATCTCCGTGGTGGTGCGATCGTTCGGGTAATCGTAGATGGGAATGTAGTAGCGGGTATCCTCGGCTTCTCCCTGCGTCCAAATCTCCTTTGGCTGCGCTGAATAACTCTTGGTCGGCAAAACGAAATGGAGGCCCTTCTTGGGGGCGCCCTGGTAGCGAATGATCACCTCATGCTGCTCGCCGGCTTTGCCGGGGCGGCCGAGGTCCACGTGCAGCTTCGCCTCGTCGGTCGAAAAATGCGCATCTTTGCCGTCGAGGCGGGCGCTCAGAATCGTCAATCCGACGGAATCGAAGTCCAGCTCGCGCAAGCCGTCCTTCAACGTAGTGAGTGTATGCGTGACCTGGCCTATCACCTGCCGCTGATCCAAGTCGAATCGCAATTCGATGCGCGCGTTCTGCAGATCGTAGTCGCGGCTGCGGGCAAAGGGCTCGTCCGCGCGAGCCAGCGGCCCGAGCGCCGCTCCCAAAACCAGCAGGAAAAATGAAATGACGGCGACGCGGCCGCGGCGTTTCGTCCGCCGATTCACAAACGATTGACCATTGGTTTCTTTAGCCATTCCGCTCTCCTGAAATCGTCCTCGCCCGCTCAGACGCGCTGTTCGCGCAGGTAGGCATCTTCTCTGCGAATCCAGTCCTCCCGCCTCGGCGCGAAAAAGTCAAGGTCCACGGTATCCTCCAGCGCCACGGCCGAATGCGGGACATTCGCGGGAATATAAAGGACTTCGCCGCCGCGAACGACCACCTCTTGATCGTCAAATACGAATTTCAGCGCTCCCGACAAGATCAGCGAGAATTGCTCGCTCACGTGCCAGTGGCGCGGCACCACCGCACCGCGCGTCATGAGCAGGCGCGCAATGGTGGCGTTGTCGCCGCTCAACATTTGACGCGAGACCAGCTTATTAAGCTGCTCCCCTTCGAGCTTTTCCCACGAGGTCTTTTGCATCTCTCCCCCTTCGCCATCCGGACTGTGATAATCTCCGCATCGTCGCGCGAAAGAGCAATCGCCGTCAATGCCTGCCGCTCCGTATCGATGACCAGTTTCTTCGAGAAAGCCGTCCGCCTTGTCGCCATTATCGTCCTTGCCTTCGAAATGCCTGTGCCCCTCTACTGGCTCATTCTGCATACCCGAGTCTTCTTCTGGCGCAGACACATCCGCGCGGCCTTTCCCGTGGCGGTGCTGGCAGCCTGGGGCATTATCGATTCCCTTCTTTATCGCTTCCAGCTGGAACTTTTCCGCCGCGGTAGCATGTCCTGGCCGGCGCTTGTGGGCACGCTGCTGATCGCCTTCGATGTTTTCACGTTTTGTACATCGGAAGCCGTGATGGGCGGCCGCCGGCTGGCAGGACATGCCGAACTGGCCGGCAGCCGCGAATTGATTGCCCGGGGACTCTACGCGCGCGTGCGCCATCCTCGCTACCTCGGTATGATGACGGGCGTGTTCGGTGCTTGTCTCGTTATCGCATTACCGGCTTTGTGGGCGGTGAGTGTCCTCTGGTTTCTTCTGGCGCTTCTCAGCATTCGCGCCGAGGAACGCGAACTGCGCACTCGCCTGGGCCCGGCCTACGCCGCTTACGCTGACCAGGTTCCCGCGCTCCTGCCATTTCGTCTGGGGTCGCGCAGCAGGCAAACTTCCGGGCGCCGAGAGCATCACCCTTGACCCAATCGCACCCAAGACTCCGCGTTGCCTTCCAAGGCGAGCCGGGTGCCTTCAGCGAAGAGGCCGCCGTCAAGCTCCTGGGCGGCGAAATCGAGACCGTACCGCGTGCCACGTTTGAAGCGATGTTTGCCGCCATCGCGGATGGCGCCGACCTCGTTCTCGCCCCGGTCGAGAACAGCCTGGCCGGCTCGGTCTATCGCTGTTACGACTTGCTGCTCGAAAGCAAGCTCAGTATTACCGCGGAAGTGATTCTTCCCATTGCGCACAACTTGATCGGCCCGCCCGGCGCAACCATCGGTCAGGTGCGGTTCGTGCAATCGCACCCCGTGGCTCTGGCGCAATGCACGCGCTTCTTCGAAGCGCATCCCGGAATCACGCGTGTGGCCGCGGAGGATACCGGTGGGAGCGTCCGCGAAGTGGTCCGCGCCGGTGATCCCCAGCGCGCGGCCATCGCCAGCCGCCGCGCCGCGGAAATCTATGGCGGCTCCATCCTGCAATCTCATCTCGAGGATCATCGCCAGAACTACACGCGTTTTGTGCTTCTCTCTCCCGAGCCCGGCATGCACGCGGGAGCCAACAAGATTTCGCTCGTTGTTTTCCTGCTGCACCAACCCGGGGCCCTGCATCAGGCCCTGGAACCGATCGCACGAGAAAATATTAATTTGGTGAAGATCGAAAGCCGCCCCATTGTGGGCCATCCCTTCGAGTATTGTTTTTATCTCGATTTGCTGGCCTCGCCCCAAGCCCCGGGAATGCAGGCTGCGCTCGAGGAATTGCGCCGCCGCACCAGAGAAGTACGTATCCTCGGCTGTTACATCGCCGCCCCGCCCCCTGCGACTTCTTAGCGCAGATGCGCAGGCTTGCAAATTGAGCTAGTTCGCGGCTTGCTCGTAGAACGGAGAGATCTTACGGACGACGTCCTCGTAGAATTCGGCGTCCAGCGGAATCAAGTCAAACGGCTCTTTGTCTTTCAGGGATGGGCGGATAATTTCCAGCACCAGCTTGGCCAGAAGCCGCAAGCGCTCCTCGGTAAGCGGCTTTGCCAGACGCACAGCAATGGCGCCATGCGGCTGCTCGTCTCCGTAAGCAACCGCCAGCAGAAACGCGCTCTGGACGCCGTCAACTTTAGCGAGAACCTGCTTCACCCGTTCGATCAGATCATCGGCAAAGACTTTCTTCGGCTTCCCAAATATGAGCCGCGTGCCGGCGGCTGGCCGAACGGTGCGCATGGCCGGTCTGGGCTCTGGGAGCACTCCTTTGGCGAGCGATTCGAACTCGTGCCGGGTCACGCGGCCACCCGGGCGAAGCATCTTGCGCCTGGGATCGAAGGGATTGATGACCACTGCCTGAAAGGGCAGCGGAAGGAGCATCTCAAAGAATGCCCGGGCCTTCAGCGCGATACTCGGTGTGTTGGGATCCCAGTTGCGCAGCGCTTCGTCATCCGTGAACGCCGGCGTTACATCCACATTGCTCACATCCTTGATACCGATGATCTGTATCGTGGTTTGGCCGTCGCTCGTCTGCAGGCCAGGCGTCCCGCTCACTTCCGGGGTGGGTAAAATGAAGACGGCTTGCAACAGCTCGGCATAGAGCTGTTTGCGTTTTGCAGGCGTGTCGTCGAGCGCGATTTGGTGCATGGCTTTCAGCAGACGGGGGTTTTCGATCTTCTCCGGGATAGACTGACTCTTTCTCAGCAGGCGGCCAAGTAAATCCATTTGCCAGTTCCTCCAAGATGGTGGCGTGTACTTGTGCGGCCGAATCGGGTAAGTACTAGGTTGTCTGTCATTTTAGCTGTTGCGCCAAGGGTGATCCGGCCTTGACAGTTTTGCGAGGTACGAAGGAGTAACTGCCGAAATTCTCAAAAACAAGTCACCATGGGAGCAGCGCTCGGCAGCACTCTAAGCTACCGTGCATGCGCCACTGACGCTCTTTCGGCGAAGCGGCTGAAAGATGATGACACACGACAAAATCCCCCTACCCATTCGTATCCTTAGTTTTACCGTTTAGTGGGCGGCGCGTATAATCTTCAGGCCGCTACGTCCTCGGCGCCCATGTGGGTGCGTCGAAAGAACGCTGCGACAGGATCACCGATCGGCGCGATTCCATGACTTCCGCTTTCCTGCAATGCATCGAGAAAGGCTGCGAAGGGCGCTACCCGCTCGATGCGAAAGAGCATCAGTGCGCGGCATGCGGCGGCCTGCTGGACGTTCAATATGATTTCTCGCGAATGGATACCCTTTGGCTCCGCGAACTATGGCAGCAACGCAAAACGAGCGGCGCGGTCATCGACCAGAGCGGCGTCTGGCGTTTCCGCGAGCTTTTACCCTTCGTGCCTGCCGGCGCCGAGGTGGTCAGCCTCTCCGAGGGCCGCACGCCACTTGTGGAAGTGAACCGCACCGGAGATTGGGCCGGCGTGCGGCTTTCCATTAAACATCAAGGCAATAATCCCACAGGTTCGTTCAAAGATTTGGGCATGACCGCCTGCATCACGCAGGCCGCCATTCTCGGCAGCCGCGTCACGGCTTGCGCCTCCACCGGCAATACCTCCGCTTCCATGGCGGCCTATGCCGCGCGCGCGGGAATGAAGGCCGTGGTCTTCGTTCCCTTCGGGAAAATCTCTACCGCCAAGCTGGCTCAAGCTCTCGAGTTTGGCGCCGTGGTCATCGAGATGGGCGAAAACTTCGATCAGGCTTTCCGAATGCTTCGCGAACTCACCGACGAGCTGGGCCTCTACCTGGTGAATTCCCTGAACCCATTTCGTCTGGAAGGCCAGAAAACCATCGTCTTCGAAATCCTCGAGCAGCGCGATTGGCGCGTGCCGGATTATCTGGTTCTTCCCGGAGGAAATCTGGGAAACGTCTCCGCAGTCGGAAAAGGCTTGCTGGAACTCCGGCAGCTTGGGCTCATCGATAAACTGCCGCGCCTGGTGGTCGTGCAAGCCGAGGGGGCCAGCCCTTTTTACACCATGATCGCCACGGGCGCGGATGAGATCATTCCTGTTCAGCCGCGTACCGAAGCCTCTGCCATTCGCATCGGCAATCCCGTGAACTGGAAGAAAGCGCTTCGCGCCCTTCGTTCAACCGAAGGCCTGTGCGAGGCCGTTAGCGACGAACAGATTTTCGAAGCGAAAGCCGCCTTGGCCAAAGATGGCGTGGGCTGCGAGCCTGCATCCGCAGCTTCGGTGGCGGGCATTCACAAATTGGTTCGCTCCGGCAAAGTGGAGGATGGTGCGGACGTCGTCGCCGTGCTCACCGGTCACCAGCTCAAGGACCCCGAGATCAGCATCAAGCGGCGCAGCGAGCGGGAGCTAGCTCAGCAGAGACTGCATGTTGAGGCCGACATCACCAAGTTGCGGGCGGCCCTGGAAAGCGTAATGCTGCAATCGGCCTGAGGGCCCGGCGGCGAGAGTCGCATCCGACTGGGATAGTCCCGAGCGATTCCGCCCTAGGCTGATGAGCTGGGATCTGTCTGAGGATTTCGCCTCACAAACAACAGCAGTGCAACCAGGAAAGCTATTCTCGCCACGTGAAGCTGCCCAGGTCCTGGGCGTTAGCTATCCCACGCTCAAGCAGTGGATCTACAAGGGCAAGATCCGTACCGTTAAGACCGCCGGCGGCCACCATCGCATTCCGGAACAGCAGATCGACAAATTCCTGTATCGCGCCGGCGAAACCGGCGATGTCCGCGAGCGCCGCAACAATTTCCGCAGGGTTAGCGGCAGAAATCAACTCATCGGCCGTGTCACGGATATCAAGACACAGGGGTTAATGGCGCAGGTGACGCTCTCCATCGGCGGTCAGCACATCACTTCCATTATCACCGCCGATGCGGTTCGCGAGATGCGTCTGCAGAAGGGCCAAACGGTTGCCGCGCTGATCAAGTCCACCGAAGTGATGATCCTGCGCGTGTGAGCCGTTTATTTCCGCTCCGTTGTCGATCCGCTTTTCCCGGCCCTTCGCCTGATTCGGGCGCGCCCCTGCTCGAGATCCTTACCGATCCTTCGTATTCCCGACCACTATTGCCTCGGCCAGTCATTCTGTGCTAATAGCTTGCAAATAGGCTCTAAATGGATCCGCTCCGGAGGGGTTATATGAAGTTTAAGTCCGCAGCCTGCTTAGCTTTAATCTTGGCGTTTGCGCTGGCAGGCGTCCCACTCTTGGCACATCACGGAACAGGGGTGGCATACGACACGGAAAAGACGGTTACCCTGAAGGGAACCGTAACCGAATGGATTTGGGCCAACCCCCACTGCGGCATTTTGTTCGACGTGACCGATGACAAAGGTAACGTGGAGCATTGGGGCGCCGAACTCGGCAATCCGCACGCGCTCTCCATGTCCGGCTTGAGCAAGGACATCCTGAAGCCTGGCGACAAGATCACCATTTCCGGCCATCTTGCCAAATCGGGCGCGCCTCGCATTGTGCTTCGGGAATTCACCACCGCCGATGGCCGAACCCTGCCGGAAAAGGGCCATAAGGGGAATGGTGCCCTGCTGACAGACGAACCGGGCCAGTAATCGGCTGCGGCAGGCGAGCATCTGAATCACAAGGGAGTTGCAAAATGCGAAATCGCTTCATCGATTTGCTCGCGATCCTCGCGATGGTGCTGGCGTTCTCAGCCGTCACATTCGCCCAGACCTACGGTACCAAGGGATATTCCCCGGGGGCGTGGAAACCGGAGGAATTGCCGAAGGACTTGTCTAAGCCCAAGCCCTACAACTCACACGACCTTGCAGGCGTTTGGTCCTCGCCCACCAAGGCGGGCTATTTCGAAAGGCATGCCCTTAACGACAAGTGGTTGGACATAAAAGATAAGAGCATTCCAGACCAGATGAGGTCCCAAACCTATCCGCCTCCCATGACCGAATGGGCGAAAGCCAAGTTTGAAGCCACAAAGCCCAGTTATGGCCCCCGATCCGTTCCTCCAGGGTTGGGCAATGACGACGTTTCCACCTGCGATCCCATGGGCTATCCGCGCGACCTCTATGAGGCAAATCTGCGGCCCTTTGAGATCGTTCAAGCTTCTGACAGAGTCTTAATACACATGCAGTACCATGACATATGGCGGACCATTTGGACCGATGGCCGAGGACTCCCCAAGGACGCCGATCTCGCTTGGATGGGATATTCAGTGGGCAAATGGGATGGCGACACGTTTGTTATTATGTCGACTGGTTACGACGATAGGACTTGGCTCGACCACTTCGGCAATCCGCATAGCGATCAAATGGTCCTCGTGGAGCGCTGGCGCCATCCTGATGCCGACACGTTGACGCTGGACATGACCATTACCGATCCCAAGGCGTACACGGCGCCGTGGGTCGGAGAGACGGTCACATTTGTACGGGCGAAGGCGGCCATCTTTGAGGAACTCTGCGTCCCCTCCGAAGAGGAACACTTTAACGATAAGATCAGAGATGCCGCTGTTGGAACGGCAAAACCCTGAATTGATCTTCGACAATTAGACTCAGGCAATACGACAAAGCGCAATTCGAGCACCGCCCGCCGCGGGATTGCTAACGCTGCCCGAATGCGAAAATGTTCTACGTGGGCACCGTCTTCACGAAGCAGTCTCTTCGCAGCCTTCCATAGCAATGTGCTTTCTGCGAAACTCTTTGATTCATGCTACCGCTCGAAGGCGTCAAAATTGTCTCCGTGGAGCAGGCGGTAGCGGCCCCCTTAGCCTCACGCCAATTGGCCGACTTTGGCGCCCGAGTCATCAAGATCGAGCGTCCTGAGGTCGGCGACTTCGCCCGTGCCTACGACCATAAAGTGCGCGGAATGTCGAGCTGGTTCGTTTGGCTAAATCGGTCAAAGCAAAGTCTCACTCTGGACCTCAAGAGCCCGGAAGCCGCAGAGATCGTAAGGAAACTGACGGCAGACACCGACGTTTTCATACACAATCTGGCGCCGGGCGCTGCCGACCGAGCGGGCTTGAAAAGCGAAGTCATGCTCTCTCGAAATCGCAGGCTCATTGTATGTGAGATAAGTGGCTACGGATCGGGCGGTCCTTATCAAGATAGGAAGGCTTACGACCTTTTGGTGCAGTTCGAGACGGGTTTGGTTTCCATCACCGGAACGCCGGAATCGCCCTGCAAGGCCGGAATTTCCGTGGCGGACATAGCGGCTGGCGTGTATGCCTTCAGCGGGATCCTGATGGCCCTATACAGGCGGGAAAAGACCGGCCGGGGGGGCCTCGTGCAGGTGTCGTTGTTCGATGCCCTCAGCGAATGGGTCTTGCCTGCGGCCTATTACGGGGTATACGGCGGCTCGGCCCCCTCACGAAGCGGCGCAGAACATGCGTCCATCGCCCCGTATGGGCCTTACCTCACCGGAGACGGCAAGCAGATCAATATCGGCATTCAAAACGAACGAGAGTGGCGGCAATTTTGTGCCCTGGTGCTGTTGAGGCCGGAAGTCGCGGCGGATCCGCGTTTCGATAACAACTCACGTCGCTCGGACAATCGAGAAGCATTGCGGAGCCTTATTTCGGAGATTTTCGGCGCTCTAACGCTGGACCAGATTGTGGAGCGGCTAGAACGAGCGGGTACCGCTCACTCGCGAATGAATTCGGTGCAGGAACTTCTGGCTCACCCGCAGCATACGAAGAGGGGACGCCGGCGGAATGTTCCTTCCCCGGTCGGGCCGTTGCCAGCCCTTGCGCCGTCAATTCTCCTGGACGGCGCAGAGCCTCGCATGGAGGCCATTCCGGCGCTGGGCCAAGATACAGACGCAATCCTCACGGAACTCGGATACACGCCGCAGCAGATTCAGCGCTTGCGCCAGCAGGGAGTGGTCTGAAGGACGAGCCGGCTTTTATCAGTTTCGGAAAAAACTTGCGCCAGATAGTAAAAGCCCCACCGGCTTAGGGGGAACGGTGGGGCGGTTACTGCAAGTCAGCGGTGGTCACTTAGTGAGATAGCGAAGCCGGATTTTGCGGGCAATTGCAAATTCTGTAGACCGGCGCACATAAAACCCTGTAGCGACCAGCGAGCACTCACCGTAGGAGAACGCGGGCGATGAAAGACGCGTTGCTAAAGTGGTAAAAGAGACGGCCGCGCGTAATCTGTTCGTAGAAGTGAGCTGGTTCGCCCGCAAGCTGCGGCGCCGTGGCTCCCGAGCTTAGCCGGGCAAGGTCGCGCAAGCGAGCCGATGCATCGTGGGAATAAGACGGGAACCCATTTCTTCCTTGGGCAAGAAAGCATTGGCGCCGCAGCGGTCGGAAATCTGCTGATAAGAGTTGCTGGGTATCGCCGTAACCAGTATGACGATGACCCGGGGCCACCGCTCACGAATGGTAGAAGTAGCCTCCAGGCCGTTCATTAGAGGCATGGCAATATCCATGAGAATCAGGTCGGGCTGCAGATGCGCCGTTAAGCTGATGGCCTGCAGGCCGTCGCAGGCTTCTCCGACGACTCGAATTTGCAGGTCGCCTTCGAGGAGATCCCGAACGGCCGAGCGGAATTCCTGGTTATCGTCGACAACCAGCACTCTGATCATTGCTGATCTGGATCCTAAATAATTTGACGGACCGGGCACCAAGGCACTCCATCATTCGATGCTCAAGGCCTTGTTAAAGCCACCGCGAGTGGGGCAAAACTGGAAGCCATGGCTACCCACCTGGACCATGGCTACTCCTCTCTGTTGTCACCTCGACAGGCACGCTCGAACCCGATGCAGCACGATGGCCTTCGCGTCCAGCCACCGTTCAACTCATCTGGCTGAGACCTCTTCCGAAGTAAAGAGTGGCCGGGGTTTGGTCGTCCCAGCCCACATTACAAAATGGAATCGACCACCTCTGGACCTTGGCAGGCTCGAGCACCGGCTTGCCTAGGGCTGGGCTGGAGAGGCAATAGGTGCCATCGTGCGTCCCGATCCAGATGAGATTGCGATCCCATTCAATGAAGACATTTTCGGTGGTTCCGCGCCACCACGTTATGTACTTGTCGATGTCGCCATCGCGCGGCGGAACGAACCAGGCGACTTCCTTGGGAGCCCTGGGATCGGAGATGTCGAAAATGCGGATCCCCGCATTGAACCAGGTCATCGCCACGATATTTGGCTTCGCGGCGCCGGGTTGTAACCAGCAGTGGGTGTTATGCGAGCCGAAGCGCCCGCGCGCGAAGCAGAAATCCGTGTAAGGAGCGTCGGGCGGAGCCGTGGGGCGCGGGAAGAAACCGATGATCTTTGGATTTCGCGGATCCTTCACGTCTATGACGTAGGGCGTGTGGTAGTTCTCGCGGCAGTCGGCTTCGACGGACTCGTGCGCGGCGACCACGATATTTTGCAGCCGAGGATGCGCCGCATCGGCCGTGATGGGTAAGCAGGTGTGAAATGGAATAGTGCCGAAAGTATCGAATTCGTACTGCACATGCCCGTAAGGCTTGGGATGCTTGATGTCGGATAGATCCATCACGTACATGCCGAAAGCGCCAAAGCCGCCGTAGCCTACCCTGCCTCCGTCTTCCACGCGCTTGGGGACGCTAATTGCGCCGTGATTGCCGGTCCAGGAAGTGTGGTCGCCGGCAAAGCGATACTTTTTGTACTCCTCTTCTTCACCCAAACGCTGGCCGGGCACCCACCAGCGCGAGACTTCTTTCACGTTAGCGGGATCGGACATATCCACAATCATCAAGGCGTTGCTATAGGGCCGCTCGAGATTCTCCAAGCGCAACTGGTCATCCCAGCCGCAATCGAGATAAGCATACTGGCCGCCGTCGTAGAAATTGTGATGAGTACCGTTGCCCTTCACACCCGTGTTGTATTCCTGCAGGAGATCAGGCTTGCGCGGGTCGGAGACATCGTAGTTACGAATGCCCCGCAGCCCTTTGTAAGCCAGGATTTTGTCGCGCAATTCCTTGTCGTATTGGCCATGCGGATATTCGGGAACCTCCATTGTGAGCGGCTGCGCCGCGGTCACCATCATGATCCACTTCTTAAGTTTGGTGTTGTAAGCGACAGCGCCGAAGGAACTCTGGGTGACGCCCTTGTTCAAGACAGTAGGATTCTTGGCGTCGCTAATGTCTACAAAACCCGCGCCTCCCGGCAGAAGGCGCTGCTTACCTCGCGCCCACATGACGCAGAGCGGCTCGCCTCCCGTAATCGTGGTGCCGGGAAGATGCGCCTGAATCTCCATATTGTGGATGTACTGCTTGCGATCCAGATAGGTGAGCGAACCCATCGGAAGAGGAAGTTCGGGCGGCTCATTAGAGGTATAAAGGCCGGAAACCTGTGCGCGAGCACCCCGCACGCCTGTAAGGCCCACTGCAGCCGCGCCCAGAGCGGCCCCGGCTGCATTCCTCAGCAGCGATCTTCGACTCAGCCCCGCGGTCTTCTCCGATTCTTTAGAATCACCTGCGACAAATTCGGGATCGTGAATAAATTCGGACATAAATCACCTCTTTTGGATTCGAGATCGCCTGGTAGGAACGTCGTATTCGTCTCAACTAGGCAGCGCCCGACGCTGGTTGCTGCACCTGCGATTACGGAGGGCATTTATCACAACAGCGGAGATGCTGTCAAAGAAAATGGAGGCGGGGTAGTGTCCTAATTTGAAATTGATGACCTAAATCGGCCAAGTTGCTGGCGCATATTTCATACTCGACACGAATGTCCATAGCCACTCCCTGTCAGCAACCTCGCGCTGCAAAGAGCTCGTCAAAGCGGAAATATGCCTTGCCGAGAAAGCCTGCGCCTTTTCCAAGATCCTTTTTTCTCACAGGGGGGTTAAACACCAGCCTGGGCACTGAGAGAAACAGGAAGCTACGCTTCTTAGGCCAGTCCCATTCTCGATGCAACGGGTCCAGCCACGTCTTATGGCGTGTGATCCACACCGCCCGCCAGTGTGAAGAAGCGTTCAAACGTGTCCGTGATGTCCGCTTCGATCTGCTGTGGCGGCATACCACTGTAAAAGGTGGCCACCAGCACGACCGGAATGTTGATGGGCGGAAACATGTCTTCTACGGTCGCAATTGGTTGAAATCAAGCAAGCGTGCTCGTCCACTAGATTAGGTGACACATTCTCTGCGTTTGCGGAGATGCTTACCGCAGCAGGAACCGCCGCAGTGATGCGAGGCTGCCTCTAACGCAAAGCGGTGGCGGGTTTGGGCACCGCCGGAGCCGGTTTGGCAAACTTCGTTGCGTCGATGGGCACATTGGCCTGCACCGAACTCAACTCCGTGGTCGACTGCCCGTCCACCCAGGTCACCGTCCAGTGAAACGGCACCTTCACTCCGCTGACCACCCGATAATCCGAGTACTCCACGTGCGTGGGCGTCAGCCCGATGGCCGTATTGTTGTAGCGTACCTGCCGCACCAGCAGCCCGCTGTCCTTGTCAAAGTATAGCTTGATGGGCGAGCCTCCTGCCGTGCTGCCCTCGATCACCTGCACCGGCTTATCGTTGATGGTCATGGCCGGAAATCCGCTGC
>Ga0209160_1000755_pt1 | contig 26888 bp, 25 predicted proteins | sample GraSoiAngelo_153_FD_186167 | JGI IMG/M metagenome (GOLD analysis project Ga0209160, IMG submission 186167) | Grasslands soil microbial communities from the Angelo Coastal Reserve, California, USA - 14_1009_12_40cm (SPAdes) (version 2) | ecosystem: Environmental > Terrestrial > Soil > Grasslands ...
GCAGACCGTCAACTCCATCGGGATCGGCGGTTCGTCCATCGTGGACACGGTCCGCCTTACCGGATCGGTCGATTTCGTGAATGACACGGGCACGGGCAACGTGCGTTTCGCGGTGTACTTCGACACGTTGAAGAGCAGGGTGTACTTGGGGGACTCGGCCTTCAGCGTGAGCGGCGCCGTCACTCCCAACGCGACGACCACGAGTCCCTTCGACGTCGACATCATCGATCCGGCCATGAGGAAGCTGTTCCTCGCCTCGACGGTGTACGTGGGCATTCGCGCGTCGGTGACGGGCGCGGTCCAGGGAACGGCCAAGCTGAGGGCGCTGCGGGCGAGAATCGTCATAAAAGACAAGATCTTCTAACAGAAGAGAAGCGTCGAGCAGGGACGTCACGCAGGGGCGTTGCACGAAGGCGTCGCGCAAGTACTCATTTGCGCGACGTCTTTTTTCTTATATTTGACGCGTGAACACGTACCAGCGGAGACAAGCCGTCGTCGTCGACGTGGGCGGCGTCAAAGTGGGCGGCACCCACCCGATCGTCGTCCAGTCGATGACCAACACCGATACCGCCGACGTGGTCGCCACCGCGGCGCAGGTACGGGCGCTGCACGAGGCGGGCAGCGAGTTGGTGCGGGTGACGGTCAACAATGAGGCGGCGGCCGACGCGGTGCCGGACATCGTGGCCGGCGTGGCGGTACCGGTGATCGGAGACTTCCACTACAACGGCCACCTGTTGCTCACCAAGTACCCCAAGTGCGCGGCCGCGCTCGCCAAGTATCGCATCAATCCCGGCAACGTCGGCGCGAAGCGGCGCGACGAGCACTTCCGCACCATCATCGAAGTCGCGCTGGCCAACGGCAAGCCGGTGCGCATCGGGGTCAACTGGGGGAGCCTCGACCAGCAGCTCCTCACGGAGATGATGGACGAGAACGCCCGCCGGTCGGACCCGCTCGACGCGCGTGAGGTGATGATCGAGGCGATGCTGGCGAGCGCGATGCGCTCGGCCGAGCTGGCCGAGGAGGCCGGGCTGCCGCACGACCAGATCATCCTGTCGGCGAAGGTGTCGGGCGTGCAGGATCTGGTGGCCGTGTATCAACGGCTGGCGCGACGCTCCGACTACCCGCTGCACCTGGGGCTCACCGAGGCGGGAATGGGCGCGAAGGGCATCATCGCCAGCACGGCGGGCCTGTCGATTCTCTTGCAGGAGGGCATCGGCGACACGATCCGGGTGTCCCTCACGCCCCGGCCGGGCGGGGACCGGACCGAAGAGGTGCAGGTGGCGCAGCAGGTGCTCCAGTCGCTGGGCCTGCGGAGCTTCACGCCGCAGGTCTCGGCATGCCCCGGCTGCGGCCGCACCACCTCGACCTTCTTCCAGGAGATGGCCGAAGACATCCAGACTCACCTGAAGGAGCAGATGGCCGCGTGGCGCGAGCGCTATCCCGGGGTGGAGACGCTGCGCGTCGCGGTGATGGGGTGCGTGGTGAACGGCCCCGGGGAGTCGAAGCACGCGGACATCGGCATCTCGTTGCCGGGCACCTCCGAGGAGCCCAAGGCCCCCGTGTACGTGGATGGCCAGCTCAAGGTCACGCTCAAAGGCGACTCGATCGTGGCCGACTTCCTGAAGATTCTCGAGGAGTACGTCGAGACTCGCTACGGGGCAACCTCACCCCCTGTCCCCCTCTCCGCGACGCGGAGCGGCGGGACGGCCGACAAGCTGGTTCGGGGCTAAGCGATCCGGCTCCCCAGGGGCACGTCGCGCTCTGGATGCACCAACACGATGTCCCCGTCTCCCAGCACCACACCGAGCGTCAGGACTTCCGAGAAGAAATTCGCGATCTGGCGCGGTGGAAAGTTCACCACCGCCAGGACGAGCTTCCCCACGAGATCGCCCTTCTCGTAGTACTTCGTGATCTGCGCGCTCGAGCTTTTGACGCCGAGCTCGCCGAAATCGATCCGCAGCTGGTAGGCGGGTTTCCGCGCTTTGGGGAAGTCCTCGGCCTCGACGATCCGGCCCACGCGGATGTCGACCTTCGCGAAGTCGTCCCAGGTCAGCGCGGCCATGCGGGAATCTTCCGCCGGCGACCGCCCCTGGCAACATGGCCATCCGGTTTGACAAGGGCCGAACAGCGCGGTAGATGAAGTAGATGCGGGTCGCCGTTCGTGTTTTCAACGGGCTGCGGACCCTGCTTGTCGGCGCGGTGCTTAGCGTCGCGATGCAGGGAACCGCGACATCGCGCCTCGAGGGCCAGCAAGAGCGGCGATGGGGCGGACCCGAAATCGGCTTGAACCTGGCGCTGGGGTTGGGGCGAGGACGGTTCCACGATTTCGTGAAGGCCGCGGGGGGCTTCGGTGCGTACGGTACCCTGCCGATCGCGCTGCGAGGCGGGCTCGCCTTACGGGCGGACCTCTCCGTGTTGTTCCACGACTTCGAGACGTGGTCGAGCTTTCCGGACATCACCACGAAATCCTACATCACCTCGCTGCGCGCCGGGCCGCAAGTGGCGATCAGCGCAGGACGGTTCCAAGTGTATGGATTCGGGGCGGGCGGCTTTTCCTACTTCGCGACCGACGCCGAGTTCGGGAGCTCGTGCGATTGCAGCTTCACCACGACACTGCGCGACGATTGGACGTGGGTGACCGAAATCGGCGGTGGGATGCGCATGGCCCTGGGCGCGTCGCCGTCGAGCCTCGCGCTCGATCTCGGGGTTCGCGCGCTCCGGAACGGCGAGGCGACGTACGTGACGGAGGGCGGCGTCACGCACAATGCGGATGGCTCGTTCACGATTCGCCCCCGTCGCACGGAAGCACACCTGCTCGTGATCCACCTGGGTGTCAGCGGGTGGGTGCACTAGCTCGGGGCCGCCGAGCGCGGTGTCTCCCCCTCCCACTCTAGCAGATTGTGATGTTGTGGCGACCTTGCGGCTCGGGGTCCCCGGCGCATATTGGAACGCGCTCAGATGCTATGAACCCCGAGGCGCGCAGTCGTGCGGGATCGCCCATGCCTCGAGGCGAGCCAATCGCGAAACCGGCTGAGCGAGCTAGGCGCTTGGCCGGTTCTTGTTTTGCTCGGCTCATGCCAGGAGGCAATATGCGATTCGCTTCATGCCGTACGCCGTGCCTCGCCCTCGGCGTGCTTCTCGCCGGCTGTAGCGAACCCAACCAGCCCCTCTCCCCTAAGACCTATGCACCGCAGCTCAGTCAAACCGCGGCGAACGGCGGGGCAGGCAAGATCACCTTTCAGAGTAACCGCAACGGGAATTTCGACATCTTCGTCATGAACGCGGACGGCAGCGGCGTCACGCAGCTCACTTCTCATCCCTTCGACGAATACCTTCCCCTCTTCTCGCCCGACGGCTCACGGATAGTCTTCGGCAGATGTCACGGCATCTGCGACATCGTCGTTATCAATGCCGACGGAAGCGGCGAGCGGACGATCCTCAACGATGGGTTCCCGGGGGCATGGTCACCCGACGGCAACCGGATCGTGGTCGCATGGGACGATGGACTCTATGTGATTAACGCGGACGGAAGTGGCTTGGTCCGCGTGCTGGGCCCCGATTTCGTTACCGATTGGTCGCCCGACGGACGGCAGCTGATGATCGTGAGCAACCGGGATGGGGACTACGAGCTCTACGCGACGCCTTTGGACGGAAGTCCGGTTACCAAGCTCACCGACAACACCGCTGACGACAACGCCGGGACTGGTTGGTCGCCCGATGGATCAAGAATCGCTTTCAATAGCAACCGCGGCGGCGCCGGCCAAGATGTCTATGTCATGAACGCAGATGGGAGCGGCGTTACGCAGCTCACCCCCAATGACGGCTTCGATGACGATGGTCCCGTCTGGTCGCCCGACGCCAGTCAGATTGCCTTCGAGAGTAACCGCGCGGGAGACGAACAGATCTTTGTTATGAACGTGGACGGGAGCGACGTGAGGCAGCTGACCTTCGACGCGGGTGTTATCAATACCGGTCCCCATTGGATTCGGCAAGTCTTCGCCTCGAATGATGACTTTGCTAATGCGACCGGCATTTCCGCCCTGCCGTTTAGCGAGGTCACCAATCTCCTGACCGCGAGCGCCGAGGCCGGCGAGCAAACGCCCTCATGCGCCATCTTCTATCCCCCAGTGAGCAGGACTGTCTGGTACAGCTTTACCCCGGCGGTAACCGGATCAGTCTCGGCAAGAATCGTCAACGCTTCGATTTCTAGCGTGGTCGCTGCGTACACTGGTAGCTCGGTGACCAGCGTGAACGAAATTGGCTGTAACGTGTTCGGTGGGAACGTGACGTTCCGGGCCCAGGCCGGGACGACCTACCACTTCCTGGTCGGTGGCCTGTTCGGCCAGGGCGGGCCGGTCGAGTTCCGCCTCGACGTTACGCCACCGCCCCAAGCTAACTTCGGCACCTCCCCGTTCGATCCGTCGATGTTCGACCAGGTGCAATTCCAAGACTTCTCCTTCGATCCGGGCTTCATCGGCTTCGAGCCGCCGCAGTGGAGGTTTGGCGACGGGACGACCGGCACCGGCTTCAACGCGATGCATCGGTATGCGACCGACGGAGACTACACAGTCCAGCTCCTGGTCACGACGCTGGATGGCCGGACGGCGTCGACTTCGCAGGCCGTACACGTCCGCACGCATGACGTTGCGGTCACGCGATTCGCGACGCCGAATGCGGCGAGCTCGGGTCAGACCCGACGCATCGTCGTCAGCATCAACAGCAAGCGGTACGCCGAGACCGTCGAGGTCCAGCTGTTCCGGAGCGTTCCCGGCGGCTTCCAGCAGTTCGGCTCCTTGACGCAGTTCGTGCCCATGAACCCCAAGAACGGCACGACCGAATTCGCCTTCAGCTACACGTTCACGGGCGACGATGCGCAGATCGGCAAAGTGACGTTCCGGGCGGTGGCCGTGGTCGCGGGCGTGCGCGACGCACTGCCGGCCGACAATGAGGTGATCGCTTCGCCGACCAAGGTGAGTCGGTGAGCCTTCTTGAGGAGGAGGATATGGTCCACCGATTTGATGCGACGCTGGCGCCAGGGGGAGCCCTATCCCGCCTGATCCCACTCCTCGCCCTCGGGGCTCTGGTCACCGCCTGTCACGACGCCGAGCGGTCCCTCGCCCCCAGGTCCGACGGACGTCAGTTCAGCCTCTCCGCCACCCAGGCCGTCAATGGCAAGATCGCCTTCCACAGCACCCGCGACGGCGACTTCCAGATCTACGTGATGAACCCGGACGGGTCTGGGGTCTCGCGGGTCACCAACGACACCGGTGGCAGCGTCGATCCTATCTGGTCTCCGGATGGCAAGCGGATCGCGTACGCGAATTTCCACAGCGGCCGCTCTGAGGTCTTCGTCATCAACGTGGTCGGGACGGGAGAAACCCAGCTCACCACGGATGGCGGGTTCCCTGGCGCGTGGTCGCCCGACGGGACGCGGATCGCGTTCGCCAACTCGAGCGACGGGGACGACGAGATATTCCTCATGAACCCGGACGGGAGCGGCGTCACCCGACTTACCGACAACAGCTTCCGTGATTTTCCGACCGCCTGGTCCCCCAACGGCGCGCAGATCCTGTTCCAAAGCGACCGTGAGGACGGTGACGAAGAGATCTACGTCATGAATGCGGACGGGGGTGGCGTCACGCGGCTCACGCACAGCCCTGGCAGGGACGAGGGCGACCGCGCAGGCTGGTCGCCCGACGGCACGCGGATCGTGTTTTCGAGCGACCGCGACGCCGGCCTGCTTCACGTCTTTGTCATGAACGCGGACGGGAGTGGAGTCACCCAGCTCACCTCGGGTGATTTCGTCGACGACGACCCGGTCTGGTCGCCGGACGGGGAGCGCATCGCGTTCCACAGCACCCGCGACGGCGGCGACGAGGACATCTTCGTCATGAACGCGGACGGCAGCGGAGTCACCCAGCTGACGTTCAACGACGGTGTGTTCGATGCGGTTCCCGTCTGGACCCAGCTGGTCTCTCTATCAAATGATGCCTTCGCCAACGCGACCGTCATCTCGGCCCTGCCGTTCAGCGACGTGGTGGACATCTCGGCGGCCACGACGGAAGCGGGAGAGCCGCCGTCATCCTGCTCCGGCGGCTCCTCATCGCAGCGAACCGTCTGGTACAGCTTCACCCCGGCGGTGACCGCCGTGGTCAGAGCGAGCGTCAACGCCGGTTTCTCGACCGTGGTGGGTGTGTACACCGGCGGCTTGGGCGGCCTGGCCGAAATCACCTGTCGCAGTCCGTTCGTGGTGAGAGACGCGACCTTCCTGGCGCAGGCCGGGACGACGTACCACATCCAGGTCGATGGCATGTTCAACCAGACGGGCGTAGTGGAGCTCCGTCTCGAGGTGGTCCCGCCGCCGGCAAATGACCTCTTTGTCAATGCGACGGCGATCGCCGCACTGCCGTTTAGCGACGCCCTGGACCTCACGGCGGCGACCAATGAGGCGGGCGAGCCCACGACGCCGTCGTGCGCGGCGCCCTATGGTGGGATAGGCAGCAGTGCGTGGTACCGCTTCACTCCTGCCGAGACGGGATCGATCTCGGCGAACGCATTTAATAGCGGTTTCTCGACCGTGGTCGCCGCCTATACCGGCACATCGGTGACGGGCTTGACCGAGGTGGGCTGCGGCGTATTCGGAAACCGGTCCACGTTCCGTGCGCTGGCGAACACGACCTACTACTTCCAGGTCGGTGGCTTGTTTGGCCAAACCGGTTCGCTCCAGTTCCACCTTGAAGTCACGCCGCCGCCGGTCGCCAACTTTGGATTCTTTCCGTTCGACGCCTCGACCTTCGATGTCGTCCAGTTTTTCGACCAGTCCTTCGACCCGGGTGGCGTGGGTTTCGCGCCGCCGGCGTGGACGTTCGGCGACGGCACCACCGGCACCGGCAACCCGACGCACCGCTTTGCAGCCGACGGCGACTACACCGTTCAGCTCACGGCCACGACCCTCGACGGTCGCACGGCCGTGGCCTCCCAGACCGTGCACGTCCGGACGCATGACGTGGCGATCACTAGGTTCTCGACGCCGAACGCGGCGAGCTCGGGCCAGACCCGACGCATCGTCGTCAGCGTCAACAGCAAGCGGTACACCGAGAGCGTCCAGGTCCAACTCTTCAGCAGTGTGCCGGGCGGCTTCCAGCAGTTCGGCTCCCTGACGCAGTCCGTGCCCATGAATCCCAAGAACGGCACGACGGATTTCGCGTTCAGCTATACGTTCACGGCCGACGATGCCCGGATCGGGAAGGTGACCTTCCGGGCCGTCGCCGTCATCAGCGGCGCGCGCGATGCGCTACCGGCTGATAATGAAGCGATTGGTCCGCCGACCAAGGTGAGCCGGTAGGCAGCCTGCTGCAATAGTTCGCGCCGTCCCGCGGGGTTTCTCCTACCCCCCGCGGGCGGCGGGCCGTATGGTGGCGGCATGCTCGCTCGCGTCCGCTCCGCCGCGGTGCTCGGGATCGACGCCTATCTGGTAGACGTCGAAACCGACATCGCGAACGGCCTGCCCACCTTCGCCACCGTCGGCTTGCCACAGGGTGCCGTCAAGGAGGGACGCGAGCGCGTGTACGCCGCGCTCGCGAACACCGGCTACACGTTCCCGCTGAAGCGCATCACGGTCAACCTCGCCCCCGCCGACATTCGCAAGGACGGGTCGGCGTTCGACCTCCCCATCGCCGTGGGCATCCTCGCCGCCACGGAGCAGATCTCGTCCGAGCGGCTCGGGCGGGTCGCGGTGCTCGGCGAGTTGGGGCTCGAGGGTGCGATTCGCCCCGTACGCGGCGCGCTGCCGGTGGCGCTGGCGGCGCGCACGGCGGGGCTCGAGGCGCTCGTGCTGCCGCGGGAGAACCTGCCGGAGGCGGGCGTCGTCTCGGGGGTCCGCGTGCTGGGCGCCGGCAATCTGGCCGAGCTGGCCGACTTCCTGGACGGCCGGTCCGAGCTGCCGGAGGCGCGGGTGGATCTGGCCGGGCTCCTGGCGGAACGGGCGAAGCACGACGTCGACTTCGGGGAAGTGAAGGGGCAGGCGCACGCGAAGCGCGCGCTCGAGGTCGCCGCCGCTGGAGGGCATAACATTTTGATGATCGGCCCGCCGGGCAGCGGCAAGACAATGCTCGCCCGGCGGCTCCCCACCATCCTCCCGCAGATGAGTCTCGACGAGGCGCTCGAGACCACGAAGATCCACTCCGTGGCGGGCGTGCTGCCGGTCGGCGAGTCGCTCGTGGCGCGGCGGCCGTTCCGCGCGCCGCATCACACGATCTCGGACGCGGGGCTGATCGGCGGCGGCTCCTACCCGCGGCCGGGCGAAGTGAGCCTGGCGCACGGCGGCGTGCTGTTCCTGGACGAGCTACCGGAGTTCCGCAAGAACGTGCTCGAAGTGCTGCGCCAGCCCATGGAGGACGGGGTGGTGACGATCGCCCGCGCCGCCATGAGCCTCACCTATCCGGCGCGCTTCATGCTCGCTGCGGCGATGAATCCGTGCCCCTGCGGGTACTTCGGCGATCCCCAGCACAACTGTGTCTGCGGGCCGCTGGGGGTGGAGCGCTACCTCGCACGCGTCTCGGGACCGCTGCTCGACCGCATCGACATCCATCTCGAGGTGCCTGCCGTGAAGTACCGCGCGCTTGCGGACCAGGGGGGCGGCGAGTCCAGTGAGGCCGTGCGGGAGCGGGTGGACCGGGCGCGGGCGGTGCAGCGGGAGCGGTTCGCGAGCCGGCCGGGCGTCTACGCCAACGCCCACATGGCGCCGCGGGACATCCGCATCTTCTGCCGCGTGTCGGACGGCGCCGACGCGCTGCTGCGCACGGCGATCACGCGGCTCGCCCTGTCCGCGCGGGCGTATCACCGGATTCTCAAGATCGCCCGCACCCTGGCCGACCTCGAAGGGGCGGCCGACCTCCAGCCCAAGCACGTGAGCGAGGCGATTCAGTACCGCAGCCTCGACCGGAGAGGGCTGGGGTAGGGTGTTTGACATGTCCATAGAGCCCGTAGCCTCCGTCCATCGAAGCGGCTGAGCGTTGGTGGGTAGCAGCGGCTCAGGGCGCATGTATCTTCCTCCCTCCCCAACCTGCTCTTGGACATGTCCAGTGCGGTTCGCGGCACCCCGACTCTGCTCGGCCTCCCCTACGACGCGAGCTCCTCCTTTCTCAAGGGCACGGCGGCCGCGCCGCCGCTGATCCGCCAGGCGCTGCATTCCCCGGCCGGCAATCCCTGGACTGAGATGGGGGTCGACCTGGGCGCGGACGGTGCCCTCGGCGACGCGGGCGACGTGCCGCTCGGGACCTCGGCGGCCGACGCGCGGACGAAAATCGAGGAGGCGGTCCGCACGCTGCTCGAGGCGGGAGGCCGGCCGATCGCGCTCGGCGGCGACCATTCGGTCACCTACCCGATCGTGCGGGCCGTGAAATGGTTTCATCCGCAGCTCAGTATCCTGCACTTCGACGCCCATCCCGACCTGTACCCGGAATTCGAAGGCGACCGCTACTCCCACGCGTGTCCCTTCGCTCGCATCATGGAAGAGCGCTTGGCCGATCGACTGGTACAGGTGGGCATCCGCACGCTGACCGCCGTCCAACGCGTGCAAGCCGAGCGCTACGGCGTCGAGGTGATCGACATGCGCGCCTGGGTCGCGGGACGACGCCCCACGCTGCGCGAGCCCGTGTACGTCTCGATCGACCTCGACGCCTTCGATCCCGCGTTCGCGCCGGGAGTCTCGCACCGCGAGCCCGGTGGCCTCACGGTGCGCGAGGTGCTGACGGTGCTGCACGGCTTGAGCGCGCCGCTCGTCGGCGCCGATATCGTCGAGTTCAATCCCGCTCAGGACCCGAGTGGCATGACGGCGACGCTGTGTGCCAAGCTCGTAAAGGAGGTCGCCGGGAAGATGACTTGAACCCCGCTAGCTGGCGCCGTGCCGGGCCGCCCCCTACCTTGTTTCCGCAACCCACCACGGCCACATGATCGACTGGCTCCAGGCGCACCTCGGCATGAACCCCCAGCTCCAGACGCGGCTGGTCGTTACCGCGGGGACGATTGCCGGACTCTGGCTCGTGCGCCACTTCGTCCTCGGGTTCGTGTACCGCCGGGTGCAGGACCCGTGGGGCAGGTACCGTTGGCGCAAGGGCCTGACCTACGTTTTGGTCGCGGTCGGCGTGATCCTTGTGAGCCAAACGTGGTTCGTGGGAACCAGCGCGCTGACGACCTACCTGGGGCTGGTGTCCGCAGGGCTGGCGATCGCGCTCAAAGAGCCGGTCTCGAACGTCGCCGGCTGGGCCTTCATCATTTGGCGTCGTCCCTTCGAGGTGGGGGACCGGGTGCAGATCGGCCCCCACGCGGGAGATGTGATCGATCTCGGCTTGTTCCAATTCACGCTCAACGAGATCGGCGCGTGGGTGCAGGCGGACCAGTCGAGCGGGCGCATCATTCATGTCCCGAACGGCAAGATCTTCACCGATCCAGTCGCCAACTACAACAAGGGCTTCCGCTACATCTGGAACGAGGTGCCGGTGGTCGTGACGTTCGAGAGCGACTGGAGAAAGGCGAAGCAGATCCTCGGGAAAATCGCCGTCAAGCACGCGGAGCATCTGACGGCGCAGGCGGAGCAGGAGTTGCTTGACGCCTCCCAGCAGTATCTCATCAATTACCGGAAGCTGACCCCGATCGTGTACACGAACGTCGTGGACTACGGCGTGCAGCTGACCATTCGCTACCTGATCGAGCCGCGCAAGCGGCGCGGCACCGAGCACGCGATCTGGGAAGACATCCTCACCGAGTTCGCGAGCGCCCCTGATATCGACCTCGCGTACCACACGACGCGGGGGTTCCAGTACACCGAGGAAGGAAAACTGGCGCTTCGGGCGCCACGCGTGGAGCCGCACCGGGCCGATCTGGCGCCCGCGGACGAATGAGGCGCGCTACCGTTCCAACACTTCGTAATGCGTGACGGTCGGCTCCAGCTCGAGTAGATAATCCCGATCCTCGGGATAGTAGTGCGCCCGCTCGACATCGTCACCCGCGAAGGTCCGGATCGCGTCCATGGAATCCCAGAACGAGATGAACAGGAAGTGCGTCTCGTCGCCCACCGTCCGGCGCAGCACTTCGACGCCGTGGTTCCCCGGCGTGGCCCGGCATTCCGTCACGCCCGTCCGGCGTAAGTAGGCGGCGTAGTCGTCGCCCTTCGTGGCCGGGACCGCGCCGTGCCAGAGCCGCGCAATCAACGGCCGCTTAGATCCGGTCGAGCTCGCTGACCGTGCGCTCATTGCGGACGTTGCCCGTATTGAGAGTGGACTTCGGCTCGAGCAGCAGGACGTGGGTCTCCTCGGAAGCGACGGGCAGGTGGTCGACCCCATGCGGCACGATCACGAACTCGCCTTCATCCACCCACACGTCGCGGTCGCGGAACTTGATAAGGAGCCGGCCTTTCACGACGAGAAACAGCTCGTCCTCTACGTCATGGTGATGCCACACGAACTCGCCCTTGACCTTGACGAGCTTCACGTAGGAGTCGTTGACCTCGCCCACGATCTTCGGGCTCCAATGGTCGTCGAACTGCCGGAACTTCTCGGCGAGGTTCACGCTACGCATGCTCGGAGGCCTCCTGACGCACTGGTCCCGCCGTTTCCGTCCGGCTGTCCGCCGGTCCGGCTGTCCGTCCGATCTTGTGGGAAAGCTGGATCCATACGACGGCGCCAAGGATCAGTGCCATCGCGAGGAACGTGCGCGCGGTCACCGGCTCCTGCAGGATCAGCCAGCCGAGCAGCACGGCGATCACGGGATTCACGTACGCGTACGTGCCCACGATGGTGGGCGAGGCGTGACGCAACGCGTAGGTATACGCGCTGTAGCCCAGGATCGAGCCGAACACCACGAGGTAGGCGATTGCACCGACGCCTTTCGGTGTGAGGTGCCAGCGGCCCCACTCACCGAGCAGCGTACCCACGAGCGCGATCGCCGCGCCGCCCGCGATCATCTGGATCGCCGCTCCGACGTACGGGCTCGTCTCGGTGCGGTGCCGTTTGCTGTACACCGAGCCGAGCGACCACGAGGCGCTCGCGCACGTGAGGGCGATCGGTCCGCGCAGGTCGGCCCGCAGGATCTCGGCCGGGCTCGCACCCACCAGCAGAGCGGTGCCGAGGAAGCCGAGCAGGAGCCCGGTCACCACGCGCCAGTTCAAGTCGCCCGAGCCGCCCGGGATGATCGCGTCGAAGAACGCCATCCACAGGGCGACCGTCACGACGAAAATGCTGGCGATGCCCGACGCGGTGTACTGCTCGGCCCAGACGACGAACGCGTTGCCGCCCGCAAGCAGCAGGACACCCACGATGGCCTGCGTGCGCCAGTCGACCAGCCGCTTGGGGAGTGTGTCCCCCAGCGCCAGCACCACGGTGAGCAGCAGCAGCCCCGCGATGAGGAACCGGAGCCCGGCGAACAGGAAAGGGGGCAGGACCCCGACGCCGACGCGGATCGCGAGGTAGGTCGACCCCCAAAACACGCAGACGACGAGATAGGCGACGAGCGCCTTGCCGCGCAGTCCGGCCATCAGTCGAGCTCCGTGGGGACGAACCCTGGTTTTTCGAAAACCGTGCCGAGCACGATCGTGGTGCGCGTGTTCATCTCCACCGTCGGCGACGGACCGCGCAGGTCGCGCAGCAGATCCTGGAGGCGCTCGAGATCGGGCGCGGCGACCTTGAGGACGTAACAGTCCTCACCCGCGACGTGGTGACACTCCAAGACGCCGGGATGTTTTTCCATCTCGCGCATCCGTGGCTCGTCGCCGACGTAGTCGGATTTGGTGTAGCGCACCGCGACGAACGCGGTGACCGGGAATCCGGCTTTGGCGCGATCGACCCGCGCGCCGTACCCGGTGATGTAGCCTGCCTCTTCGAGTCGCTTCACCCGCTCCATCACCGCCGGTCGCGACAATCCAACCTCATCGGCCAGGGCCTGGTAACTCGATCGCCCATCGGTCGCGAGGAGCCGCAGGATCTTCCGGTCGACGGCGTCCAGCTCGGTCTTGTGCGCCATTTCGGAGCCCCGGTACCCTGGTTACCTACTAGAAGTAGACGTTTGTGATGGTTTTTGAACGTATCATAAGGGTAATAGGTTCCCGGCCTACGAACTATCCGTTCATGTCCTTTGATGGAGACAGTGTAAGCCGCTACTATTCCGCCATGTCCGGACCCCAAACACCAGCCGCCCAGCTGCGCGCCCTCGTCCGGACCTATCCGTCGGCCCTCGTCGGCTACTCGGGCGGGGTCGATTCGGCCCTCCTGGCCGTCGTGCTGCGGCAGGAGCTGGGACGCGAGCGGATGCTGGCGGGCGTGGGTCGCAGCGCCTCCTACCCGGCGGCCCAGTGGGCGACGGCGCGGGCGGTGGCGCAGCGCTTCGATATCCCCCTGGTCGAGCTCGACACGCACGAGCTCGAGGATCCCGACTATCTCGCGAATCCGACGAACCGTTGCTTCTTCTGCAAGACGGAGCTGTGGCGCCGGCTCGTCCCGGCGGCGCGGCGCCGCGGGCTCGCCATCGTGTGCGACGGCACGAACGCCGACGACCTGCGCGAGCACCGCCCCGGGTACGCCGCCGGGCAGGCGGCGGGCGTGCGCTCGCCGCTCGCCGAGGCGGGGCTGAGGAAGGCGGATGTCCGGCATGCCGCGCGCGAGCTCGGGCTTCCGGTATGGGATGCACCGGCGGCACCGTGCCTTTCGAGCCGGGTGGCCTACGGGATCCCGATCACGTCGGAGCGTCTCGCGCAGGTGGAGCGGGCGGAAGCGTACCTGCGGCAGCTCGGCGTGACGGGGGATCTGCGGGTCCGCCACCATGGCGACCGGGGGGGCGCGCGCCTCGAGGTCGAACCGCGCTGGGTGCCCTGGGTTACCGAGCGGCTGCCGGCAATCAAGGAACGCCTCACGGCCTTGGGCTTCGCGGTCGTCGAGGTCGATCCCCGCGGCTACCGCCGCGGCGGTCTCCTCGCCGAGCGCGCCGAGCACGCGTGAGGCTCTTCGTTGCCTTGAATCTTCCCGCACCCGTCCGCGAGGCGCTGTGGGCCGCCACGGCACGCGCGCGCGACCTGGGGCTTCCCGTGAAGTGGGTCCGCGGGGAGGGCCTCCATTTGACGCTCAAGTTTCTGGGTGACGTGGCGGACGAACGCGAGCCGGAGCTCGCGGCAGCGCTCACGCGGGCGGCGGCGGGAGTGCGCGGTCTAGCGCTCGCGCTCGGCGGGTTCGGCGTGTTTCCCGACTTTCGGCGGCCGCGCGTCGTGTGGGTGGGCATCGCGCCGGAGGCCGGGCTCGAGATCCTGCAACACCGTGTGGAGCAGGAATTCGCGCCGCTCGGGTTTCCCACGGAAGCGCGGCCGTTCCGCCCCCACGTCACGCTCGGACGCACGTCGCGGGACGCCCGGCCCGCCGCCCTCACCGGGCTCGAGGCGGCACTCGGTGGGCTCGAGTTCGCCGAGACGGCGCCCGTCAGTGCGCTCGATCTGATGCAGAGCACGCTCCAATCCGGAGGTCCGGTGTATCACGTGAGACACAGTGAACGGCTGCCTTAAAGGACTGTTCCGGCTTGCGATCCTCGTCGTCGCCCTCGTGGCTGCGCTGGCGGCGTGGTGGTTCCGGGAGCCGATCCTGCGCCAGGCCGCGCACGTGTTTGGCGTGCACTCCACCAAGCTCCCGCCGGTGGCGGATACAGTCGGCGCTCCGACGCCCAAGGCCCTGTCGAGCACGCAAACCAAGGTCGACCGCCTCAAGCAGCCGACCGGACCGGATTCGGTCGTGCTCTCCGCCAATGAAGTGGCGTCGCTCATCGGCAGCTCGATGGATTGGTCCGTGCGCAAGAGCTTCGACTCGTTGCGCGTCGAGCTGTCAGAAGGGTCGCTGGCCGTTCACTGCCGGCTCGACACGCGGGTGATTCCGCCGGATGCGCTCGGCCCCATCGCCGGCTTCCTGAACCCGCGCGAGCCGCTGCGGATCGCTGGTCCGCTCCGCATCGAGCGGCCAGGGCTGGCCCGCTTCACGGTCCAGGAGCTGAGCCTGCGCGGCATCCCGTTTCCCCCGGCCGTGGCGAAGCAGCTGGCGCACCGCGTAGCGGGGGCGGACTCGACGGGCGCGGTCCCGTTGCGTGTCTCACCGGGGTTCGCCGACGTCCGCATCCACCCCACCGCCGTCGTCCTGTACCGCCTGAAGCGGACCGAACCGTGAGCCGCCGCGTCCTGGTCGTCGATGACGAGAAGGGCATCCGCGAGGCGCTGACGCAGGTGCTGGAATACGAGGAGATCGAGGTGCGGGCGTGCGCCTCGGGATCCGAGGCGCTGCAGCGCTACCCCGAGTTCCGGCCCCATCTGGTCTTTCTGGACGTGAAGATGCAGGGCATGGACGGCCTCGAGACGCTGCGGAAGCTGCGCGAGCTCGACCCGCACGCGCAGGTCGTGATGATCTCCGGTCATGGAACGATCCAGACCGCGGTCGAGGCGACCCAGCTGGGCGCGTACGATTTTCTGGAAAAGCCGCTCGACACCGACCGCATCCTGCTCACGCTGCGCAACGCCCTGCAACACCTCGACCTCGCGAGCGAGAACGTACGCCTCAAGGCCGAGGTGCACGCGCAGTACGAGATCGTGGGGACGAGCCGCGCGGTGAACCAGGTGATCGAGCGCATCGAGAAGGTCGCGCCGACCGCCGCGCGCGTGCTCATAACCGGAGAGAACGGAACCGGGAAGGAGCTCGTGGCCCGTGCCATCCATGCGCTCTCCCCCCGCGCGCGCGGGCCGTTCGTGGAGGTAAACTGCGCTGCGATTCCCACCGAGCTGATCGAGAGTGAGCTGTTCGGGCATATGAAAGGGAGCTTCACGGGCGCGTTCGCGGATCGCGCGGGGAAGTTCGAGCTGGCGGACGGCGGCACGCTGTTTCTCGACGAGATCGGGGACATGAGCCTCTCGGCGCAGGCCAAGGTGCTGCGCGCACTCGAAGAGGGAGTGATCTCCCGCGTCGGGTCGGGGAAGACGATGGAAGTGGACGTGCGGGTCGTGGCCGCTACCAACAAGGACCTGCAGGCGGAGATCGCGGCGGGGCGGTTCCGAGAGGACCTGCTCTATCGGCTCAACGTCGTGCCCATCGAGGTGCCGCCGCTGCGCGCGCGGCGCGCCGACGTCGCGCAACTCGTCGCGCATTTCGTGACCCAGATGACCCGGAGCGGCGGGCTTCCAGCCAAACCGTTCGACGCGGAGGCCGTGCAGCAGCTCGCCGCGCGCGACTGGCCCGGTAACATACGGGAGCTCAAGAACGCGATCGAGCGCCTCCTCATCCTCGGGACGGGGCCGGCGGTGACGGCGCAGGACGTGGAGCGGATCGCCGGGCTGGGGTCGGCGGACGCGGGACGCGGCACGACTCCCGCCGATCTCGCCGGGGCGCCGTGGATGCGCGCGGCCACCTTCGAGGAGTTCAAGCAGGTGGCGGAGCGGACCTACATTCTCGCCAAGCTGAAGGAAAACGACTGGAATGTGTCCGTGACCGCGCGCACATTGGATATGCCGCGCAGCAATCTCTACAAGAAGATCGAGCGCTACGGACTGGCTCGGGAGGCGTAGTGGCGGACATCGAGAAGGAACGCGACTGGGACAAAGAGATGGCCGAGGTGGACCGGCTGCTCAAGAAGCTGCCGGCGGCGGACCCGACGCTCGGACGACCGAGCGGCGGCGAACGGACCGTCCGCAAGCCAGCCGCGGTGCCCGGCGGCGGCTGGAACAGCGGGGCGGCGCCAACCGCCCGCGATCGGATCGGGACCTGGGCGAAGGTGGCGCTCGGCGTGCTCGTCGGCATCGGCATCACCCCGGGCGTCTGGCCCTACTCGCACGGCTGTGGTCTGCGGCTGATCTTCTACCTCCTGGGCGTGATCACCGTGATCGCGGCGGGGTTGTGGGCCAGCGTTTCGTCCTGGAAGCGACGCCTGGGCTTCGCCCACGTGGTCTCGCAGATCCTCATCGTCTGGGGGATTCTCTTCTTGACGCGGGAAGTGTTGCCGCGCGTCGGCGAAAAGGCGGCAGCCCTGTGGCTGTGCCCCGACGTGCCGCTGCCGCGCTGACGCCTGTCACCCGACACCCGACACCTCTCATGCCTGAGAACTTCAAGAACTTCATCGCCGGCGAATGGGTCGCCCCTCGGACCGGCGCGTACTTCGAGAACCGCAACCCGGCGGACTCCGACGACGTGATCGGCTGCTTCCCGCGCTCGGGCCCGGACGATGTGACGCGGGCCATCGCGTCGGCCCGGCGAGGATTCGCGCAATGGTCCAAAACCCCCGCGCCGCTCCGCGGCGAAGTGCTGCACCGCGTCGGCGATCTGCTCGTGCAGCGCAAGGAGGACATCGCGCGCGCCATGACGCGCGAGATGGGGAAGGTCCTGGCCGAGACCCGTGGCGACGTCCAGGAGGGCATCGACACCGCGCATTACGCCCACACGGAGGGCCGGCGGCTGTTCGGTCGCACGGTGCCTTCGGAGCTGCGCAACAAATGGGCGATGAGCTTCCGCCGGCCGATCGGTGTCGCGGGACTCATCACGCCGTTCAACTTCCCGCTCGCGATCCCGACGTGGAAGATGTTCCCCGCGCTCCTGTGCGGGAATGCGGTGATCTTCAAGCCGGCCGAGGACGTGCCCCACACCGCGCACCTGCTAGTGGAGATCCTGCTGGAGGCGGGTCTGCCGCCCGAGGTCGTGCAGCTGGTCCACGGAGAGGGCTCGGTCGTCGGCAAGGCGATGGTGGAGCACCCCGAGGTCCCCGTCGTCTCGTTCACCGGGTCGACCGAGACGGGATCGGTCATCGGCGCGACGTGCGGCCGGATGCACAAGCGTCTCTCGCTCGAGATGGGCGGCAAGAACGCGATGCTCGTCATGGAGGACGCGGACCTGGACCTCGCCCTCGAAGGCGCGCTGTGGGGAGCGTTCGGCACGACCGGCCAGCGCTGTACCGCCACGAGTCGCCTGGTCGTGCACGAGCGGGTGCACGACAAGCTGCTCAAGATGGTGTGCGATCGGGCGGAGCGGCTGCGCCTCGGTCCCGGGCTCGACGCCAAGACCGACGTCGGCCCCCTCATCAACGAGGATGCTCGCAAGAAGGTCGAGTTCTACGTGGGGGTGGGGCGCGACGAAGGCGCGCAGGTGCTGATCGGCGGGGAGCGGCCGACAGGGAAGGGGCTCGAGCGCGGGTGGTTCTACAAGCCCACCGTGCTGGCCGGGGTCCGAGCCGGCATGCGGGTGGAGCAGGAGGAGATCTTCGGCCCGGTGCTGTCGGTGATCAAGGTGGGGTCGCTCGACGAAGCGATCGCCGTGAACAACGACGTGAAATACGGGCTCTCGAGCTCGCTCTACACGCGCGATGTGAACGCCGCCTTCGGGGCCATGGGCGAGCTCGACACCGGCATCACGTACGTGAACGCTCCCACGATCGGCGCCGAGGCGCACCTGCCGTTCGGCGGCGTGAAGCAGACCGGCAACGGGCACCGCGAGGGCGGGTGGGAGGTCTACGACTTTTACTCGGAGACCAAGGTGATCTACGTGGACTTCTCCGGGAAGCTGCAGCGGGCGCAGATCGACACCGAGATTTGACACTGCGCGACGAATTGCACCGCCCTGCAATGGGACGGTGATGCCGCTCACACCGGCTGCATTAGCGTGCGGTCGGTGGATCACGAATCGCTGGTAATCGTCCTCTCGACCGGTGGCTCGCCGCTCGACGGAGCCGCGCTCAGCGAACTCGCGGAGGTCCGAGTGGCGTGGGTGCGCGTCGAACGCGAGGGCGACGCCGCGTGCCTCGCGGCCCGGGTGTTGCATGGCGACTCCCCGGACCAGTTCCGGGACCGGGTCCGCCGGTGGGCGGGGGCGCGCGGATGGGCGGTGACTGTTGCTTCTGGCGGACGCCTTGGCTAAAGTAAAAGCCATGCATCACTTGGGGGCCCCTCGGCCGGGTAGCGGCGCGCGCACCGCTCCGGTGCCCTTCGCCCCCCCTCAGCGCCGCTCCCGGCTGGCGCGATGGTTCGACAATTGGATGCGCTCGCTGGGCATGGCGCTGGTGTTGTTCCTCATCATTCGCACGTTCCTCGTCGAAGCGTTCCAAATTCCATCGGGCAGCATGGAGCGGACCCTGCTCGCGGGTGATTTTCTGTTCGTCAACAAGGCCGTCTACGGCGCGCAAATCCCCGGCACCCACGCCCGGCTTCCCGGCTTCGAGTCACCGCGGCGCGGTGACGTCATCGTGTTCGCGTACCCGAAGAATCCCGAGCTCAACTACGTGAAGCGGGTGATCGGGGCCCCGGGGGACACCGTGGAAATGCGCAGCGGCGAGGTACGGGTGAACGGCCGGCGGTTGGTGGAGCCCTATGTCCAGCGGGTGGACCCGCGCGACGTGTACGATCCCGAGTTCAACTGGCAGCGGGACTATCTGCTCGGCGGTTCGGGAGTGGTCCGCGACTATCGCCCTACCCGAGACACCTGGGGTCCCTTGGCTGTCCCGGCCGGCAAGTACTTCGTGCTGGGCGACAACCGGGACAATTCCGCGGATTCCCGGTACTGGGGCTTCGTGGACGCGGCCGCGGTCAAGGGACGGCCGCTCCTCGTGTATTTCAGCTACGACCGGGAAGCGCGGGATGCGCTTCCTTGGCTGACCGATATTCGCTGGCACCGGCTCGGGTCGATTATCCGGTAAGAGCCGGCGACTGGAGTCCGGAGTCTCGTGCGGCGGCGTCGTGCGCGCCTAGAGGGGTGACTCGGTCATGCAACTGAACACGGCGAAACGAGCTTCGTTCGACGAGGGATCGCTCGACCAGTACCTGCGGGAGATCAGCCAGTATCCGTTGATCACCCGCGAGGAAGAGGTGACGCTGGCCCAGCGGATCAAGCAGAGCGACGCGGAGGCGCTGGACAAGCTGGTGCGCTCCAACCTCCGGTTCGTCGTCTCCGTGGCCAAGAAATACCAGAACCAGGGAGTATCGCTCTCGGACCTGATCAACGAGGGCAACCTCGGCCTGATCCGGGCCGCCCACAAGTTCGACGAGACCAAGGGCATCAAGTTCATCTCGTACGCCGTCTGGTGGATCCGCCAGGCGATCCTGCAGGCGCTCGCCGAGCAATCGCGCATCGTGCGCGTCCCGCTGAACCGGGCGGGCACGCTGCACCGCATCGGCAAGCGCTCGGCCTCGCTCCTGCAGGAGCTCGGTCGTGAGCCCACCGTGGAAGAGATCGCCGAAGGGATGGACATCTCCGAGGAAGAGGTGGCGAAGACGCTGTCCATCTCGCAGGCCCACCTCTCGCTCGATGCCCCCCTCACCCCGGGCGAGGACAACAAGCTGCTCGACTATCTCCCGGACACCACGAACCCCGGTCCCGACGACGAGATCTTCGAGCACGCCCTGACGGAGTCGATCGAGGGAGTCCTGGCGACCCTCAAGGAGCGCGAGGCGAAGATCCTGCGACTGTATTTCGGACTGGAGGGCCAGGAGCCGATGACGCTCGAGGAGATCGGCTCGCTGCTCGGCATAACCCGCGAACGCGTGCGGCAAATCAAGGAAAAGGCGCTGGCGCGCCTCCGCCACGTTTCCAGAGCGAGAGCGCTGGAAAGCTTCCTGTTCTAGGCCCGGGGCGGGTACATTACCGCCCTATGGCCGCCTCAGCCTCGTTCGACATCTCCACCGGTGCCGACCTCCAGGAGGTCGACAACGCGGTGAACCAGGCCACCAAAGAGGTGGCTCAGCGCTACGACTTCAAGGGCTCGAAGGCGTCGATCGCGTTCGACCGCGACAAGGCCGTCCTCACCCTCGTCGCCGACGACGACTTCAAGATGAAGGCCTTGTTCGACGTGCTGCAGTCGAAACTCATCAAACGCAGCGTGCCGGTGAAGAACCTCGAGCTCGGAGCCGTCACCCCGGCGGCGAACGACACCGTGCGGCGCGAGATCACGCTCACCCAGGGCATCCCGCAGGAGAAGGCGAAGGCCATCGTCAAGGCGATCAAGGACAAGAAGTTCAAGAAAGCCCAGGCTTCGATCCAGGGCACCGAGATCCGCGTGCAGTCGCCCTCGAAGGACGAGCTGCAAGAGGTCATGGCCTTCCTGCGCACGCAGGATTGGGGCATCGAGCTCAAGTTCGGGAATTACCGCGGATGAAACTCGGCGTCATCTCGCTCGGCTGCGACAAGGCGACCGTCGACTCCGAGCGGCTGGTGGGCCAGCTCGTGGGCCATGGTGCCGTCGTGACCCCGAACCTGCCGCAGGCCGACGTGATCCTGGTGAACACCTGCGGCTTCATCGACGCCGCCAAGCGGGAGTCGATCGACGCCATGCTGTCAGCCGCAAGCCTTAAGGCGCAAGGCAACGTCAGAGCGGTGGTGGCCGTCGGATGCCTGGTCGAGCGCTACAAGAAGGAGCTGCAGGAGGAGATCCCCGAGGTGGACCTGTTTCTCGGGTTCTCCGACCTGCATCACCTGGTGCCGGCGCTCGCCGAGCGCGGCCTGATCGAGGACCCGCTCGCGAGCCACCCGGGCGTCCGCCAATTCCTCGGGGACGCGACCCACGTTCGTTACCTCAAGATCTCGGAGGGTTGCGACCACACGTGCGCCTTCTGTGCCATCCCGCTGATGCGCGGGAAGCACCGCTCCGAGCCGCTCGAGCGCTTGGTGCGTGAAGCGCAGGTGCTCGAGGCGCAGGGCGCGCAAGAGATCAACCTCGTGGCGCAGGACCTGGGCCACTACGGCCGGGACCTGGGCCTGGGCGGACCCAAGCTTCCAGACCTGCTCGCAGCACTGCTCGCCGAGACCTCGGTGCCCTGGTATCGCCTGTTATACGTCTACTCGGCGGGTCTCACCGAGCGGCTGGTCGAGCTCGTGGCGCGGAGCCCGCGCATCGTTCCCTACATCGACATGCCGATTCAGCACGCCGCCGACCGCATGCTCGAACGGATGCGCCGCCCCGAGCGCCAAGGCACGCTGCGGGAGAAGCTCGGGTGGCTGCGGGGGGCGATCCCGGATCTCGCGATCCGCACCACCTGCCTCGTGGGCTTTCCCGGCGAAACGGACGACGATTTCCGGGAGCTGTTGGCATTCCTCGAGGAGGCGCAGTTCGACCGGCTGGGCGCGTTCTCATACTCCCCCCAGGAGGGCACGCGCGCGACCCAGTACCCGGACGACGTTCCCGACGCAGTGAAGCGCGAGCGCCTCGAGGAGCTGCTCGAGGTGCAGCGCGCCATCTCGGCCGAGCGTCTCGCGCGGTTCGTGGGGCGGGAGGTCCGCGTGCTGGTGGACCGTGTGGCCGATCCCGACGAGGAGCGCGCGACGCATGTGGGGCGGGTGGCCTGGCAGGCGGACGACGTGGACGGCGTCACATACGTGGAGCGGGGCGGCTGGGCCGAATCCGGGTGCTTCCTGCGTGCCCGGCTCACGGCCAGCGAAGACTACGACTTCCGGGCGGTCGCCCTGACGTGAGTCGCTCGGAGGAGCTCTTCGAGCGTGCGAAAGCGGTGTTGCCGGGCGGGGTGAACTCACCGGTGCGGGCGTTCCGGGCGGTCGGCGGGACGCCCTTTTTCGTCGCCCGGGCGGAGGGCTCCCGGCTCACCGACGTGGACGGTAGGACGTACCTCGATTACGTCTGCTCGTGGGGTCCGCTGATCCTGGGGCATGCTCATCCCGCGGTGCTGCAGGCGATCCGCGCAGCCGCGGAGCGGGGGTGGACCTACGGCGCGCCGTGCGAAGCCGAGGTCGACCTGGCGGAAGCGGTGCGCCAGCGCATGCCCGCCGTGGAGATGGTCCGGTTCGTGAATTCCGGAACCGAGGCGACCATGGCCGCCCTGCGCCTGGCGCGCGCGGCGACACGCCGCGAGCTGGTCCTCAAGTTCGAGGGCTGCTACCACGGGCACGCGGACAGCTTCCTCGTGAAGGCGGGCAGCGGCGTCGCGACGCTCGGTTTACCCGACAGCCCCGGCGTCCCCGCCGCGCTCGCCGGTCTCACCCTCACGCTGCCCTTCAACGACACCCGCGCCCTCGGCGAGCTGTTCCGGCGACGGGGTGACACGCTGGCCGCCGTGATCGTCGAGCCGTACCTCGGGAACTGTGGGTTCATCGCGCCCGAGCCGGAGTTCCACACGGCGCTCCGCGCGCTGTGCGACCGGCACGGCGCCCTGTTGATCTTCGACGAGGTGATGACCGGCTTCCGGGTCTCGGCCGGAGGGGCGCAGGAACGGCTCCACGTGCGACCCGACCTCACGACACTCGGCAAGATCATCGGTGGGGGGATGCCGGTGGGGGCGTACGGTGGGCGCGCGGACCTCATGCGGCTGGTCGCGCCCGAGGGACCGGTCTACCAGGCTGGCACGCTCGCGGGAAATCCGGTGGCCATGGCAGCGGGCCTCGCCACGCTGCGCGAGACGGAGCGACCGGGGTTCTACGAGACGCTCGAGCGGCGAACCGCGCGGCTGGTCGCGGGTATAGGGGACGCCGCGCGCCGACACGGGGTCCCCGTCACCACGGGGCACGCCGGCTCGATGTGGGGGATGTACTTCGCGCCCGGCCCGGTCAGGAACTTCGCCGAGGCCAAGGCCGCGGACGCGAGCCTGTTCGCACGCTGGCACCGGGCCGCGCTGGCGCGCGGCGTGTTCCTCGCGCCTTCGGCGTTCGAGGCAGGATTCGTCTCCAGCGCGCATACCGATGCCGACATCGACTCCACCATCACACAACTCGACGCGGCGCTGGGCGAGGCGCGGGCTCGCTAGCGCCCTCGCCCTCGCCGGCGCATGCGGCCGGCCGCAACCCTCCCCCCTCACGCCCGGCGCCGAGCCGGAGCTGCGGATCGGACTCGTCGCCGGTGCGCCCAGTGTCACGTTGGGGGGCGATGGCGAGCTGTTCATCACCGACGACGCGAACGGGGAGCCGATCGGGTCGATCCCGGCGGGGACGGCCTGGACGGTCGTGAGCGACACGCTCGGCATCAGGCTCGTGAAACCGGACGGCTCCCGCGGCGAGCGGCGGGGCGGCATCTCTGCGGTGAACGTCACGGAGAACCGCTTCGCGATGGCGAATGGGCGCCGGTATCGCGGGCGGTTGAACGTGCTGCGCGATTCCGAGGGACTCACCGTGACGAACCGGGTACCCGTCGAGAGCTATCTGGCGGGGGTGATCGGTGGCGAACTGGGACCCCGACGAGCCGACGAACGCCAGGCGATGCTCGCACAGGCCGTGGTGTCCCGGACGTTCGCGCTCAAGAACCGGGGCCGCTGGGAACCCCAGGGCTTCGATGCCTGGGCCGATGTGCGGGACCAGGTCTACACCGGGATCGCGGGGGAGACGGCCGAGGTGTGGGCTGCCCTGCGCGCTACCCGGGGAGAGGTGCTCCGCTATAACGGCGATCTGATCTACGCCTACTTCCACTCGACCTGCGGATTCTCGACCGCCGGTGCGGACGAGGCATTCAAGACCGCCCAGAGCCAGCCCTACCTGCGGCCTGTCTCGGACGCGTCCGGGGGCGGCCACTACTATTGTGAGCTCTCTCCGCGGTTCCGCTGGCGCGAGGAATGGGACGGCGCGAAGCTGCGCGCTATATTGTCGCGGACGCTTCCCGCCATGATGAACGCAGGCGGAGGCGGGCTGCAACGCATCACCGATATCGCCGTCACCCGCACGACGGCCTCGGGCCGGGTCGGCGAGCTGCGCATCGTGTTCGAGCACGGAGACGTGCGGGTGCCCGGCCCCGACGTACGCGCGGTGCTGCGGCCCGCGTCCGATCAGCTGCTCGGCAGTACGTCGTTCCAGCTCTCGGTGACGAAGGACGGCGGCCAGGTCAGCCGGCTCGTCGCGGCGGGCGCGGGGTGGGGTCACGGTGTGGGGTTCTGTCAGTGGGGTGCGGTGGGCCGGGCCCGCGCGGGCCAGGACTACCGCAAGATCGTCACCACCTATTTTCCGGGGACCAATGTTGAGCGCCTTTACTGAGGCGGTCAGGCGGTCAGGCGGACGGGCGGTCTGTCTGGTCGCGATTCTCTTGACCGTCGGGCGGCCGGACCGCCTGTCCGCCCAGGGTTTTCTCTCGCAGTTCTCCTACGACAACCTCAAGCCGAGCGCCCTCCAGCTCGATCTCGGCCCGGTCGGTGGGAACAACATCCGGGGTACGCTCACCGGTGGCCTGCGGCTCGACTACGGGTTCATTGCGCCACACGTGCGCGTGCTGCTCGGCGTCTCGTATTACAAGGCCGATTTCAGCGCGGCGGCGCGCGCGCGGTTCGAGCAGCGCCTCAAAAGCGTCGTGATCGATCCATCGGCGGACGACACGATCCGCCTGGGCCGCATCACCTGGAGCGACGTCACTGGGGACGTAGACCTGCAATACGTCCTGCCACAGGGGCGGGCGGTGATCACATACCTGGGGATCGGGCTCGGCGCCCACATCCGGCACGGCAGCGGCCCGGCCATCAACGGCACCTTCGTGCAGGACGCGCTGAACTCGATCACCGCGGGCCTGAACGGCACGATCGGCGCCGAGATCGGGGCCAACCGCTGGCGGTTCACGCTCGAGGCCCGCGGCGTCCTGTCGAGCGGTGTGTCCACCGCGTCGCTACGCAGCGGCGTGATGTACCACTGGGCGGGTTCGCGCGACAAGAGACCGGGGACGCCGAAGTGAGCGACCCGGTCCGCGTGGCGGTGATCGGCGCGGGCGCGATCGCTCAGGTCGCCCACCTCCCGGTGCTGCGACGCTTGCCGGGCGTGGAGGTCTGCGCCATCTGCGACTCGGACTTGGGTAAGGCCCAGGCCCTCGCGGGGCGATTCGATGTCAAGGAGACGTTCGACGACATCGAGGAAGTGCTCAAGTACGCTCGTCCTACAGCGGTCGCCATCTGCACGCCGAACCACCTCCACGAGATCCACGTGGTCTCCGCCCTCGCGGCCGGTGCGCACGTCCTGTGCGAGCGGCCGCTGGCGCTCACGCTCGCCGGTGTGGAGCGGGTGCTCCAGGCGAGCGAGAAGTACGGTCGGCGCGTGATGGTCGGGATGAACCACCGCTTTCGATCCGACGTGCAAGCGGTGCGCGGCTTCCTCGCGGGCGGGGACATCGGCGTGCTGCAGGCGATCCGCTGCGGCTGGTACACGTTCCAGCCGAGTCGCAACCTGGTGGCGTGGCGGCTGCGCCGCCAGGAAGCCGGCGGCGGCGCCTTCCTGGACCTCGGCCTGCAGCTGCTCGACCTCGGACTCTGGCTCGCGGCATGGCCGGCGGCCAAACGCATCGCGGCGCACACGATGGGGCCGGGAAAAGACAGCGTGGAGGACATGGCGACGGCGCTGGTGGTGTGCGAGAACGGCCTGTCGCTCTCCATCGATGTGAGCTGGCGTCACATGGGTGAGGCCGAGCGCTTCTGGTTCGACCTGGTGGGGACCAAAGGGTCGGCCCGGGTCCAGCCGCTGCGGGTGTTCAAGGAGCTGCACGGGTCGGTCACCGACGTGACGCCCACCGGGGCGAGCGGGCGCGAGACGCCGTTCGCGCAGTCCTACCGCGCCGAGTGGACGTATTTCCTCGCCGTGATGAAGGGGGATGTGAACGCCCCGCCGCCGCGCGACCAGCTCGCCCTGCACCGCGTGCTGGATGCCATCTATCGCTCGGCCGACGAAGGGCGCGACGTACTCCTGTGACGACGCCGACCCGACAAGCCGCGGCCCTCGTCGCGTTGGGCGCCGCTCTCCTCGCCGCCAGCTACCCCCCGTTCCGTCTCCCCGTCGTGAGCTTTCTCGCCGTCGCACCGGCGGTCGTCCTACTGCGTCGGTTCGAACGCGAGGGCGACGCGCGCGGCGCGTTGCGCTGGGGGTTCTGGTACGGCTTCGTGACCCAGGGCGCCGTGCTCTACTGGCTCGTGGTGGCGCTGTGGCACTTCACGCCGCTGT
>Ga0209160_1000759_pt1 | contig 26636 bp, 22 predicted proteins | sample GraSoiAngelo_153_FD_186167 | JGI IMG/M metagenome (GOLD analysis project Ga0209160, IMG submission 186167) | Grasslands soil microbial communities from the Angelo Coastal Reserve, California, USA - 14_1009_12_40cm (SPAdes) (version 2) | ecosystem: Environmental > Terrestrial > Soil > Grasslands ...
GTCAGCACCGGATTGGCGCCCGCTTTGGCTGTCGCTCCACTGCGCTGCGGCTCGCTACGCTCGCCTTCGCTCCGTTCCGCGACAGCCAAACCCCCAGAGGAAAGAACACCAAGAGAATTCCCGTTCAGCTCTTCCTTTTTCTTCCTCGCCCTGCTCATTAATTAAGGGTACTAGACTTGTCTCAGAGATGTTGGCACGGAGGGCCCTCGAGTAGGACCCAGCTCGAAAAGAGAGCATACTTCGTGGCGTTACGCTTGCTTCTTTGCTTTCCAAGCGGAGTACGCGGACCCGTAGTCCTGCGAGTGAGCGACGACGAAGGGATTTTGTCCCCGGCCGGGACACTTGAACTGACCTGATTCTCCGAAGCCACGCCTGGCCCTTGTTCCGACTCTTTGGGACTGTCATTTGTATCCATTTTCGTTCTCCACAGTCATAGTCTACCACACTTGTCAACCTTAAGTTGCTGAAAACAAAACAGATAAGTTAGCGTCTAACTTTATGGACGAAGAGAGGGCGAAAGCGGGTGCGGTCCTAATTTGGATTTGGGACTGTAGCCACCCTAGGCCTTATTTCCTTCCAACGTTCACGATGTTCACGACCATCACAACTGTTGGCTCGTTTCTCAATCCCGCCGTAGCAGCAGCCAAGTAGGCCTAAAGGGCATATTTAACTTCGCCGGCTGGCAAAGATCATCCAGGTGTCACACAAGGAACTACCTGGCGACTATGGCGGCGGTAGACCCAAAAATCCTGGTCAGTCGTCAGAATGACGGGATCAGCAAGCGTTTCGGTCATGCGAACCAGGCATGCGTCAGCGAGGCTCATCGGAACGTCCGAGTACTTTTCGATCAATCTCACAACGGGCTCTACGCTGTCGGCAAGTTCGAAGGCCACCAGCAGAGCACGGCGGCGAAGCAGTGCGCCGAGATTGGGTGCGCCACGTCCTCCGAGAAGGTGGAAGGACTCGGATAGAACGGCTTCACACGTGGACCAAGGTGGAGGCAATTCGGAGGCTTGGGTCACAGCCCATTCGTGGTGATTGTCGCGGCTGCTAAGCAACGCCACCACAAATCCAGCATCAACGAGGACGTTTCTGGCCATAACACGTATCCTGCAAGTACTCCTTCTTGCGGGCAGTGAGGTCGGTCGGTAAGCCATCCACGGAGCCGATGAGATCGGCGATGGCATTGAGGGACGTAGTGCGTCGCCGCTTGCGGGGAGCACGCTCCAGCCTTTCGCGTACGACATCGGACTTCGAGATCTTGCGCCCGCGCGATTCCGCCTCGATGTCTGCCACCAAGGGCTCGGGCAATCGTACGGTGAGAGTCTTCATGAATTCAGTGTATTACATATCCGACAGCTCTGCAAGACAAGCAGCCGAACCGAACCAGCGTCACTGCTGACAACCGTCACCCTCCGCTGCTCGTCACTACAAAGAATGGCGGACCTCGGACCTCGAGTTTCGGCAGGACCGGTTGGCCCAACCGCATCCGCTGCAGCCACGCTAAGGCCTTATCTCCTTTCAACGTTCACGATGTTCACGACCGTCACCCGCTGCTGTTCCTTCGGACTGCTCGCCGTCTTCAGACTCCCGAAATCCTTTTGGGGTCAATCGACCCAAGTGGATCATGACCGGCACATTTGTGCTTTCTGAGTCTTTTCTGTAAAGGCCAAGAATCTTGGCAATCTCCTAAGAGCTGCGAGCTGGGTGCCATGATCTTCAAATTTCTCCCAGGACCCCTTCTTAGGATTCCATCGCTGTCCTTGCGCCCGAGGCAAACCTTTCAGTTTTTTCGCAACAAACTTTTCGTCGATCCCTTCCTCTCGCAAGGCAGACTCATACGTAATTTCCTCTTTGGCGACTCCTGGTTCTTGCGAATTGGGTACGCCTCGAAGGTGTATGAGTGAAAAAAGCGCGCGCAGAACGGCATTCTGCGCGGGATTTAAGGGTTCTGCTGGAATGCCCTGGCCAGCTCGAAGAATTTGAGCAGACTTTGGCAACGTTCAGCATCCTGCGCATGACCCGCTGAAAGAACTCGCAAGAGGCTATACGCAAAGGAAATAAAAAGGAATAAAAAGTAGTATATCGAAAGGAACAGATCGGGCTTGATTGCTTCTAGTATTTCGTGACATGCTACGCGCACCGGGGGTGCCTAATGCAAAATCGATTTAAACTTGTACTTTTAGCTCTTTTGCTCGCTTTCGCAACACTATTCAGCCCGAATCTTCTACGCGCGGACGTGACTGGATCGATCCTGGGCGTGGTGCACGACCGTACGCAAGCTGTGGTTGCTGGCGCACACATTGTTGCCACAAATGTGGAAACCAACTTCAGGCAGGAAACCACCTCAGCCGCAGACGGTTCTTACCACATTCTGGCTTTGCCGGCTGGAAAGTACAAACTCGCTGTCACCGCCTCTGGATTCCGCCCGTTCACGGAGACGGATATCGAAGTGAAAGTGAACGATCAATTGCGCCTCGACGTCACCCTCGACGTCGGCACGGTGTCAGAACGGGTCGAAATTACCGCCAACGCCGTGCAGGTCCAGACGGAAAACACACAACTGGGCGACGTTATCGAGTCGAAGAAGATTCTCGCTCTGCCCCTGAACGGACGCAGCTTCATTGATTTGCTGGGCCTACAGGCCGGCGTTGCGCCCAGCACCGCCGGAACAATCGGCGGCGACCGGCCGGTGTCCGGCATTTTGAACGCCGGCAACATCTCGGTCAATGGCCAGCGCGAAACGGCGAACGCTTTCCTGGTGAACGGCGGAGACGTCACCGAGGGACGCAACCTCGGGGCCGGCTTGGTTCCCAACCTCGACTCGGTGGAGGAATTCCGCCTCATCACCAACAGTTTTGACGCGGAATATGGGAAATTCAGCGGCGCTGTGATGAATGCGATTACCAAATCCGGCACCAACAGCATTCATGGTGACGTTTTCGAGTTCCTGCGTAACGATAAGTTCGATGCGAACAGTTTCTTCGCAAATAAGTTTGCCATTGGGAAGACCGAGTTGCGGCGCAATCAGTTCGGTTACACGGTAGGTGGGCCGATATGGAAAGACCATCTGTTCTTTTTCTCGGACTATCAAGGGACGCGACAAGTGCAAGGGGCGGAAACCGGCTCCGTTACGGTACCGACGGCCGATCAACGTCAGGGCAATTTTGATCCTACACTCTTAAGCGGCGCTATCGACAGCGCGGACCCTGCCGGAACTTGCCCTAATTGCAATTGGGCCCAATTACTCACAAGCCGGCTGGGTTACACTGTTCACCAGAATGAGCCGTACAGCTTTCCCGGTTGCGACAACACGAACTACCCAACTTCCCCCACTAGCTGTGTTTTTCCCGTGGACCCGGCGACCGGTCTTGCGAATATCCCGCGGCCAGCCTGGTCAGCACCGGCCGTAAACATCCTCCCATTTATCCCGGCCCCTACAGTTTCAGGAGATACGAACAACTATTCGAATAACAGTCAGAGAAATATTGCGAACGACAATAAATTTGGGGAGCGCGTGGATTTCAACAACCAAAAGACGGGAAACTGGTCCTGGTATTACCATTTGGATAATTCAAACGCCCAAAGCGCGCTGTGCGGCTGCTTCGCCAGTGTGCCGGGCTTTCCAACGGTCACGCCTTCACGGGCGCAACAGTTCGTGATGAGCAATGCCAAGACTCTAGGAGCAACGGCAGTGAACGAGGCCCGGATAAGCTTATTCCGGAATGTACTGCACAAGGACAACCCGGCTGGGAGTTTCGCGAGCCTTTCCTCCCTCGGTTTCGTAACCGGCACCGGTACCCTCGGCATTATCCCGCTTGCCGGATATAAAGAGTACGTGCCTCAAGTCAGCTTTAGCAACATTGGCTTGAACATTGGCGTGCCCACGCTCAATACGTTCCAACCCAACACCACCTATACGGGTAGTGACGTATTTTCGAAGACCAAAGGCAAACATACGTGGAAGTTTGGAGGGGAATTCCGCTACCTGATAGTGAACGAAAGGAACTTCGCCAACCCCAATGGCGGGTTCGTTTTTGACGGCACCGTGACGGGAAACGATGTTGCGGACTTCCTCCTTGGCGCGACGTCAACTATCGGTTCCAGTGGTTCTTACACCCAGGCTGCCTTACAGCTCCTGGATTCGCGCACCCGCTATGGTGGCGCCTTCGCGCAGGACGCCTGGAAGGCGAAACCGAATCTTACGCTGAACCTCGGCTTGCGCTGGGAAGTGAGCATGCCGTGGTACGACACACAGGGGAAGATTCAGACGTTTGTTCCTGGAAAACAGTCAGTCGTGTTTCCGCTATCTCCGACGGGTTTGGTATTCCCGGGCGACCCCGGCATTCCCAAGACACTGGCCCCAACACGATACAACAATTTCGCTCCACGCTTGGGGCTCGCCTATTCACCTGGGTTTAGCGACGGGATATTGGGCAAGATCTTTGGTGGTCCGGGGAAGAGTAGTATTCGGGCGGCTTATGGTATCTACTACACCTCGATCGAGGACCTGGACCTGTTCTTCGAAGTGGCTGATGCTCCGTTTGGCCTATATTGGACCACACCCGTATCGGTGATGTTTGACGAACCATTTCGGATTCGAGCCACGGGGCAGTCCTTGGGACAGCGTTTTCCGTTCACCGCGCCGATTCCGGGCGCCCCATCGAACAAGACGCTGGACTTTTCGATTTACGAGCCGTTCAATTTTTTTCCGGGCTACAACATTCACAACAAGCTGCCTTACGGGCAGCACTTCAATCTCTCAATCCAGCGCGAGCTAACAAAATCAACGGTATTGACGCTAGCTTATGTCGGGACTGCCGGGCGCCACCTGATCACAGAGAACGAAGCCAACCCCGGCGACCCAGCGCTGTGCATACAGCTGACTCAGCAAGGGGCTATCGATGTGACTAATGGTGGTAGCGTCGGCTGTGGACCTGGCAATGAGAACGACGTTTTCCAGCTGCCTTCGGCTACCGTCCCGTGTGACACGCAGAGTCCGACGCCTCTCCCTGGGTGCGTTTACAGCACCAGGCACCAGATCTTAGATCCAAATTTCTGCCCGGGCGGGGCACAGGTGTGCTTCGGTTCGGGGAATACCAATACACTGACCACCGCCAATTCTATCTATCACGCCGGGCAAATCACCGTGGAGCGCAAGGCCAATGACCTGACGTTCCTGGCGGCTTATACCTTCGCCAAAGCTATAGACGATTCCTCGGCGTTCGGCGACCTTACGAACTTCGCGAATCCTAAGTTGAGCCGCGGCCTCTCATCCACGGACATAACTCACAACTTCGTGGCCAGCTATATTTGGGCCATCCCGTTCGACCGGGCTTTCAAAGGAGCGCCGAAGCGGCTGACGCAAGGCTGGCAAGTGCAAGGGATCACGCGCTTTTCGACGGGGTTTCCCATCCAGATGAACGAGAGCGACGACGATGTGTCGCTAACCGGCAGTCCTTCCACAGATATGCCGGATCGCGTCGGCCCGGTCCAGATTGTGAACCCGCGCAAAGCGAATCCGAATTGCCCTACCAGTGACGGTACGGGATGCTACTTCCTGCCCAGTGCATTTGCTCCTAACAGCACTCCAGGAACGTTTGGCACCGCCAACCGGCGCTTCTTCCACGGCCCTGGATTCAACAACACCGACTTCGGCATACTGAAGCGAACTGTCATTCGAGAGCAGATGGCGTTTGATTTGCGCATCGAATTCTTCAACATTTTCAACCACGCGCAGTTCTTCAATCCTGGAGGTAACATAAACGACAGCTCGAGCTTCGGAATCGTCACCAATGCGCAACCTCCGCGCATCGGCCAAATAAGCGCGAAGTTCTATTGGTGATTTAGCCATAGCCAGAAGCAAGGCAGACTTGATGTGCTTCGCGTGTCTTCTACTGCATGCTAGGCTGTTCTGATGAAATGCAGCCGGACCGATTCGATGGTTGGCGAGGGCAGGTTGCTGCAAACTCTGCTGGTCCTCCTGCCTCTGGGCGTGCTGTTCTCAGTGCCAGGTTTCTCGCAAACGGCCGAGAGTTACCGTCAACGTGCGGTTGAGTTTTCTCGCAACAAATCGTGGGACGAGGCAATTGCGAACTACCACAAGGCCCTCGAGCTCGAACCTAACGACGCGAATACGCATTACAACCTGGCTCTTGCGCTGAAATACAAAGGTGAGGCTGGGCAGGCCGTCGAGGAATTCGAAGAGACACTAAAGCTTAAGCCAAAGTGGGCGGACGCGCACTACGGCCTGGGCGCAACCTGGTACGACTTGCACGATTCCGCCGCCGCTTTCAAGGAACTACGTAAGGCCGTTGCGCTCGATCCGGCGAATGTCGGGGCGCACCGACTCCTGGCGCGCATTTACTCGCAGCAGAACAATCCTTCGGCGGCAGAGGGCGAATTGCGGCGGGCACTTCAGTCCAAACCCTCGGCAGAGGTGCATTTCGAGCTCGGGCTGACCGAAGGACAGCTCGGCAATCTGCAGGAAGCGACGGACGAGTTTCGCCGCGCCTTGCGCATGAACGCAACCTTTGCCCGGGCCCATATCGCGCTGGGCGTGACGCTGCGCCGCCAGGGCGATCATGTCGGCGCGATCGCCGAGTTCCGAAAGGCCGTCGAAAACGATCCCACAAATCCTGATGCGCAATACAACCTCGGCAAAGAGCTCAAAGCCGGCGGGGACACTGCCGAGGCCATTGCCGCCTTCCAGCGGGCGATCCAGCTGAAGCCTGATTTCGAGGAGGCCCACTATAGCCTGGGTGTTGCCTTGCGCACGCGAGGCCAAACCGAAGCGGGGCAGAAAGAGCTTGAGGAAGTGAAGGGGTTGCGTGAATTTCGCGCGCGCTTGGCGCAAACGAAATATCTTATCCTCCAGGGCGTGGACGCGCTGAAGCAGCAGAAGCTCGACGAGGCCCTGGCGCTCTTTCAGAAGTCCGTCGAGCAAAGTCCCGAGCTGGCGACCGGCCATTACTATCTGGGCGTTGCGTGGGAGCGCAAAGGGGACACTCCGCGTGCCCTGGCGGCCTACGAGAAATCGCTCGAGCTGAAACCGGACTATGCGCAGGCCCACTCAAGTCTCGGGCTGCTTTATTGGCGCCAGAACGATGGCGCACGCGCGCTCGAGGAGCTCCGGCGGGCGGTGATGTCCGATCCTGATCTGGCCGAGGCGCATTACAATCTCGGACTCGCCCTTGCGCAATCAGCGCATCTGGATGAAGCTGTTCACGAATTGAATGAAGCCATCAGCCTCGAACCCAAGTACACTGACGCCCGGATACAATTGGGACTGGTCCTCAGCAAGAAGAACGATACCGCTGGCGCCGCCAATGTCTTCCGGGAAATTGTGCGCCGCGAGCCGAATTTCGCGGAAGCTCACAATAATCTTGGACTGGTATTGTTGCAGGCGGGCGACCCCCGGACAGCTCGTGCGGAGTTTATTGAGGCCGTGCGCCTCAAACCACGCTATGCAGAAGCACACTACAATCTTGCATTGGCACTTCAGCAGCAAGGAAAGGAAGCAGAGGCGCAGGCAGAGTTCGATAAGGCGTATGAAATCGCGCCGGAGTTGAAAAACGCGCCGCGGCCATAACAGATGATAATCACTAAGAGTTTGTTATTGATACTCCTAGGGCTGACCCTCGCGTTTGCCGGGGAAGTGTGCGAAGTTGCATCCCCAACGGCCAGTTTTTCCATTCCGCATGTCGCGGAGGCGCCGGACCTGAATACTGATCCTGATTCGGCAACGTGGTCACACGCGGCGTCCACTTGGATAGAGAAAGATTGCACACAGCAGATCGACTATCCCAAGCTCAAGACCGAAGTGCGCGGGTTTTGGACGGACTCCGATCTGTACCTGTTGTTTATTTCTCCGTACAGCGAGCTGAACCTCTGGCTGCCGGCGAATAACAGCAAAGACCGCCTCAAACTGTGGGATCGCGATGTGGTCGAGTTCTTTCTGGGCGACGATTGGACGGACATCAAGCACTATCGCGAATTTGAGATCGCGCCAACGGGCGACTGGGTGGATTTAGCCATCGACCTGAATCGAGACAGCTACGACGCCAACTGGAATTCCGGTTGGCAGAGACAGGGGCGCATCGACGAAAAGAACCACGTCTGGTACGCGGCGGCACGTGTGCCGCTGAGGTCGATCAGTGAAAAACCGGTGAAGCCCGGGACTAAATGGCGGGCTAACCTGTACCGCATCGACGGACTCGGCGCGGATCCGGTCCGCCACTTCATGTGCTGGCAGCCGACTTGTGTAGTCAACCGGGACCCCAACCACGTGCCCGAGCATTTTGGAACGCTGATTTTTGGTCCATAACGAAACGCATTGGAGAAACACGATGTTCCAACAAAACGCCTCGAATCGCCGTGGATTCATGAAGATGCTGGCCGCCTCGCCGCTGTTAGCCCAAGTTGCGGCTCACCACCTGTACGAAAAATCTGCTGCCGCGATCGGGTACGACACAAAAGAGAATGTGTACAGCCGCCTGGGGGTCAAGACGGTCATCAATTGCCGCGGAACATGGACCTACCTGAGTGGATCGCTGCAGTTTCCTGAAGTCCGCGTCGCCCAGACGGAAGCTGGGCAATACTTTGTCAACATGGTCGAACTTCAACGCGCCGTGGGACGCCGCCTGGCGGAATTGACCGGCGCGGAATCCGGACTGATCACCTCGGGAGCCGCGGGGGCCATGGCCGCCGCAACGGCGGCATGCATAGCGGGCAGTGATCCGCAAAAGATCTGGCAACTCCCGGACACCACGGGCCTGAAGCACGAAGTGGTGATGGTCGGAGGCCGAAGCGCGTTCGATACCGCCATCCGGCTAACGGGGGCCAAGCTGATCATCGTCGAGAAGCTAGAAGAAATTGCGAACGCCATCAACGGCAACACAGCGATGATTTACACCACGGATCTCGGGGATAAACTCATGCGCGAGGTAGCCATCGCCAAAGAGCGCAACATACCACTCCTTCTGGATGATGCCGCAGGTATTCCGCCGATTGACAACATCAAGCTTTACGCCAAGATGAAACTCGACCTCTACACATTCTCTGGCGGCAAGGGCCTGCGCGGACCGCAGTGCAGTGGCGTTCTGTTGGGCCGCAAAGACTTAATCGAAGCTGCCCTGCGGAATTCGTGCCCTTATGAAGGCGCGGTATGCCGCCCCATGAAAGTCGGGAAAGAAGAAGTCATCGGCTGCCTGACGGCCATCGAAACCTGGCTCAAGATCGATTCCAAAAAACTCTACGACGAATGGCACGCGCGCGTAGGTCGCATCGCCAAGTTGGTCGAAACCGTCCCCGGCGTGCAGACTCAGATCTACATTCCCGACGACGGTAATCGCTATCCAACCTTGCGCATTTCGTGGGACCAACAGGCTTGGGGCTTCAATGTGAGCGAATGTGTGCGGAAATTGCACGACGGCGATCCGGTGATCGAAGTGCTCAGCATTGATAATCCCAGCATGGTTTCCGCAGTGCAGGAAGGTGCTGATAAACCGAAGCCGAATCCGAAGGAACTTAAAGAGCAGAATCACCTCGAGCTGGTTTCCATGACCATCCAGCCCGGAGAAGAAATGATTGTGGGACAACGGCTGCGGGCAATTCTAGCTTCGGCTCGCAAGGGGAACGTGACATGAAGCTTTTATTTCTGTCCGCCGCCTCGCTGCTGTGGTTTGCGGCGAGCGGGCAAGCACAGATTCGAGCGATTGAGCCACACCATACACTCGCGGCAGCACTCGGCTCTCCTGGAATCGACGCGGGTGACTACGTCTACATCTCTGGCCAGGGGCCTTTCCGCGCTGATGGCAGCGTCCCAGAGGACTTTGCCGATCAAGTTCGCCAATCCCTCGACAACATAAAAGGTGTCGTCGTAGCCGCGGGACTCACCATGGATCATGTCGTCTACGTGCAGGTCTATCTCAAAGACGTAAATCGGTACACCGGTTTGAACAAAGCCTTTGCCGCTTATTTTCCAAAGGAACCTCCTGCGCGCGCGGTGCTCGGCATTGCCCGGTTACCGCAGGACGATGCCGTGCAAATCAACGCCGTCGCCGTCCGCGATCTCAAAGGAAAGCAGCCGGTCTGTCCGCCCGCATTTAAACCAAACAATGCTTTTTCTCCTGGAATGCTTACTCATGACCGGTTATTCGTTTCCACGATGCCGGGCGCTGACCCATCAACCGGAAAAGTTCCTCAGGATCCCGCCGCTCAAGTGGATCTCGCGCTCGACGGCATGAAAGCCGTGTTGGAGGCCGCAGGACTCAAACTGAGCAACATGGTCTTTGTGAATCCCTATCTCACCCGCGAAATCCCGATGCGCACCATGAATCAGCTTTACGCCAAGCGCTTCGAATTCGGGAACACGCCAGGGCGCGCCACCATCGAAGTGTCGGCTCTGCCCGAAGGCGCGCATATTGCATACACGGGCGTGGCCGTGCGCGATCTAAGCCAGCGGCGAGCAATTCGCCCGAAGAATATGCCGCCAAGTCCAACTGCGAGCCCGTGTGTTTTCGCTGGTGACACACTGTATTGTTCCGCCAAGAGTGGATTCATTCCCGGCCCCAATGGCGGCGTGTACGCAGCGACCACTGCGGAACAAGTTCGCCAGACGATGCGAAACCTCCTCGACAATTTGGAGGAGGCGGACATGAAGTTCGATCAAGTTGTCTCGACTACAGTCTACCTGGACGATTTATCGGAATCGGCGGTGTTTGAGAAAGTGTACAAGAAATATTTCAACGAAGCGCTGCCGACACAGACGACGGTTCAACAGATCCAGTCCGCCGAACGAAAACCGGACGAAGAAGGCCATTACCCGGACCTGGAGCAGGTGTCCCTCATTGCAGTGCGCAACCAGCCCAATCGCTGAGTCGATAGGGTCTCCACCCCAGATTGTTTCCGAGCAATGAAAAAACGGCACCGGCCTCCAGAAGTTTCAGCGCAACTTTCCCGCTAGAGAAGGCTGACCCGCGACGGCAATTTCAGGGTGAATTCGAAAGATACGGGACGAAACCATGCGCTTTGGCTTTCAGCCGGTACACAGTAGTGGTCGCAGTGATGTATAGCGTGCCGTAGTCGGCGTCGCCCCAAGCGAGATTGGCTGGCTGCTCCGGCATGGCGATCGTGCCGAGATGACGGCCTTGCGGATCCCATACCCAGATGCCTTTCGGTCCCGTCACGTAGAGATTCCCATTCCTGTCTACCTTCATTCCGTCCGGCACGCCGTCGCCTTTGCCACCGAGCTCTTCTCCGAAAATGCGGCCATTTGACAGCGAGCCGTCCGGCATGACGCCATAAACGCGAATGTTTCTTTGCTCGCTGTCATCGACGTAAAAACTCTTTCCATCGGGGGAGAAGGCCAGCCCGTTGGGTTGGGCTAAATCCCTTGTGAGCAAACGGACTTCACCATTCGAATCGAGGCGATACACGCCCTGGAAGGGAATCTCCTGCTTTTCTCCTTTCACTAAGTCGAGAGTCGGGTCGGTGAAATAGGTCGCGCCGTCCGGGCCGATGACTACATCATTGGGGCTGTTAAACCGTTTCCCTTGATAGCGGTCAGCCGGGATCTTGTACTTGCCATCCGGCTCGACCTGGATGATGGCGCGCAAAACGCTGGCACAGTCAAGAAGATGGTGCTCGCGGTCGTACGTATTTCCGTCGGGATCGCCCAGTGAGACAACTTCCTCCTTGCGCCCGTCGGACACATAGACGCGGTATATTTTGTTGATCTCTTCATCGCTGACGTAAAGAAATCCCGCGGGATCCCAAACCGGCCCTTCGGTAAATCCAAACCCAGTGGCAACAGTTGTGAGCTTCGCGTCGCGATCCACAAGCGTCCAAAATTTCGGCGATTCAGCAAGCAATTCGAAACGCCGCTCCGGTGCAACGGCTCTTATCGAGCTAAGAGAGACGATCCCTATCAGCAGCAGAGCAAGCGGAAGTGACACTCTTTTCATTTTTAAGATCCCGAGCCGAAAAGATATCCTTGCATTCTATATCTCAGACAGTGCGAGAAAAAACGTCAATTGCCCGGCGAGCGGTCAGTCCTCCTCTTTCTCAAGCTCCGATTTTGTTGCGGATGCTTGCGCTTTCTTTGCCGCTCGAGCGGCGTGCACCAGATAGCTCACCAGGTCATCCAGTTCCGTGGCGCTCAGGACGGAGCCGTAGTCCGATGGCATAAGCGATTCTGACAGGTACTCGAAATGCTTAAGGTCCTTCTTGGAGAACAGATGAAAAGTTCCATCCACCGATTGCAATTGCAGTGAAAAATTGTCTTCGTTGCGCGCGATACCCGTGAATTGGCGACCTTCGCGCGTGGTCACGAGCACGGTTCTTTCCCGAGGTTCCAGATCCTTGTTGGGATCGGTAATCGCGACCCGAATTTCCTGCGCGGAAGCGTTCGAAGCGTAAGAAGACAGATCGGCTCCGATAAATCCGCCTGAGCCGCCGATCATGTGACAGTTCGCACAACGCGCCTTTCCGAAGAAAAGTAATTTGCCGCGTTGCGCGTCACCCAGAATAGGAGAAGCTTTGCCTCCACCCTGCAGAACTCGCAAGTAGGCCACGACAGCGCTGATCTTCGGTGTGCCCAGCGAATCGAACGCCGGCATCCCCGCCACCGGTTTTCCTGTCCGCAGGACGCGCAGAGTTTCCTCGTCGGACAACTGTTGGGCTTCGGCGCGTGTGGCGATGTCAGGGCCGCGTTGACCGCCGCGTCCATCCAAGCCATGGCATGTGGCACAGACGGATTCAAACGTTCTCCGGCCGTCCTCGGCAGCAGAATCTCCCACCTGATTTTTCCTAGCTGGTGATTTCGTATTCTGCGCGCCGGCTTGTAACACCAACGCGCATGCAGCAAAGAATACTGAAGCCGCGGCCGCGCAAAGAAAATGGCGGGAGGAAAGCAGAATGAAACCTGCCTTGTTCCAAGTCGTGATTCGCGAACGGACGTCAGTCATTTGGCTGGTGGCGGTTGAAGCGATTTTGTCGCGCTCCCTATCAAGTTTGAGAAGTTAAAAGTATCATTTGCTTTGCAAAAAATCCCGCTCCCAATGAAATGGCACGATATTTCGTTGAGGCGGTGCTTCACACTGACTTGAGGAGGATTCCATGAACAGATTCGCCAGCTTTTTCCGTCGCGCCATTGTCTGCGGAGGAGTTCTAGCTATAAGCCTTGCCCTGGCGGGAATTGCAGGATGGGCCTGGCCACCTTTCACGAACTCCGCCCAGGAAGCTGCGAAGCCGAGCGACGACGGTTCCTTGCTCGAAGGATTCCGGCACGTCGAAGCAGCATCCGTATCCGATGCGCTCGAGCAAATCAGCGGACACAAGATGTACATGACCCATCGGATGCGGCCCATCTTCCCGACGAAGTTTGCTGGGTTTGCGCTTACGGTGCTTTTGAAGAAAGAAAGCAACAATGATCCAGGCGCGCTCACTGGGATGCTTGCAGCAATCGATCAGGGCGCTCCAAATTCCGTATATGTCATGGTTGTGGAGGACGGCGCCGACATCGCCGGCATGGGGGGCCTGATGGGCACGGCGATGTACTCGCGCAATTTTTCTGGCGCGGTGATTGATGGAGGAGTACGAGACACAGCGTATTTGCAAAAAATTGGATTCCCCGTGTACGCCTTGGGTATCGTACCCTCCACTTCGATAAGCCACTATCGCTTCGCAGGATCGAACATTCCGATCGTGTGCGATGGGGTCAAGATAAGTCCTGCTGACATCATTGTCGCGGATGGCGATGGCGTGGTAGTGGTCCCTCGTGCGAGTGCGCCGCAAGTCCTTGCGCTGGCACAGGAGATGGATTTCAAAGAGCACTCGATGTATGCGTGGATCGAAAAGCTCAAGTCCATCCAGGAAGCGGTAAAGAAGTTTGGGCGCCTCTAGGACTATGTAAGAGATATTGATTCGATTTAAACAATAAAATTGGGGCTGGAACCTGGAAGCATGCCGTAGTATAGAGGCTCTCAGCAAATGGCAGATACTTTCAAGGAGCCGGTGGAGAAAGCGGGTTTCCCCGCCCAGATGCGCAGATTCTTGATTGCCGCTGCAGGGCTCTGGGCCAGTTTCCTTCTGCTCCAAACGCGGGCACAGACGCAAGACGCGGGAAACGGTTCCGTTTCCACTTCCATCCACGTGACTTCAGAAGCTCTCGCGGCGCACCCAGTGGGCGCGAATTGGCTTTCCTACAATGGCGATTACACCGGCCGCCGCTTCAGCAGCCTTGAACAGATCACTCGGAAAAATGTCGAGCAACTGCGCGCGCAATGGGTTTTCCACGTGTCCAATTCCAACAGCATGGAAGTCACGCCGGTGGTTCTCGACGGCCTCATGTTCATCACTTCCGCAAACGATGCATTTGCGCTGGATGCGCAAACCGGCCGCGTCATTTGGCATTACTCGCGCCCGATCACCGAAGGACTGATCGACGATGCCTCACAACATCACAACCGCGGTATTGGAATTCTCGGCTCGCACGTCTATATGGAAACGGACAACGCCCATCTGCTCTGTCTGGACGCACGCTCGGGCCACCTACTGTGGGACGTTCCTTACGCGGAAGGAAACAAGAATTACGGAGCAACGAGCGCACCACTGATCGTGAAGGACAAAGTGCTGGTGGGAACGTCCGGCGGTGATGACGGCGTCCGCGGATTCATCGCCGCCTTCGATGTAGAGACTGGAAAGGAAGTGTGGCGCTTTTGGACAATTCCCGGTCCCGGCGAGTTTGGCTCCGAGAGCTGGCCCGGCGAACTGTACAAGCGCGGCGGCGGCACCACCTGGATGCCAGGCACATACGATCCCGAACTGAATACAGTTTATTGGTGCACCAGCAATCCCGCTCCCGATTTTGATGGCGGTCCGCGCCCGGGGGACGATCTTTACACCGCTAGTGTTTTGGCCTTGAACCCGGATACGGGAAAGCTCAAATGGTATTTTCAATTTACGCCGCACGACCTGTATGACTACGACGCTACGGAGACTCCCGTCCTGGTCGACGCGAACTACGGGGGGCAGCCGCGAAATCTGCTTGTCCAAGCCAATCGCAATGGGTTTTTCTACGTTTTGGACCGCACCAATGGAAAATTCCTCTCCGCTTTTCCTTTCGTGGAGAAGCTCAATTGGGCGAGGGGCATTGATGCGCAGGGCCGTCCGATTCGAACAGGCGTGCAACCCACGGCAGAGGGCACGCGCACTTGTCCCGGATTCATCGGGGCCACGAACTGGTACTCGCCTTCTTACAACCCCTCGACTCATCTTTTCTATTTCCTGGCGAGCGAAAACTGCGATGTGTTTTTGTTAAAGCCAGAGGAATTTTCCGAAGGGAAGACATACTATTCCACAGGCGCTCGCCGCAGCCCCGGGGATCATGCCCAGAAAAGTTTGCTCGCCTTCAGTCTTGAATCCGACAAACCTGTCTGGCGCTATCCTCAAACAGGGCCAGGGCATTCTTCCGGTGGGGTTATGACCACAGCCAGCGGCCTGCTCTTTTTCGGCGATGATGCCCAGTCCGTTGAAGCGGTTGACGCGCAAACGGGCAAGCCCCTGTGGCACTTCAATACGGGCCAGAACATCCATGCTTCGCCGATGAGCTACGCGGTGAAGGCCAAACAATACGTGGCCATCGCGGCGGGAAGCGACGTTTTTAGTTTTGGGTTGCCTTGAAGAACGAACGATTTCAAATCACGATCACTTGAAGGAGGAATCAGAAATGTTTACCGATCGCAGTACGAGAAGAGGTTTTGCCGGTCGGCTGGCCGCGCTTTTGCCAGGCCTCGGCTTCGCCGGAATGGCGGGTGAAACGCCGGCATCGGCCGCGCAGGGCACCGGCGCCGTCCAGAAACTCGATGGCGATGGAAAGCCTGCCGGCAAAGGTTTCATCACGCCGCTTATCATTCACAATGGTTTAATCTACATCGCCGGGCAAGGCGCACATTCGCGCGGCAACAAATCGGACGCCGGGAAGACGCCGACGATCGAAATGCACACTCAAATGGTGATGGACGGAGTAAAGGCCGTCGTCGAAGCAGGCGGCGGGACTATGGACAGCATTCTGCAACTCACAGTGTATCTCGCGAAGCTGGACTACTACGACGGCATGAACTCGGTTTTCAAGACCTACTTTCCGAATGGCGGCCCTGCCCGGACTACCGTAGCTGTTGCTGGATTGCCGGGCGAGTCGCTCGTGGAGATCAACTGCATTGCCGCCGTGGTGCGTGACGTAAAGAAGGAGGCATAAATCGATGGTATTCAAAGATGACTGGAATCGCAGAACTTTTCTGGGCACACTCGGCGCGCTGGTGGGAGCGATTTTTAGCGGACGTAAAGCGTTTGCCTATCCGGTCGCTGTCGCTGGAGACAAGGCCGGCCGCGTTACTGGCTTCGGTTCAACTGGAAACGTTTATGAAGAATTGGGCGTAACAACCGTCATCAACGGCCAGGGAACCATGACTGTTCTGGGCGGCTCCATGATGCGTCCCGAAGTCGAAGCGGTTATGGCGATGGCGGGCCGCCATTTTGTCAGCATTCCTGATTTGGAGGTCGCTGCCGGCAAACGCATCGCGGAAATGCTCAAGCTGCCGGACGGATATTCCGCGCTCGTCACGTCGGGCGCGGCCGCTGCAATGCAGTCCGGCCTTGCGGGCCTCCTCACAGGTGACAATCCGAAGTTCATTGAGCAGTTGCCCGATTTAACAGGGATGAAATCGGAAGTCATTATCCAAAAATCGCATCGCAATCCATTTGACCATCAGTTGCGCGCTACAGGGGTAAAACTCGTGGTCGTCGAATCACGCGACGATTTGAAAAAGGCCATCAATCCACAAACAGCGATGATGCATTTCTCGAACTTCGCCGACAATGGGGGACAGATTAAAGTAGAAGAATGGGTCAAGCTGGCCCATGAAAATAATATCCCGGCATTTAATGATGCGGCCGCAGATACACCTCCCGTCTCGCGCCTTTGGGACTACGCGAACATGGGATACGACCTCATCGCGTTCAGCGGAGGAAAAGCGATTCGCGGGCCACAATGCGCGGGGCTGCTTATAGGAAAGAAAGATTTAGTCGCCTACGCACTGCTGAACAACAGTCCGCACGAAGACACGCTCGGCCGCAGCCAGAAAGTGGGCAAGGAGGAAATCGTCGGGATGGTCAAAGCGCTCGAATCTTACTTGAAGGAGGATCACGAGGTGCTGAACAAGGAATGGCAACGCCGCTTGGATTTTGTTTCCGCGCAGGTCACAAAAATTCCGGGGGTGACGACCTCTTTCCCCACTCCCGAAATCGCCAACCATGTTCCCCATATGCACATCAAGTGGGATTCTACTCGCATCAAACTTACGCCGCGCGAAGTCACCACGGCCCTGCGCGGTGGAAACCCATCCATCGTTCTATCTTCGGGAGAGCATGGGGAAGCCTTATCCATGAATTCCTTCATGCTGAAACCCGGGGAAGAAAAGGTCATCGCCAAGGAATTAGTGAAATTCCTAAAGGCACACACTGCGTAAGCGAGTCAGCGCTGTCGGTCGCGTCTCTTATGAAACTGCATTCCGGGAGCCTCCTCGTGCCCATTATTAGTAGGCATCGAAGGAGTCTGCATGGTTGAAGGCGCGAAGAGTCGCGTGCGCTGGTTCCTGGTGCTTTGGTTATTTATTCTGAGTGCGGTCGCATACCTCGACCGGATCAATCTCTCTATCGCCGGAAGTTTCATTGCCGCGGAATTCCACCTCACCAACGTGCAGCTAGGTTCCCTGACCAGCGCCTTCTTGCTCGGCTACGCGTTTTTCCAAACCCTGGGAGGATGGCTTGCCGACCGTCTCGGATCGCGGCGCGTGCTCGCCATCGGCGTCGTATGGTGGGGGATTTTCACCTCGCTTACTGCCGCCGTTCCACCGGGCATAATTTCAGCGGTTCTAGTTCTTGCAGCGGCCCGATTTCTACTGGGAGCAGGGGAAGCGGTCCTGTTCCCAGCCTCCAACCAATTCGTTTCGCGTTGGATTCCCTGGCAAGAGAGGGGAAGAGCCAATGGTCTGATTTTTGCCGGCGTGGGCATCGGCGCGGGCGCGACGCCATTTCTCATCACCTACATCATGACTCACTACGGTTGGCGATGGTCATTTTGGCTAAGCGCCGTCATCGGGCTCGCCGTCGGAGCAATTTGGTATCTCTTTGCGCGGAATACGCCTGAAGAGCATCCCAAAGTCTCGCCACCGGAACTGGAATTCATTCAGGCCGGGCGAACGGTTAGGCCCTCGACCTACTCCCACACGGCCGAAGAATCGAATCAAGGTAGCGTAGTAGCCGGCGACCGCATTCCGTGGATGAATATCCTCTCCTCGAAGAATGTTTGGGCGGTGACCCTCGCCTATTTCTGTTTCGGCTATATTGCTTGGATTTTCTTTACCTGGTTCTTCATTTACCTGGCCAAAGTGCGGGGCTTGAATCTGAAGGCCAGTGCTTCCTACACAACACTTCTCTTTCTCACTATGGCGGCATGCAGCCCCCTGGGCGGCGCGATCAGCGACAAGCTCACGAAGCTCTATGGAAAACGTGCTGGACGCTGTGGCATCGCCGTTTTCGCGCTCGTCTTGACCGCCGTCTTCCTTTTGTTTGGTTCGCAAGTGCAGAGCGCCGGGCTGGCCAGCATCGTGCTCGCCGGAGGTGCGGGGGCACTCTATCTTTCGCAAAGCTCGTTCTGGTCGGTCACTGCCGATATAGCTTCCGGTTCCTCTGGTTCCGTCTCCGGCTTCATGAATATGGGCAATCAATTCGGGGGAGCGCTCACGGCCTCACTGACTCCGTTTCTTGCGTCTCGATTTGGCTGGACCACCTCTTTTTTTGTGGCTGCGGGTTTGTCGGTACTTGGTGCCTTGGCGTGGTTGTTCGTAGACCCCGAACGCGGTCTGGCGCCCGAACCGTAACCATCCTCATCCGGAGAAAAAAAGCTAAATCTCACTGCCGATCTGCCTGCTGCCGGGAAACCTGTATTGCGCCCTAGCCTGAACAACGCGAATCGAGGCAAGCCTTGACACTCTCGGTTACACATAACGAGAATACAGCCAGACTTTCACAAACGGTCGGGCCTGATTGACGCGTTAACCGGAAGTTAGCTGTTTGAAGCCAGCTCGAAAACGTTTACGCCGGTTCCGGCATCCGTGGTCAGCGTTATGCGGTCAAATCAAAACTAGCCCTTCTGCAGTTTTCGAAGCCCATGGCTACATCTTTCGGGATGAAGACTTACGACAGTATTGGAAACATGCTGCCCGGTCGGTGTATGCAATTCCCCAGCGCCCGACGAGGTCCGCCGCGACGCCGGCATCACGGAACTGTTGTGCCGCTTCCCGTACGTTTCCGGAGACCAGCTTTAAAGCCAACGGAAAGATAGATTTCTTCGGGGAAGAAGCGCTTACACGCGTGGATGGTGCCGGGGGCCAGAATCGAACTGCTACCCACGCGTCTTTGGTGAAGGGTTCGAAACTGCATATATCGCCGCGGCTCCAAGCAACCCTGCTACCGCCATGATTCTCCATGAAAGCTCGTAGCTGTGCTGGGCATCGAAAATTCTTCCCGCGATCCAGGGCATTCCCCACTGACCAAGGGAATATCCCATGATGATCAGCGCCAGAAGCTTGCCAAGCGAAGCCGTCCCGAAGCATTCCGCCGTGACAAGTGGAATCAGCATGTAGTCCGCGCCCATGGAGAAGCCGAAGAACAAGGCGAAAGTCCAGACGGCTATAGTCTGGTGGGCCATACCGAGCAAGAGCAGCGAGGCGCTAAGCAATGCGTAGAACAGCGCCATGGTGTTCTTCTTTCGAAAACGGTCCGCAATATAGCCCACCAATACGCGGCCGCCAAGGCTCGCCGCCAGCAAAGCTGTCGAAAATCGAGAGGCGGCCGCTGTTGAGTAACCCTGGTCTTTGAGGAAGAGGATGAAGTGTTGAATTACTGCACCGATGGCGCCGACAACCAGCGTAGATCCCACCAGGATGAGCCAGAAATTCGCCGAGCGCACAGCAGTTGCGGTTCCGCTTGCGACGGTATCGGTGGCACTGCTCTTTACTTCGTACAGACCACTGCTTTCCGCCCCGTCCGGCAGAAGCCCCATCTCGGAGGGAGTCGAGCGCGTAAACCAGACACCTACTGGAAAGAGCACAACCAGGACGAGCAGGCCCACTAACCCCAGGGCATGGCGCCAACCGAAGTTTCGAATCAAGGAATTAACCAAGTGCGGAGAAATCACTCCGCCCAGCCCTAAGCCGAGATACGCATAGCCCATCGCACGGCCGCGCCGGACTCGGAACCAGCGGGCGACGAGGACTTGATTGGCAATGGGGCCCGCGAGCACATAGCCAAGAACTTCCATGACGCAAAGTAATTCGTAATGCCACAGCTTGGTCATGGATCCCATCAGCAGCAAGGAGATTCCGACCAGGCCGGCTCCCGACAGAATGACCAATCGCGCGCCTATCCGGTCGATCACCGCTCCGGCCAGGAAGCCAAACGGCAGGCCCGCCACAAGAAATCCGAGGAGGAAGCCCTGCGTAACTTGTGCGCGAGTGAACCCCAGGGACTCCACAAACGCGGGATAGAAAACTGGGAATCCATAAAAGATGATTCCAACTGCAAAAAAGAGATTCAGAAACGCGGCAACAACAATCCACCAGCCGTAGAACATGCGCGTTGATCGATGGTTCGCCATGGAAGCCCGTTTTCCTGTGAAAGCCGAGATCTCGTTCTGGAAAGAGACTGTGAATTCTACGTCCAGGGGCTCGGCATTTTCACCCAAACTCCGGCCCCAGAATCGCCCAAAGGAGTTCTGGCCGCCCCGGATGGTCATTCCGTCCGCGGTACATTCGGGTGAGCGGCCGGGAATAGCTGAACCCAAATGACTTTAGCAGTTCGCCTGCGACAGCATTTGATTTCAAACTATCCACCACCACGACTTCGCGAGGGGATCGTGCGAGAAATATTTCGAGCAGACTGCAAGCCGTTGTGGTATTTTTTGCCATCCAGGGACCGAGATGATCCGCGAACGAGCCTCGCCTCCCCAATGCATAGCCTTCGATCTCACAGGCATTCCAAATCCCCGTCGTGAACTCAGGTGCATCCCTATGGAGAGACTTCAAGAGGAAGCCACGGTCTGCGCCAAAACTTTCTTTATCGGCCTCAAAGATAGATTCCAGGAGTTCCTGCGATAACGGCTCCCGCGAACCGAAACCGGACTGCTTCACAATGTCGGACGCAGATCGCCGCAGCGTCCATCGCTCAATCTCGTATTCGGCCACGAATTGCAATTTCTCGTAGAGCGGTTTTCCTTGTGGCGTCGCGTCGAGCTTGATGGCCGTGACCTGCAGATCATTCAGATATTCGATCGCTCTTGCAAGAAGCTTGGTTCCGATACCTTGGCTGCGATATTCCAGGTCAACCAATACCATGCCGATCCACGCAACTCGATTCTCGAACGAGATGGTGGTTGCCGTGCCGCATACCTGTCCATCGTGCTCCGCGACAAAACAGCCTTCCGGGCTAGCTTCGAGAAACCTTTCCCAGTCTGCTGCGGTCTGATTCCAGCCCGCAATCTCCTTCAGCCGGATTCCCGCCGGGATGTCCGCCTTGGTCATCGCGCGTAATCGTATCGCTGCCGAATCCACGTGTGAGATTGTAAACCCATTCGAATTGCTGCCCGAGAGATCTGGGGAGCAAAAGACGGCTCCTGAAACGGATGATCAAACGCGGAAGACGATGCATCCATGATTCGGGTACAATCGCGCTCGGAAGTCTTCACAGGTATTGCTTGCACGCTGATTCGAATGAATCGAGAACATCGAATGGCACAAGTACCCCAGAAGAACTCCCTCCGGGATATCGACGATCTGGATGAGCTTCTGAGCGAGCCGACTGAGGCGGTTGTTCGGACCCTCGGTGCCCTCGATGGCGACATTGTCATCTTGGGCGTGGGCGGAAAGATGGGACCGACTCTCGCGCGCATGGCTAAAAGGGCGTCGGAAATCGCGAAAGTTCCGCGCCGTGTGATCGGCGTGTCCCGGTTCTCATCGGCCAAGTTGGAGTCGAAGCTGCACGCGTGGGGCGTGGAGACAGTGCGCTATGACTTGCTGGAACCAAAATCGCTCTCCGCTCTTCCCGACGTCCCCAATATTGTCTTCATGGCCGGAATGAAGTTCGGAACTACGGGGCAGGAATCAATGACCTGGGCCATGAATAGTTTTTTGCCTGGCCTCGTGAGCGAAAGATATCGACAGAGCAGGATCGCTGCGTTCTCCACAGGCAATGTCTACGAGCTCTCGCCCGTTTCTCTCGGCGGCTCCACGGAACAGGACTTGCCGAATCCCGTAGGCGAATACGCGATGAGCTGTCTCGGAAGGGAACGGATCTTCGAGTACTTTAGCCGCACGAACCAAACCAGGATGTCTATACTCCGGCTGAACTACGCCACCGAACTCCGCTACGGGGTGCTCGTGGACATCGCTCACAAAGTTTACTCTGGGCAATCGGTGCCTCTGTCCATGGGCTATTTGAACGCCATATGGCAGGGAGATGCCTGCGCCATGAGCCTGCAAGCACTTGCCTGCGCGTCTGCGCCGCCGCTAGTTATCAACATTGCCGGACCAGAGTTGCTAAGTGTGCGCCGCATCGCCGAGCAATTTGGTGAGCGCTTGCATAAGCCTGTTCGCTTTGAAGGCCGGGAATCGGACGACGCTCTTTTGAGCAACGCGAAGAAATCGTATGAGCTATTCGGTTATCCTCGCGTCCATGCCGAGCAAATGATCTCGTGGATTGCGGACTGGATTAGTCGCGGTGGAGAGACACTTGCAAAACCCACGCATTTTGAGGAACGCGCCGGTCGCTTTTAGGAAGAGTGAGCGGTAGGGAGGTAGTGGCGCTAGCGATGGCAACGCAACTGGATCCAAGGATTCGGCAGGTTCTGGCGCGAGGCACGGTGATTCCCGCGCACCCTTTAGCGCTCACCGCCGAGCGGCGGTTCGACGAGAGACGCCAGAGAGCTCTCACTCGTTATTACGTTGCCGCCGGCGCCGGCGGCTTGGCTGTCGGAGTTCACACGACGCAATTCGCGATCAGAGAGCCGCGTATCGGCCTCTTCGCGCCGGTCCTAAAACTGGCTGCGGAAGAAATGGACCGGGCCGACTGCGATCGCGCTGAGCCCCTAATCCGCATCGGAGGCATCTGCGGTGCGACCTCGCAAGCGGTCCGAGAGGCGGCATTGCTCAAGGATCTGGGATATAGCGCGGGCCTCTTGAGCTTGGCCGCGATGAAAGATTCGAATGATACCGCTCTCCTGGCTCACTGCCGAACTGTGTCGGAAATCCTTCCCATTATTGGTTTTTATTTGCAACCTGCCGTGGGCGGCTGCGTACTCTCCTACAGATTTTGGCGCGAGTTTGCAGAAATTGAAAATGTTGTGGCCGTCAAGATTGCTCCGTTCAACCGCTACCAGACCCTCGACGTCGTTCGGGCCGTGGCAGAGTCGGGGCGCGATATCGCGCTCTATACGGGGAACGACGACAACATCGCCTTGGACCTTCTTACCCCTTTCGTCTTCCAAGTCAATGGGCGCGTGCAAGAACGCCGCATTGTAGGAGGTCTCTTGGGTCACTGGGCAGTCTGGACTCGGCGCGCCGTCGAGTTCCTGGATCTGTGCCATGCCGTTGCGCATGAGGGGGGAGCCGTTTCGAAAGACTTACTTCAAAGGAGCGCCGAAATAACAGACAGTAACGCCGCATTTTTCGACGCCACACACCACTTCGCCGGGTGCATCGCCGGCCTGCATGAGGTTTTGCGACGGCAAGGTTTGCTCGAAGGAATCTGGTGCTTGCATCCCCGGGAGTCGCTCAGCCCTGGCCAGCAAGAAGAGATCAGCCGGGTGCTTAAGGCATATCCTCATTTAAATGACGATGATTTTGTCTGCGAGGGGCGACACGGTTGGTTGAGGCCATGACGGCGCTCTCTGGTAGCGCCGCGCCCATAATCACGTTTGGCAGGAATGGTGCCGGGTGAGGGAAGTGGACTGAATGTCTGCTCAATCGCTTTAAGTGGTTGGCTGCTGCTTGATCGGAAAGTCCTCACGCCAAGAAGCACTTGTCCGGCTTATGCGACGGCTGCGCGCAAGCCAGAGACGCCCGGTCTGCTTTGCGGCACCGAGGACGTCAGCGCGCCGCGCCGCAAATGCGGTTCGTCAAAGTTTCAATCTCCTGAATCGTGATGCTCAGCTCATCACCGTCCTTGAGCCGCAACGTAGTTGCTATTTAACAGCGCCTGAAGCAATCAGAACTGAACAGGGTAGCACTGCGTTTACATCAACGCTTGCGAAAGACTTTAGAGTCTGAACCTCCTGCAAGTAGACTCCTTCGAGCTAGTGTTGCGTCGACCCATTGAACCCGCCCGACTTACCAGATGGGATGGGCGCCACTCGGCGAGCTGCGCGTCGATGATCGGGCTCGATACCAACGTCCTCGTCCGTTACCTAACCCAAGATGACCCAATTCAGTCGCTGAAGGCAACGGAGATAATCGAACGGCGATTGACCGAGAAAAACCCCGGCTTCGTCAGCATTGTGGCGATAGTTCAGACCGTGTGGGTTCTGGACCGTGCCTATAATCTCGCAGCTCATGAAATCGCTGCGGCCGTCGAGGGCATGCTTCAGGCCGACGTGCTCGTTGTGGAGAACGAGCAGGAGGTTTTCACGGCCATGATCGCACTTAAGGAAGGACAAGGCTCGTTCGCCGATGCCATCATCGCTGCTCTCGGCGCAAAGGCGGGCTGTTCCTGCACCCTGACATTTGACCACAAGGCGCTGCGTCTTTCCGGTTTCGACCTTCCCTAACTCGCGGGTATCAGCCTCCCTCCAGTGTGAATTCTCTATCACTCCCGCTGGTACAAAAAATCCCGGTCAGATCAAATGTGCGACAAATATTCATGGGCGAGGTGTCGCCGGCGTGGAATGGCTGCCGGTGAGTGCAGCGCAGCGGTCGTATTCCGCTTTGGCCTTTTCCATTTGGCCCTGCTTGCGATAAACCGGAGCCAACATGCAATGGAGATTGGGAGTCTGGGGCGAGAGCGCGATGGCTTTTTCTAGCTCGGACTGGGCTTGGGGATACTTCTCCAGGCGTGCATAAGCCTTGCCCAATAGCTCGTGCGCGCGAGAATCGCGCGGCGCGATCTCCACGGCCTGGAGAAGAAACGTGACAGCATCCTGCGGGCGATTCTGGTCTAGAAGCAGGTCACCCATGTCTATGAACGGACCGGGGTTTTTCGAGGTGGACTGCGCTTGCCAGGCGATGGCTTGTTGATAGGCTGCGGCCGCCTCTTCGTTGCGGCCGAGTCCTGCGAAGGAAAGGCCCAGGTTATCTTCGGCCTTCACGTTTTTGGGATCGAGCTTCAGGCATTGTTGAAACGCGGCGACGGCTTCCGCGAACCGGTTCTCGTTGTATTTTGTGCGGCCGAGATAGTACCAACCTTCGGAATCATTGGGCGTGCATTCAAGCATTTTCGTGAGCCACTTGTCCGCGTCGGTGTAAGCGCCGAGTAAAACGTAGTCGAGCGCAACGGTCTTCAAATCCGAGGCGGAGGGATCGTGGTATTTTGCGCCGGCGGTGAATTCGGCCAGCGAGGCTTTGGCCTTTTCCTCGCGGGCCCGGGAGTCCGTAAGACTTGCACCCAGGACCTTCACACCGCTCATCACCCCGTGGGATTGAGGATTGAGTTGCTCCTCCAACTTCGCGTCGGCTTGAATTTCCCGGAAGAGAATATGGCCCAGGAGGAAATGGCCGTCGGCGGAGTCCGGACGCTCTTCGAGATACTGGCGAACAATGCGATCGGCCTCCACAAACTTCCTCTGTTGGAAGAGCGCTTTGGCCTCGATGAGAAGAGCGTCCATTTCTCCGGTGGACTGAGCAGCGTCCTTATCAGTGCCGAAGGGACCAGACAAGTTTCGACAATGGGCACTGGAGAGCGAGGCTTGGCTCTGTCCCAAGCCGATGAGGCAGACGATGCAGAGCACGGCGGAAGCAGGTATGAATGCTGACCACACCTCCCCTCTATGTTTTTTGTAAGTGTTGATTCTAAAGGAGGTTAAAGCTCTTTGTTTTGAGCTATTTCTGCAAGTGTTGATTCTAAAGGGGATAAAAGAAAGGAGTTCTGAGGCAGGGAAAGAGTGCTTACCCAAAGGAAGCAGCAAGCGAGCGTAGAAGTTGGCAAACACAGGAGAGGATAGCACAACGATAGAAATAGCCAAAGCATTATGCAGGGAACGGTCGAAAATCGCGGTTGGAAGGAAGCGAGGGTAGGTCGAACGAAACGCGCAAGGATCGGTTTGGGGCATTCAGGGCGTTGCCTCGACTGGAGAAATGCACCCAACTCTTTCATTTCGCAGAAGATGGAGGCGGGGATTAAAGGTCCGGGCCACGAGCCTCCACCATCTTTTGCGGCTCGAAATTGACGCGCAACGTGAAACTGTCAGCGCCGGTGCAAAAATCCCCATAGTGCCGGTTGAATTTTCCCCACCCCCTGATGTGGTACACCGGAGCCTACTCCGCATGGAGGAGGTTCCGAGACTTGTTAAGGGGGAAAGACGTGCAAGA
>Ga0209160_1000760_pt1 | contig 26631 bp, 18 predicted proteins | sample GraSoiAngelo_153_FD_186167 | JGI IMG/M metagenome (GOLD analysis project Ga0209160, IMG submission 186167) | Grasslands soil microbial communities from the Angelo Coastal Reserve, California, USA - 14_1009_12_40cm (SPAdes) (version 2) | ecosystem: Environmental > Terrestrial > Soil > Grasslands ...
CTTTTCATCACCGTTCTGTACTTCGCAATGCAGTTAAACGAGTGGCCGCTCCTTCGAGCCGGCTATGATACCAACGACTCTTATGCGAGCTTCTTCGCCGCGGAACTCGTCAAGGCGCTGGTGGAGAGCTTTTCGCTGGCGTTGCTGGTGGTCATCGCTGCGGCGCCGGGCGAGCCGCTTTATCGAGCGGGTCAACCAAAGCAGCTGCGCCTGGGCAGCGCATTCACCTTAGCCGGTTTTCGCACGCGCCAATTCTTCTGTTCGGGTTTTGTCGGCCTGTGCCTGGCCGCCGCGCATATTGGATTCGTCGTAGCCTTTTACGTCGTCGGGCGAAGGTTCGGCGTCTGGGCGCCGCAAGATTTGCAATATTCCGATACTCTCAGCACCGCTCTCCCCTGGATTTATCCCCTGACCATCGGCATCTATGCGGCGGCCAGCGAAGAGTTTTTGTTCCGCATGTTCTCGATTCGTTTTCTGATGCGCGTAACGCGATCGAAAATCTTGGCCATCGTGCTCCCGGCCTTCGCCTGGGGTTTTTTGCATTCGAATTACCCGCAAGAGCCGCCTTATATCCGGGGCATTGAGGTCGGAGCAATCGGCATCGTTGCAGGATGGGTCATGCTGCGCTGGGGAATACTGGCCACGCTGACCTGGCACTACACCGTAGATGCGTTTTTGACGAGCCTTTCGCTGATACGTTCCGGGGATCTTTATACGCGTATCTCGGGAGGCCTGGTTGGTTTCGCCGCGGTAATCCCAGTCGTTGTGGCCGGTCTTCTTTATCTCAGGCGCGGAGCGTTCGCTGACGAAACGGATTTGCTGAACGAGGCCCGGCCATTAGTCGAACCAGCTACGATAGCTGAAGAACCGCGCGGGGCGGCCCAGCCGCCTGCCCGTTATCAGCCACTGACCAGGCGCGCGTTGGTGGTGCTGGCTGCCGCAGGCGTGCTCGGATTCGTATCGCTCTGGATGATCAAGCCGCAGCGCATCGGCAGTTTCGTTCGATTCCCGTTAGATAGCCGCGAAGCCGCCGCGAGGGCTGATGATGTGCTCCGGCAGCTTCGCGAGAATCCGGGCTCCTACCACCGCGTGGTCACGATACAGTACACATTCGATCCGTTGGTAAACGAATATCTTCGTCGAAATATCGGTGTGGAAGCTGCCAACCGAGTGTACCGCGATGAAGTGCCTTCGGCCTTCTGGACCGCGCGCTACTTCCGAGATTCCCAGAAAGAAGAATATTTCATCGTGCTCCGGCCTGACGGAACCCTGCATTCCGTCCACCACACGCTGGCTGAAGCTGCGCCCGGCGCCAATTTGACGAAGGAAGAAGCCCAAGCCCGCGCCGAAGCCTTTTTGCGTGATTCAAAGGGAATCGATCTCAGCGGATGGAAACTCGTAGAGTCACAATCCAAGAAGCTGCCGTCGCGCACCGACCACAGCTTCGTTTGGGAAGAAATGCGGGCCTTCAACGCCTCTCCGCCCGGAGCTGAAGCAGCACATGTGCGCCTTTCGCTTGTCGTCCAGGGAGATGAAGTTTCAGGCTATCGCATTTTCATTCATCTTCCCGAAGATTGGGTGCGCAAGCAGAATGAGGGCACTCTCGCGAATACCGCACAAACGGTCTTATTGCTGTCGCTCGTTGGCGGCTTCGGGCTCGCTGTGCTGATTATCTTTCTCCGAAATCTGAAGAGTCCCCAGATCGCGGCGGTCCCGTGGCGGCGAATTTCCCTGTGGTCGCTGGCCGTGTTGGCAGCTTCGCTGCTCCGCTTCGCCACTCTCGAACCGCAGTATCTCCTCATGTATCGAACCGAGCAGCCCTTTGCGACGTTTGTTGGATCGCTGCTGATCGGCCAGGCCTTGAGCGCAGTGCTTTTCTATTCGGCCGCCATACTCCTTTTAGGCTTGGGCTTGTTTTTTCTCGTGCGCGGCTACGGTGCTGATCGCCTGCCCCTCTCGCGTAGCCTTTCTCGGCCTTACTACCGAGACGCGGTTCTGGTGACGCTATCCGGCTGGGCTATTTTCGCCGGACTATATCGCCTGCGGGATCTTGCCGGCACGCTTTGGCCGGTCGCGCGCTATTCCTTCCCCGCAAGTGTCCCAGCGGGTCTGGACACGAACTGGCCCGCTGTCAACGCGCTCACGAATGCGGTAACGTACAGCTTCTTAACGGTTGGCATCGTGGCCCTGGTGTTGGGATTCGCCGCACGGTATGTTCGCTCGTGGCGGATGCAGATAATTTTGCTCGCAGCGCTGGCCATTTTTTCCGTGCCGCGATGGGGCAGTGCGGGCGATTTCATTCAGAGTGCGCTATTAGATTTTGTGGAATTGGCAGTAATCTGGTGGGGGGCGAGGCATCTGGTGCGGCTGAACTTTCTCGGATACTTCGTCCTGGCGCTGCTGTTGTCATTGTCCCCTGCAATCGAGGGACTGATGCGACAGCCCGACACGTATTATCGAACGAACGGCATGGTATTGATCGCTGCGATCACAATTCTGCTTCTTCTGCCGCTGGCGTGGTGGCGTGGCGCGGCACACCGCCAGGAGCCTGCGAATAAATTCGTCGTTCCGCTATAGAAAGGCTCGGGCATGCGCGGCCGGGAAGAGACGAATTCGGAAATGTCGGGCAGGATCTCCACGGCGCGCCGCTGGGCCGAGTATCTGTTGGCCGTGCTCGGCGGGAATATAGTCTATCTCGCTATCGAGCCGCAGTTACCAATTCCCTTGCGTCATCGCATGTTTCAAGTCGATTTGGGTTTGGCTATAGATTTCTTGATTTGCGTGGCCTTGTACGGCCTCATCCGCCTGGTGCGCGGTTCGGGCGCTCACCGCGGCTAGCTTTCTAAAACTTTACTTATTCTCATTTTTCCGGCGCGATCCCGGGCTCGCAAAATAGAGCAAAACGCCCAGGAGAATGACTCCCATTCCGATCATCATCCCATTTGTTGTTCCCACCCGCTCGCTTTGGGTCCGAACCAGGCTGAGAACAAGCAACGCGCTGGGCGGCGCGCTGATGGCAATTGTGGCTAAGATCCCTCCCGGGATCCGGTAGGGCCGCGGCAGATTCGGCTCGCGAATCCGTAAGGCAATGAGAGCGCCGAATTCCAGCAGAATGCTCAAGCCCGTCAACAAAACGTCAAGGATGAGGAGCCGAAAAAATCCCAGCGGCAAGCAGGCCGCCCAGGCCACCGCGCACACGATGATGGCCACCCAAGGAGCGCCGGTCTTCGGGTGATGGCGCGTAAAAGTTCTCGGAAGATATCCGTCCCCTGCCATGACTGCTGGCAGTCTCGTAAACGAAAGCATCAAACTTGCGAACGTTCCCAAAGCCCCGATCATCCCGGCCACCGCGACGGCCAGCGCCAAAGTCGAACCGCCGAGCGCCTGCCCTGCATCCACCCAGCCACCGATAGTCCAACGGGATCCAAGGTCGACTCGCGCCGCGGCCACAGCCATCACCGGGAACAAATAACTGGCGATCACTAAAGTGACGGAACCAAACATGGCCAGCGGGTAGGTGGTTTGCGGCCGCTCCACTTCATCTGCAATCGTGGAAAGATTATCCCAGCCCATGTAGTTCCACATCGCAATGACGATGCCGCCCTCCAGATCAAAATGCTGGATCGGAGCCAACGGCGCGACCCCGGGCTTACGTGTCGCAGCGATAAAAATGATGGCCAGAAAAGGAGAAAACAATAACGCGTTCAGCCATATCGACCCTTCGCCTACAGCCCGAGCACCCAGGATGTTCCAGCCGGCACACAAGGCGATAAGGGCCAGTTCCAGGCCAACGGCCCGATAGCCGGTGGTGAATTGCGGCGCAAACCGGCCCAGGTATGCGACGAAAGCCGTCGGATAGAGGGCCATCTCAAAGACGCTTCCTGTGAGTGTCAGCCAGGATTCCTGAAAGCCCCAGAAGGGCCCCAAGCCCCGCCGTACCCAAACGTAGAAGCCGCCTTCACAAGGTAATGCTGCGGCGAGTTCGCTGACCATCAGCGCCGTGGGTATGCTCCACAGCACCGGAGTCAGCAGGAGAATGATCAGTGTGGCGCGATACCCGGCCTTGCCAATCAGATCTTCGAGACCATAAGGCCCGCCTGCTACCATGAAGTAAGTGGCGGCGATGAGGGGCAGAAGCGTGAGTTTCCGCGACCGGCGCGCGGGTCCGTCCTTACCTGCGGAAAAGGCACGGTCGCGTCTCACGTCTCCGCGTTATACCACAGTGCTCGGCCTCATTTTGCGCTCATCGAAAATAAATGCCCTGAATTCAATAAGAAACCCATGCTTACGTTTTCGCTCGTTCCTGCGTCTAAGTTACTGACGGCCTAAAATAAGATTTATCGGTGGCGCCTGGGATCTGCCAATGAGCCGCGTCATCTCGAAAGATCGAATTCTCGGTTTCTGCTTATGTCGGACGTAATAGTCGGCTCGCCGCCTGAGGCATTGCCGAGTTCCGGGACGACTGCAGTTGCGCCGCCCGGCTCCTCGGTTCTTTCGGCCGCGGACGACCGGATACTCATTGAGCGCGCGCAAGCGGGTGACCGCTCGGCTTTCGAGCTTCTCGTGCAACGCTATGACCGGCAGGTCTTGCGCCTCGCGCTCAACGTGCTAGGCAGCGCGGAAGATGCTCGAGACGTCTATCAAGAGGCCTTCCTGAAGATCTATCGCAATTTGCACCGCTTCCGCTTCGAATGCGCCTTCTACACCTGGATCTATCGAATTGTGACGAATATTTGCCTCGATCATCTGCGCCGCCGCCGCAGTCACCCGGAAGAACAGCCGCCCCTTCTGCGCACGGTCTCCTCTGGGGAGCGCCGCGACGCCGATTTCTTTGATCACCAGCAAGAGACCGGGATGTATTCAGATCCAGAGCGCCAGGTCTTGGGCCACGAAATCGGACGCCAAGTTGAAGCTGCGCTCCAAGCGCTCTCACCGCGCGAGCGAATGGTTTTTGAGATGAGGCACTACCAGGGAATGAAGCTGCGCGCCATCGGCGAAGCGCTCGGCACCACTGAAGAAACCGTGAAAAATTCGCTCTTCCGCGCCACGCACAAACTGCGGACCCGGCTCGAGGGCTTGAGGTAAGTCATGGTCGAAGAGCTCCACTGCTCGAATTTCGAGGATCGCGCGATCCTCTACGCGGCCGGTGACCTTATCGAGGACGAGCGCGCCGCAGTTGAGGCGCATGCGCGGCGGTGTGCGACCTGTGCGGCTGTCCTTTCTCACGAAATTAGTTTGCGGAGGGCCATTGCGGCGCGTGTGCAGCCTGCCGATACACTGGATCGCTCCGAACTGCTGCTGGCGCGTTGTCGCAGTGAGCTCTTCGAGGCATTGGACTATGCCGCTGCACAACCTAAGCGGACTTGGCGCGCGCTTGTGACTCCGTGGCGATTGGTGGGCGCGTTTCGCCACACATTTGTTTTTCATCCCGGATGGAGTGCAGCCGCACTGCTGCTTGTTGGCGCGCTTGCGGGCACGGCAGCTCGCGAATGGTATCGTCAGATCGCTTTGCCAGTTCCGGGAAATCCGGTGATCACTGTCTTGGCACCCGCGCCCCTAACGGAGCAGGAACTTGAGACCATCGATCGGGATAGCATTCGCCTCGAACCACAAAGCGGTTCAACCAATCCTAAAGTGGAACTGCAAGTGCGTTCGCCGCGGCCGCGCGTCCTCCAAGGAACGCCCGATGACGCCGAGATCCGGCGTGTGCTGACCTACGTGATCGGACACGGCGGGCAATTTGATGACGGCGTACGGCTCGATTCCATCGACGCGCTGCGGCCTAAGGCCGATGATCCCCAAGTGCGGGAAGCGATGAGCGAAGCTCTCCGCCATGATCCGAATCCAGCCGTGCGCTTGAGGGCCATTGAAGCTCTTCGCGGCGCCGGTTCAGCGCCGGACGTGCAGAGCGCCATTCTTGAGGCCCTCTCGGATGACGATAATTCCGGCGTGCGTATTCAGGCTTTGAATGCGCTTCTTGAGCGAATGAGAAGCCACAAATTCCCCAGCGTCTCGCTGGATAATCGTGCTGTGAGCATTTTGCGCGACCGCATGCGCAACGATTCTAATCGTTATATTCGTTCCCGCAGCGCCGATGCGCTGGGACAGCTCGCGTCCATGGACGAAGACTCAGTTTCGGGAGAGGGGCGCCATCCTTGAGATTGGTCAAACACGCGAGATTCCGCCCCGCGATCCGCACGCGCTGGGCTGCGGTTCTCATGGCGATTCTGGCTTCCCCGCTTTGTCTTTTATTTGCGCCTAGTTCCACAATTGCTTTCGGGATGCCGCAGCCCGGGCATGCCGGGAGTCACTGCGCCGTCCCCGCAGGGCGCGACGCCGATCCGCAGATTTCTCTTTCATCCTCTGCGTCAGCAGAAAGCGCTTCGCCCTTTTCCAAAAATGTGATCCCCACGCGCGAGAACCTTCAACTCACGGTCAAAGCGATTTGCGCCAACGTAGAGATCTTTACGGACGCTGCCAATCAGGTGAGCTATAGCCTGCGTGTAGATCCAAAGATGGCCGGGGCCGAAGTGGATGCGCTGCTCCGGGATTTTTCGCTTACTGCCCATAACACGCCAAGCGGCGTTGTGCTCATCAATCGCGGCGGAGCGGAAAACGATTGCCGCGTCAGTGTGACTTACGAAATTCACGTACCGCGCCGTTACGATCTCGATGTCGCCGTTCAGTCCGGCAATCTCGTCACTCAGGAGATCGATGGCGTCGTTGCGTTTGCGACGGGAGGCGGGAACATTCGGGCGGGTCGTGTGGGAACCAGTGACGCCGCATCCAGACGCCCTGCGGGCGCAGCATTCGAAGCCCAACTGGAAACAGCGGCCGGCGATATTTCCATCGGTGATGTTGCCGGCGGACTCCGCGCCGCAACAGCAGGGGGCCAAATCTCTGCAGGTGATGTGCATGGGCCGGCGGTGCTGCGCACCGGAGGTGGCGACATCCACGTTGGTCACGTTTTCGGCGCTGCGCGCTTCACCAGTGGGGGCGGCGATATCACTGCCGGCAAAGTTGATGCCGGCGTCTGGGCGGATACCGCTGGAGGGCGAGTCGAAATTGGCGATGTGCGCCGAATAGCGGCGACTGCGCCACACCTCCATTCTGGCAGGACAGCCGCGTTTCCGGCTGTGGTGCTAGGTGCCCGTTCTGGCGACGAACAAGAAATCGCTGCGATGCGCGACTTGGGTATTGGCGAATTGGGCCGATTCATGGACGTTTTCCTCTGGGGAGCCATTCGGGTCGACCCCGCGGACCAGCAGAAGCGCCTGGTCAAGTCAATTGCGCCGGAATATCCCGACGTGGCCCGCTTGGCCGGCATTGAGGGCGATGTCACCTTGCGTATCTTTGTCGGCCGGGATGGAACGATACGCGATGTGGTGCCTGTTTCGGGGCCGCCGGTCCTCGCTCGCGCCGCCATTCACGCGGTGGAACAGTGGCGTTATGTGCCGGCGCTCGTCAATGGACGCCCCATGGATGTAATTACGAGCGTCACGTTCGCCTTCCGTTTGCATCCGTGAGGCTGGCGATACTTCGCTTGCTTACGTGACACCCTTGGGCACGTCCAATAAGAACGGAGGTCTGATTCATCATGGCGAAATTAGTTGCAAGGAAATTCCACTTGACTCTTATCGCGGCCAGTGCAGTTTTGCTGTGCGTTTCTGGCTCGATGACCCTCAGGGCACAAGAGCGCCGGACCCCGCCGGCCATCCGTGGGATGCAAATGCCCGAGACGGGCTGGCTTGGCCTCTCGATTGAGGAAGTCAGCGCGCAAAAAGCGCAGGAGCTTAAGCTTCCCGGCGTTTATGGCGTGCTGGTTCATGAGGTCGGCGCAGATAGCCCCGCGGCGAAGGCCGGTCTCAAAAATGGGGACGTAATCACAGACTATGATGGCCAGCGCGTCGAGGGGGTGCTCGAGTTTCGGCGTTTGGTACGGGAGACCCCGCCTGGCCGCACCGCCAAGATGACCATTTGGCGCGACGGCCACTCGCAGACGATCTCGGCGGAGGTCGGCAAAAATGAAAATCCCAATGGCGACAATCGATTTCAAAGCATGATGCGGCGCTTCGGCAATCCTGGGCCAAACATGTTCGGATTTGGCGCGACAATGCCGGCCGCGCCGGTACTCGGGATTACGGGCCAGGATCTCTCCGGACAATTGGGCAAGTATTTTGGCGCTCCCGATGGCGAGGGCGTCCTGATCATCAACGTCGAAGCGAATTCGCCAGCGGCAAAAGCCGGGCTCGAAGCCGGCGACGTGATTACGAAAGTAGAGGGAGACCGCGTGCGCACCCTCGGCGAATTGCGCGACCAGTTGCGCCTGAAGCGCGAAGCCAAGACTGTGATGCTCAGCGTGCTTCGCAAGGGAAGCGAACTATCCGTTAATATTGAGCCACGCAGAGGCCCATCACGGGGCGCGGCCCACAGCATTCCTCTTTAATTCTCCGAGACGGCACAGGGCCGCTTTCGGCGGCCCTTTTTATTTTTGACGTCTTTTTGACTGCGCCCGGAAAGTTTGCTACTGCCGGATGATGACTACCTTCGCCGCCGGAACCTCCAGCCGAATGAGGTGGAATTTCGCGTCAAAATAGAGTTCGATTTCAAGATCAGTTGAATGCACGCGCAAGACTTCCAGATTCCCGCCGTCGACGCTCTTCTCGCCGAGTGACTCCACATCGATGCTCCCTGGAGTTGCGTCTTGCGGGATCAGGACAGGAAAGCTCTGGGCTCCCTTGGCGTTCCAATCGTAGATTCGTCCCAGAATCGCGTATTGCTCGTAGAGATTGTTATCGAGCACGGCGATTCGGGGTGAAGTGAATTTGAAATCCCGTTGTACGGCCTGTTTGGCCCCGGAAACATTGGCTGACGTTTTTGCCGTGCCGTTATCGAATTCTACTGTGCCCGAGGCTTTTTTGGCGGCTTGCGCGCTCCAGGCGTAACGCTGCGGCACGCCCTCTGCGGAAATCCGCAGTTGGCCTGAAGTGCGCATCTCCACGCTGCCGGGAACGCGAAGGACCGTCTCATCCTCCAGAACCCAGGCATTTCCGGAGGGCTGGAAACTGAATTCCTCCGTGCCGGCCTCATTGTCCTGTTGCAGAATGCGGAATCTTCCCTTATCTGGCGTGAAGCGGGAATCCGCTGCCGGCCGAGGAGAAGGGAGCACACGGTCCGCCGCAGTCAAAAGCAAAGCGATTACCCCTAACGGCAGGCACCACAGCAGAAAACGAGCTTTCATGGTTTCACCCGTCGTGCGGAGAGTTCTTCACCTAGGTTCGTCAGGCGCTTGGCAAAAGCAGGCAAGGCGAGAATTCGCGCCACAACGCTGGCCGGATCATCGTCGCCTGCGACACGGTAATCCGCCTGCTCATAAAAGGGCAAGCGCGCCGCCAGCAGAGTTCGGAAGCTGGCCTCATCGCGGAAGAGAGGGCGATTGTTCATCGTGGCGCAGCGTGCCAGCAGCAGGTTCGCCGGGCAATCCAGCCAGATAACCACCGCGCCGAACCCCCGGAGTCTCTCCACGATCCCGGGTTGCGCGTACGTGCCTCCGCCCAACGCCAGCACGATGGGTTCTCCTGACTCGGCCACCCGGCCCAGAGCTTTCTCCAACTGCTCTCGCTCGATCTCGCGGAAAGCTGTTTCTCCGCGCCGTTCGAAAATAGCGGAAATACTAAAGCCGGCGGAATCTTCGATGCGCGTGTCGAGATCCTCGAAGCGCCACCCAAGTTGCCGCGCCAGGGAAACACCCACTGTGGTCTTGCCCGAACCCATGAATCCCGCCAGGCAGACCAGACGCTGATCAGACCGGCGTCCCGCGCCCGGATTGGATTGTGGAGAGGAGGCTGGCAACACCGGCGCGGCGTCTTATTCTCGCTTGGAGATTTTGATCGTGCCGTTAAAGGAGGAAAGCTCGACTTTGGCCCGCCCGTCGTTCATTGTGCCGAAAAGGCTCTTCGCCAGGCCAATACGCGGCGGGGGCATATTGTGGCGGTCCGGAACTACCGGCGCCTGATTGATGACATTTCCATAAAGAGAAGTCGCTCTGACGTCAAACGAATCGCTGCTGGAAAACCGCACTTCAATCGTGCCGCTGTAGTTCTTCAGCACATAGATTCCGCGATTCATGAAACTGCCGTCGAACAGGATATTTCCAGAGGAGGTTTGTACGCGCACGTTGTCCATGGTCGGCTGCAGAAGCTGGAAATTACCGCTGATGGAAGTTCCATCGAACCGGCCCGCGCAACGTGTGCAGATCGTCGATCCACCGATGCTCTTGACGACCAGATAGCCCTCCACATCCTGTAACGCCAGATCCGCAGCGACGGTATCGAAAGACATCTCCCCGTGCACACTGTCGACGGTCACGTTTCCGGAATCGCTGCGAACCTGAAGTTCCGATTCCACAGGCACGCTGATATCGTAGTCCGCGCGGAGCGCATCGGAATTGCCGCTGCCGGAAGTCACCCGGGTGGCGATCTCAATGCGATTGCCAACCTGTTCCGTATCAGTTTCTACGTTCGTGCTCCCTCGTTGCCCTACGATCATGACCTCTTGCTTGTCCCAGGCTCTTACCTGGATTCGCCCTGTGGCATTTTGCACGGTGACGACCGGCTTGCCTTGAACGGTGAAGTGTCGTTCGAAGCGCCGCGTTTGTGCGTCGGCCGAGATTGCGAGAAACAGCGCGAGCCCCACCGTACCGGCAATCCCAAAGCGCACTGCCGAACCTACCCGGCCTTTCATTGGCCCTCCAAGGCGCTGCGGTCCGTTGCCGCCGCTAGTAAGACGGCCTTTTGTTCATAAGCCCCATAAAGATAATCGCGGGCCATCGGGTCGTCGGGTTGCTGGCGAACGGATTCTTCACACACAGCGATGAGATTATCAACGATACCAAGGTTCTCGCGCAACGAGCTCGCCAGCGCTGGATTGCCTTCGGGCAGCGAATCAAATACTCGCTTGAAGTCGCCGTCAAGCGTTTTCCCCAGATCCGCTGCCACTAACTTCGGCCGCCCGGCGGAAATGCTCAAATGCACCGGCAGCGCGGCGCTTGTCCTGAAATCACTCATCCGATAGCCCGCCAGCATCGCTGCAATGAGCAGCAAGGAAACAGAGGCTCCGGCCAGAGTCCACCGAGGCGCCGCCCCAAACCAAGTTGCCAGCCAGCCCCGTTGTGCCGGCCTTTCTCGTATCAATCCTTCCGATTCCAGCTGTTGGCGCAAGGAGGTCCATAGGTATTCGGGAGGCTCGACCTCTTCGCTGCCCCACTCCATTCCCGCAGTGTGAATAGCCTCGATATCGCTCCACAGCACGCGGCAATCGACGCAGCCCTTCATATGCTCGGCGGCCGCGGCGGATAGCGGATCGCCCGGCTGCTCTTCCAGCATCCGCTCGAATTGCGCGCATTGGATCGGGCTCATGGGTTAATCCTTCCGCGTCGCGACCTGTTTGGCTTGCTACCTATTCAGCTCTTAACGACCGCCGCCCGAACCGCCCTTGGCGGCTTGGCGCTCTTCGCGCGCGCGATTGCGTTCAAACTCCTGCAATAGCTCTCGCAATCGCATGCGCGCCTTATGCAGTTGCGATTTTGAATTGCCGATCGAGCAGTTCATGATCGAGGCAATCTCATTATGTTCGTAGCCCTGAACGTCGTGGAGCACGAAAACGGAGCGGTAACCTGGTGGAAGTTGCTCGACAGCACGTTCAAGATTTACCCGATCCACAGACCCCGAGAGCCGCAGATCAGGTCCTCCGATATCTTTGCGTGGTCCGCCGGCGTCCTCGTCCGGCTCGGTCACCTCTTCGAGAGAGGTCTCCGCGAGGGTCTTCTTGCGAAGACGCATCAACACCACGTTCACAGCCAGGCGATGCAGCCAAGTGGAAAACGCCGACTCACCCCGGAAGGTTCCAATCTTACGAAAAAGCTGCAAGAAAGCTTCCTGCGTAAGGTCTTCTGCTTCCGCCGTGTTTCCCACCATCCGCAGGCAGAGCGCATAAACGCGCCGATTATGCAACCTATAGATGCGTTCAAAAGCCTCGGCGTCGCCCTGCTGTGCCCTTCGGATGGCCTCCGCTTCGCCTAACTCGCGAACTTCAGTTGGTCTCGTTCGGGCCACCGGTCCCGTCGGGACGCATCAGCTACTATCGATGCCATCCCTGCTCCACAAGGTTGTCTACTCACACTACTTATTATCCATCAGGGTCGGATGTTCTCGGCTCCTGCGCGGGGTCTGGGGAAGAGCAGGTCGTTCCGGCGTCGCTTGGGCTGCCGTCTTGCGGCAGGCCGGTTCCACTTTGGCGATAATCTGCGCAGAACGCCGATTCTGGTTCAGGGATGGCTTGGGAGTGAGCGAAACTACCGTTTGGCGAAACGCCGGCAACTCCTCGATGGGCAGCACGCAAAAAAACGACTTCAACACGATGGTCGTCTCGCGAAGGCTGGTGTTCAGGTCGTAGTCAAGAACCTCCAAGCGTGTCCACTGCTTCCGCCACGATACAGCTATCCCTTCGGCGATGTCCCGGGCCGTTTCACGTGCTTCTCGCTGCAGCCCGGCGACAATTTCTTCCAGAGCGCCTAGCTTGCGGAAGAAACGCGTGCGCGCCCGAAAGCGGATAAGCGCCAGCAGATTATTGGCTCGCGCAACCTGCTGGGCGCGTTCGCTTCGGAAGAAGCGGGGGCGCAACGGCGCCGTATTGGGGAAGGTGCCGAACTGCCGGCTGTGTTCATAAAGCGAACGCAAAGTCCCCCTCAGCCGGCCCGCCAGACGGTCGAATAGTTCGGCGAACATGCGAGCCTGTTCGCGTGCGGGCGCAAGCTTGCCCTGCCGGCATAAGTTGAAGGCGTCGTTTAGCGTAACGCTCAGGATTCCGTAAGAAATTTCCAGTTCGCTTAGAGTGGCGTCAAAAAGACGGTCTTTCTCTTCCGGTAACCAAGCCACCCAGTCTTCCTGCACGCTGGCCGTGCGGCGAAGCCCGCGATTGGCGATGGCATCTTCCAAGCCGCACCTCCGCGTGACTGCGATAATATCACAGGCTCCTTAACACAAGCGTTTTCTTGACGCTCCGAGAAACCCATCGGTATACTGCGGGAGAAGCATAAACGGAAAGCCTCCTTGCCCTTCGAGCCGCTCGACCAGTACCTCCAGCGCAAGAAAAAGCTCGCCGAAGTCAAAGCGCTAGGCGACGATCCCTACCCTCATAAATTCGAGCAGAGCTCGACACCGGCTCAGATCGTAGCTGCCCACGCCCGGAGCCACGCCGCAAGCTTCGAAACTGAGCGCGTAAATGTGCGCACTGCCGGCCGCATTTTGACCTTGCGGCTTCACGGCAAAGCCGGCTTCGCGCATATTCAGGGAGATGGCGCCCGCCTGCAGCTTTACGTAAAGCTCGATGCGGTCGGTGAGCGAACCTTCCGTCTCTTTCAATTGCTGGATATGGGCGACATCGTCGGCATTTCCGGTCATTTGTTCCGGACAAAAACGAATGAATTGACCGTCTGGGTCGATAGGCTGACGTTACTCTCCAAGGCTTTGCTTCCGCTGCCGGAAAAGTGGCATGGTTTGGCGGATGTCGAGCTCCGGCACCGGCAACGTTACGTCGACCTCATCGTTAACTCCCGCGTCCGGGAGACATTTCTCCGGCGCGCCGAGATTCTGCGCGGCCTGCGCGCCTTCTTCGATGCGCGCGGCTACATCGAAGTTGAAACGCCGATGATGCAGACCATCGCCGGCGGGGCCGCGGCACGCCCTTTCATCACGCACCACAACACCTTCGATCTCGATCTCTATCTGCGCATCGCCCCGGAGTTGTATCTGAAGCGCTTGCTCGTGGGCGGACTCGATCGCGTCTACGAGATCAATCGCAATTTTCGTAATGAAGGCGTTTCCAGCGAACACAATCCCGAGTTCACCATGCTGGAGTTCTATCAGGCCTATAGCGACTACCGCGACCTCATGGCGCTTACCGAGGAGCTCTTCGCCTCCCTCGCGCAAAAAATCTGCGGCTCCACGCAGGTTACCTTTGGTGAGCATAAACTCGACTTCAGCCGCTGGCAGCGGCTTTCCATGCGCGAAGCAATCGTGCTTCACTGGCCTCCGGATGCCGCACCATCGCCTTCGTCCGCGGACCTGGCCGCCCCTGGCGGACCCCGCGCCATTGCTGTCCGTTACAACGAGTGGCGACAGAGGCAGGTGCTGCTGCCGTCGGCCGCGCCTCCCGTGCCGCTCCTGGACGTCAGCTCCATGTCAGATGGCGAAATCACCGGCCTGCTTTTTGAAACGCTGGCTGAGCCCAAACTGATTCAGCCAACTTTGCTTTACGATTTCCCTACCGATATCTCCCCCTTGGCAAAATGCCGTCCCGACGACACGTCCCTCGTCGAACGATTCGAGGTTTTCGTGGCCGGGATGGAGCTGGGAAACGCCTTTTCCGAGCTCAACGATCCGGAGGAACAGGAACGTCGCTTTCGCGAACAGGTTGCGCGCGGCGGTGAGGAAGTGCCGCGCGAAGTCGATCTCGACTACATCCGCGCGCTTTCCTACGGTTTGCCGCCCGCAGCCGGAATGGGCATTGGCATCGACCGGCTGACCATGCTCTTCACCGATTCGCATTCCATCCGCGAAGTCATTCTTTTCCCGCTCTTACGCCCGCAGGCGGATTCCAACCAATGAGATTTGCCTGGCTCGTGGCGAGGCGATATCTGAGATCGCCAAACAGGCCGGCCGTGCTTCGCCTGGTCACCGTGCTGGCCGTTGTAGGCGTCGCTGCGGGCGTGGCCACGCTGGTGATCGCACTGGCCATGAATAGTGGATTTCGCACCACTCTGCAGGATCGCCTGCTCGGCGTGACCGCCCACGTGAGCATTTCCCGTCCCGGCTCGGAGGCCCTCAGCAACTACACTGAGCTCGCCGAGCGCCTGAGCCACGTTCCTGGCGTTAAGGCGGTAGCGCCGGCCATCTACATCACCGTGCTCCTATCCTCGGGTGGACGCGCACATGGCGTCGTCGTGAAGGGAATTGACCCGGCACTGGAGCAAAAACGCAATGAGGCGCTGCAAAGGATTGTTGCCGGCACAGCAGACCTTGCTCCGGACCCCAGTGGCTTCGATTGCATCGTCGTGGGAAAGATGCTTGCCGACGATTTGAAATTGCGGCCAAATGACTACGCCCTGCTGACCAGCCCGGCGGGTCATATGACCCCGTTCGGAATGATTCCTCGTTCGCAGCGCTTCCGCATCAGCGGCATCTTTGATTCGGGCTTCTACGATTACGACGCGAATTGGGGGTTTGTCACCCTGCGCTCGGCGCAGAACCTTGCCGGTGTCGGAGACGTTGCCAGCGTTCTCGAGTTCCGCATCGCGGACGTGGATCGTGCTGAAGAGCTCGGAGCTCAGCTCACCCGCGAGGCCGGACCGGGTTATGTGGCAACCACGTGGATGGACGAAAACCGCGCTCTGTTTCGCGCGCTGCGCCTGGAAAAATTGGTTACCGCGCTGTTTATTGGATTGATCACGTTTGTTGCTGGCTTGAATATTCTCGTGGTCCTGGCGATGACGGTGAGTGACCGCGCCCGTGATATTGCCGTCCTGATGGCCATGGGCGCTCGGCGCCAGCAGATTCGCCGGATTTTTGTTTTATTGGGGATGATTGTTGGCGGTTTCGGAACAGCGCTGGGCCTGATTGCCGGTTATTCCCTGGCTTGGGCGGCGGGTACCTACAGGCTGATTCCCCTCGATCCTCAGATTTATTCCGTACCTTTTGTGCCTTTCCAGCCCAATCCAAGTGACGCATTATGGATCGCCGCCGCTGCCTTGGCGATCAGCGTCGCTTCCACACTCGTACCGGCGCGTTCGGCGTCGCGCATTCATCCGGTGGAATTGCTGCGCTATGAGTGACTGCCGTTACAGACTCTTCCGCCCCGAATTACGGTCGAACTTTGGTGCGTCGCGTGCTCCCTTGCTTGTTTGGAGGACGCCAAGAGCCGATTTCCAGTGCTGGAAAAACCAGATCGAGGTTCCCGGCCGTATGGCAATTACCGTGAATACAATGGCTTGTGAGGACTGCTCACGGCATTCTCGGTAACTTGAGAATGCCGACGGCAGTTTTAGGCAGAAAAGGGGAAAGATTTTGCACTCAGACGATTTGCAAACTGCCTGGGCTTACTCGCATGGACAGTAATCTGGACGCGGAATTTGGCATCAAACAGAGTAGAGACTTCTCGGCGAGGGAACAGTGAACGAGGTGCAAGAAACAGTAGCCCGCGATGAGAGCGCCTCAGAGGGGTTGACTCCAGGCGGCGTGTGGTTGGAAGCCCGCTCCCTCCGCAAAGTCTATGGGGCGGGGGCAAGCGCCATCACGGTCCTGGATGGAATCGACCTCTCGCTGAGCCAAGGAGAGATGGTCGCGATCGTGGGGCCCTCTGGTTCTGGAAAAAGTACGCTACTGCACTTGCTTGCTGCGCTGGACACTCCAACGAGCGGTACAGTATACTTTAACGCGAAAGCGCTGGCGGCGCGGCGAAGCGATTCGCTTGCAGAGTTCAGAAACCGGCGGATCGGATTCGTTTGGCAACGGCATCATCTGTTGCCGGATTTTACGGCAGCCGAGAATGTGGCGATGCCCTTGCTCATGCGTGACGCCGGTTATGGCGAAGCGCTCCGAAACGCCAACGAATTGCTAGTCGAAGTCGGATTGGCTTCTCGGGCGCGGCAGAGAGCCGCAGACTTGTCGGGGGGGGAGCAACAGCGCGTGGCCATTGCGCGAGCGCTCGTGACCAAGCCGGCTGTGTTGCTCGCCGATGAACCCACCGGCGATCTCGACGAACTCAATGCCGTCGCAATTATGGATTTGATCGAGCGCTTGCATCAGAAACACCTGCTGGCTTCTATCCTGGCGACGCATAATCCTGTTCTGGCCAAGCGCTGTGGCCGCGTTCTGCGATTGGAGCATGGCCTGCTCCGCCCAGACGCGGCTTACCAACAGGCCCCTTTACCGGTAACCGAGGGAGAAAAGAGCTGAGCCGTGTTTGAACGCTATACGGAAAAGGCCCGTCGCGTGATCTTTTTCGCGCGCTATGAGGCCAGTCAATACGGAAGTCCGTACATTGAAACCGAGCACCTGCTGCTCGGTCTGATGCGTGAAGACAAGGCGCTAGCCAATCGCTTTCTGCGCACCCATGGCTCCATCGAATCGATTCGCAAGGAGATCGAATCCCGCATTACCATTCGCGAGCGAATCTCGACCTCGGTGGAAGTGCCCCTCAGTCAGGAGTGCAAGCGCATCCTCAACTATGCTGCCGAGGAGGCGGAACGGCTCGGCCACAAGCACGTGGGCACCGAACATCTCCTGCTCGGGATCCTGCGCGAGGAAAAATGTTTTGGCGCGGAGATACTCGCGGAACGCGGCCTGCGTTTATCTTCCCTCCGCGAAGAGCTCGCGCGCAGTGCGGGAGAAAAAGTCCAGGTGAATCGGCCCAAGGAAACTTCCCTCCTCGCCGAGTTTAGCCGCGATCTAACGCAGGCGGCGCTCGAGGGGCAGCTCGATCCGCTCGTCGGGCGCGAAAAAGAAGTCGAGCGCGTGATCCAGATTCTCTGCCGCCGCACCAAGAATAATCCCGTGTTGATCGGAGAGCCCGGTGTGGGCAAGACGGCGATCGTGGAGGGGCTCGCGCAGTGCATTGCCGATGGCGATGTGCCTCCCTTCCTGGCCGATAAGCGCATTCTCTCGCTCGATCTTTCTTTGATCGTTGCCGGAACAAAGTACCGCGGGCAATTTGAAGAGCGCCTCAAGACCATCATGAAAGAATTGATGGAAAGCCAGAACGCCATCGTCTTTATCGATGAGCTGCATACGCTGGTCGGTGCGGGTTCGGCCGAAGGCTCGCTAGATGCCGCAAACATTCTGAAACCTGCTTTGAGCCGCGGCGAAATTCAATGCATCGGCGCCACCACTCCCAGCGAATATCGCAAATCAGTGGAAAAAGACCGGTCTCTGGAGCGCCGCTTCCAGGCCGTGAAGGTCAATAGCCCCACGGAAGACGAAGCCATTCGCGTTTTGCAGGGTGTCCGCGAGCGCTACGAAAAATTCCACGCCATTAGCTACACCGACGAAGCCATCCAGTACGCCGTCTATCTTTCCAGCCGTTACATTCCCGACCGTTTCCTTCCGGACAAAGCTATCGACCTCATCGACGAAGCGGGCGCGCGCGTCAAACTGCGCCAGGCTACGCTTCCCGACGAAGTGGCCGAGATGCAAAAGCGCGTGAAATTCATCACCCATCGCATGGAAACGGCCATTGCCAACCACGAGTTTGAAAAAGCGCGTTTTTATTCCGAAGAAGAACGCAAAGAGAAAGATAATTTGCGCCAGTTGCGCGAGCGTTTGAAGCTGGATGATTCGACCACCGGTATCGTGGCGCGTGAGGATATCGAGGAAGTCGTTTCCCGCTGGACCGGCGTGGCGGTCACTTCGATCAAGGAAGACGAGCAGCAGAAATTGCTGCGCATCGAACAAGAGCTGCACAAGCGCGTCATCAGTCAGGAGAAGGCCATCACCGCTCTGGCCCGCGCCATTCGCCGCAGCCGCGCCGGCCTCAAGGCGCCCGGCCGCCCTGTCGGATGTTTTCTGTTCCTCGGCCCAACCGGCGTGGGCAAGACCGAAGTGGCTCGTCGGCTAGCCGAGTTCCTCTTCGGCAGCGAGAAGTCTCTGGTTCGCTTCGATATGTCCGAATACATGGAGAAGCATTCCGTATCCAAGCTGATCGGCGCGCCTCCCGGCTATGTGGGCTACGAAGAGGGAGGCCAGCTCACCGAACGCGTGCGGCGCACGCCCTACTCGGTCATCCTGCTGGACGAAATTGAGAAGGCGCATCCCGACGTCTACAATATCTTGCTGCAGGTATTTGAGGACGGCCAGCTCACCGATGGTTTGGGCAACACCGTAGACTTCCGCAATACCATTTTGATCATGACTTCCAACCTCGGCGCGCGTCACTTGCAGAAGCGCTCCGCCCTGGGCTTCCAATCCATAGGGGAAGAGGGTGCCGGCAAATCGATGGACGACCTGGTGATGAGCGAGGTCAAGCGCGTATTCAATCCGGAATTTTTGAATCGTCTGGATGAGATCATTCTCTTCAATCCGCTCAGCGATGACGATCTCTTGCGCATCATCGACCTCCTCGTTGGCCAAATCAACGACACCCTGATCCATCGACAAGTGCAAATTGTCTTGACTCCGGAAGCGCGTCAGTGGATTCTCGACAAGACCTGCAGCGACCGCAGCTACGGGGCACGGCCGTTGCGACGGGCATTGCAGCGGTACGTGGAAGATCCACTATCGGAGGCGTTGATCCAGGGAGGCCTGCAGCGTCCCGCAACCCTGGAAGTCCACGTCTCCGGAGACGGACTGGGCTTCCGGCCGGTCGTCGAAGCAACCCCGGTTACCCACTAACGAATCCTACGCCCGCAAGCCGTCCCTGGCGGGGCCGGCGGGAGAGCGAACAATTTTGGCTTGGGGGGAGCGGCCTTGACATTTGCCACGGCCGCACATAAAAATTTCTGCCTGCTTCCTGACGTTAACATTTCGATGTTGCTGTCGCTGGTGCTCTGTCTGTTCGCGCTGGCGCTGCCCCTGCGGTCCCAAATCAATCCCGGCGCGCCCGTGACTCCTCCGACTCCTGAACCGCAGGTGAATCCGGCTACTCCCAACCCGCAAGTGAATCTTCCCCCTGCCGCCCCTCAGCAGAATGCGCCGACGATCGAGCGCATCGAGTTCCAGGGAAATCGCCGCATCCGCACCGAGACCTTGCAGGCGCGAATTTTCACCCGGACGGGCGATCCGTACAACGAAGATGCGTTGCGCCGCGATTTCCAGGCCCTTTGGAACACCCAATATTTTGAGGACGTTCGCCTTGAGGCTCAGGATAGCCCCACGAACCCGAACGCCAAGATCGTGATTTTCTATGTGGTCGAGCGCCCCATCATCCGCCGCATCGAGTACCACGGCAACAAGTCCATAACGGAATCAGACATCCTCGATCGCTTCAAGGATCGCAAAGTAGGCCTCTCCGTCGAGGGCCAGTTCGACCCCACGAAAATCAAAAAAGCCGAAGTGGCCATCAAGGACCTCGAGTCGGAGCACGGCCACCAATTCGCGGTGGTAAAGCCGACCTACGAAAGGATTCCCTCCACCAACGCCGTCAAGCTCGTTTTCACGGTTGACGAGGGCCCCAAGGTGAAGGTCGGAACCATTACCTTCCAGGGCAATCACGCCTTCTCCAATCGCAAGATCATAAGATCCATGCACAATTCCCGCCCCATCTCCGTTCCCATGTGGCTCTTCGATGTGCCCGTGATGCATAAGACCTTCGACCGCAACAAGCTGAATGAAGACCTGGAAGCCGGTATCCGCAATCTTTATCAGAGCGCCGGATATTTTAAAGTTGTTGTCAAGGATCCCATCCTGATGACCGTCGATGTAAACCGCGAAGGCCTCGGGCCTCTTCCCATCATCGGTCACCAGCACGGCAAAGCCACCAACCTCACCATTCCCATCGAAGAAGGCGAGCAATATCACATGGGACGGCTGGTGATCCGCAGCGCCGATCCGGAGAAGGGCCTTTCGCTGAAGCGCGAATATCTGGAATCGGTTTTCCCGCTGCACCAGGGAGATCTCTTCGACATCAGCAAGATTCGCAAAGCCATCGAAAACTACAACAAGCTATACGGCGTTTATGGCTATATCGATTTCACTGCCGTTCCGCTCCCCGATGTCCACGACGACACCAAAATCATCAACCTCACGCTCGATTTTGACGAACAGAAGCAGTACTTTGTCCGCCGCATCGATTTCTCCGGAAACACCACCACCCGAGACAAGGTCATTCGCCGCGAACTCATGCTGAGCGAGGGAGATATTTTCAATAATCACGCCTGGGAGCTCAGCATTCTTCGGCTCAACCAGTTGGACTATTTCGACAAAATCAAACCTGACAACGCGGACATCAAGCGCAATACCAAGCAGGGTACCGTCGATATTTTGCTCAAGCTAAAAGAGAAGGGCAAACAGTCCATCAGCTTGACCGGCGGCGTCAGCGGCCTCGCCGGCAGCTTCATTGGTCTCAGCTATCAGACCAATAATTTCCTCGGTTTGGGCGAAACGCTTACGTTATCCGGACAGGTCGGTGACATTCAAAAGAGCGCCCTCTTCGGATTTACCGAGCCTTACCTGCTGGACCGGCCGATTGCCACCGGCTTCACCGTCTCTTATACGAGCTTCAAATTCAACCAGTCGCAGCAGGAATCCATCCTGTTCGGGCAGAAAATTCAAATCAATCCGAGCATCGAACAGAATTACGCCCAGAACACTCTCGGCGGCACGGTCTTCGCCAGTTATCCTCTGCGAAAATTTTCTTTTGCCCGCCTCGGATTAAGCTACGGCTATTCGCGAACAGACATCACCGCGTACAGCACGGCCTCCACGGATCTTTTTGAAGTTTTGGATTTCCAATCTCTTGCCGGGCCTTCCGCGCTTACAGGCATTGATTCCAGTTACATCAATCCGACCTTGACCTACAACACTGTAAACAATCCCGTGAACCCGACCACCGGAAAATCGCTCTTTTATTCCTTCAAGGTCGAGGGGCTTGGCGGCAATGTCAAGGCTACGACCAACGTTTTGGAGGCTAAGTATTTTCATCCCATCAACCACAAGCGCAATGTGCTGGCCTTCCATTTTGTCGGTGCCTTCGCCACGGGTTACGGCGGTCGTGTCGTCCCTCCTTTCGAGCGGCTCTTCCTGGGGGGCGAGCAAGACTTGCGCGGTTTTGACATTCGCACGGTCACGCCGATAGCCTTTATCCCCTTGGCCACCAGTACATCATTTACGTATATCGATCCCACGCGCCTCGATATATTTGGCAATGCTACACGACGCTCCACTCCCGCTATACCCGTGCTTACCTTTGAGCCCACTTTCCCTGGGGGCGACACCTCCGGTGTCTTCAACGGCGAATATCGCGTCCCTATCGTTGGGCCGGTAACCGCCGCGGCTTTCCTCGATGCCGGAGCCGTCGGCGTGTTGCGGAAAGATCAATTGCAAATCAGCTCAAGCGGCCTCAGCGCCATCACTTCGCTCTTTGACAAGTTCACCAACAATGCGCTGCTGATCCAGCCGGGAACTAATTTCAGACCCCGTGCTTCTGCCGGCGTCGAGTTTGTAGTGCAGTTGCCCATTATCAATGCTCCCTTCCGCCTGTACTGGGCCTATAACTTTGATCGTGTCGAGCAGCAGGTTGCGGCGCCGCTAACGCAATTCAACTCGATCGATTACGATAACTTGAGACTATCGGTCGGGCCCAGCCTCTGGGATTCCCAGGTTCTGCCGCAACTGCGGAATTACAAGGTGAATACTCAGCGCATCAACTTCTTCGAGCCAAAATCAACCTTCCGTTTTACGGTCAGCCGGACATTCTGAATGAGCTACGCGCACGCCCCGGCCGGGCAAGAAAGGCCATACAAATTGGAGACAAAAGCATGAAAGCGCGGCTGGCATGGCTTTGCTTGCCGCTCGTGACCGGCCTGGCCGTGGCAGGATGCGGGAGCAACAACTCTTCCTCCGCCACCATAACGATCTCGCCAACCTCGGCGACTGTCCTGCTCGGTACCAGCTTGCAATTCATCCCCAGCGTTACCGGATCGAGCAACGCCATCACTTGGAGCGTTGCCAACGGAAACGCCGCCTTCGGCACCATCAGCTCCACCGGTCTTTATACCGCGCCTGCCACGCGTCCGGTCCCAGCATCAGCAGTAAGTGTCCCTGTAATCTTCGCCATGGCCAATGCCGCCGTTCCTGGCTCCGGCTCGCCAGGCTCAGTCATCGAACTTCGGGGCGGCTTCGATTTCACGAACTTCGCCCCCGGCAACACCCTCAACATCACGGGAAATTCTGTCGCAGGCTGGAACGGTTCGTTCTTGATCCTTGCCGTGGCGGCGCTTCAGAATGGCAATGTGGGCGTGCAAATTGGCAACCAGCCCGGACCTCCCGCGAATGGCTTGGGCGGAACCGCGACGGCCACGCCGAATATCACCATCACCGCCCAGGTGCAAAGCACCAACGCCATTGCCAGCGCAATAGTCACCCTCGATTCCGGCGTCCGCGTTTCGATCACGCAACTGACGTGTACCGTGGGGACGAACGAGACGCTCGATTTCAGTAAATTGGTTACCGTTTCGGGTATTCCTAACGTCACCGTTACGGGTACTTCGAACCAGCAAGTCTCCTGGAGCGTCCCCACCGGCGTCGGCACCATCGATCCCAATTCCGGTGTGTACACCGCTCCGGCGACCGCCGGCACGGCGACCGTCAAGGCAACTTCCGTCGCGGACCCGAGTGAAAGTGCCAGCGCCACTCTTACAATTGTGACCGCCGCGGACCCTACCCTCACTGCGCTCAGCCCGCCTACGGGAGCGCTGGGCGCCGTCCTTCAGCAGGTGTTTCTCACCGGGACTAATTTTATCTGCACAACGGGTGTGCTGGTGAATGGCACTCCGCTCCCGACCGGATCGTTTTTTCCGGTCTCCTCCACCACGCTGCTTGTCAATGTTCCGGATTCGGTTCTGTCCATCCAGCCGCCAGTGCCGCTGATTTTTACCGTCGCACGCGAAGGCGGCGCGGCACAATCATGCTCTTCATCTTGTCAGCTCATTCTCTCGCCGGTGCGTCCAGCCCTCGTGGCTGCTACTCCCGACAGCATTCCGCTGCCCGGCGGGAGCGGGAACTTTAATGTGACCCTCGATGGCGGCTATTTCGGCACCAGCAGCAGCCCCTCGGTGAGCGCGCTGTTCGATGGACAGACCAACGGCACGCTCACATTCAACTCGGATAGACAATTGGTGCTTGCCGTTCCTGTTTCCAATGTGACCGGATCCGGCAATGGACCTGGACTGTATCCGATAAACGTCACCAACAAACTATCGGGCTCACCCAACGGATCCATGGCCTCCGTCAATGTCGCGGTGCAACCTTCTTCTCCCCCTTCGCCCGGCCCGACGATCACCGTGGGCACGACACCCACTTCCGTGGCGATCAACACGGCCACTGGAATCACCGTCGTCGCCAATCAGGGTTCGAACAACATCACTCTGATAAATTTGGCAACGCAAATGGCCGTCAGTTCGTTTTGTACCGATGGCAGCTCCGGATCTTGTACCGCAACCGGCCCTGTTTCTGTCGCAGTCGATAACATTCGAAACCTGGCGCTCGTAGCCAACAATGCCAACGCTACGCTGGCGGTCGTGGATATCAGCGCTCCTACAACCCCAAAGCTGGCGGCTCCTTTAATGACTTTCCCCTCCGCGGACCCTACGACCGGCATTGCCACTCCCCTGGCTCCGCAGGCCGTCGGAGTCAATCCGGTTACCGGGCGCGCCCTCGTGGCCTTCAGTTCTGGCGCAGGAGGATCCAATGTGGGAGCTATTGTGGATCTGACTCAATCGCCCCCCGCGCTGCTTGGCGTTGTGAACATCAATACGGGACCCAAAACGCACATCGCTGTGTCGTCCAGACTGAACTGGGCTTTGGCCACACCGGGAGGCGCGGGATCGCTCTCCATCGTCGACTTGGGACGCCGGACCGTAAACTCGATCAGCAGTATTACCTGCAACTCGACTACTGCGACGGTTACTGTGAACGCCACTGTCGGTTTGCAAGTCGGCCAGCCCGTTCTCATCAGCGGGGCGAGCTCTTCGAATAATGGGATTTTCTCTGTAAAGAGCGCATCCAATAACACCTTCACGTACTCACAATCCCCGTGTACTCCTTCCGGCAGCGTCGGCACTGCGAGCTACGCGCAACCCGTTGCCAGCATCGCGACAGATTCGAATCTTCGCGGCGTGAGCATCAACGATGAGTCGCAAAAAGCCCTCCTTGCCAATCCGACGAACACGGTGCCGCTTTTTGTGTTCAACCTCCTCGATCAGACCTCCGCGTCACTAAATACGGCTCTTTTCCCTACCTTTTCGACCTCAAATAATGTGGCCACGGCCATGAGTCCGCTGACGAACGTCGGCGTCGTCATCAATTCCGGCGGGCAGGGTTATGTGATCGATCCCATCACTCCCGCTGTGCTCTCCACCTTTACCGCTGGGACTTCTCCGGTCGACGTTGCCATCGATCCCGCCACGAATACAGTTGTCATCGTCAATTCGGGAAGTCCTGGCTCCGTGAATCTGTTCCCTCTCGGCGGCCCGCTGCGTTCCGCGCCTCAGATCGTTCAAAGCAGCTTTGCGCCGGTAGGGTCCCCCTCGCAAACCTCTTCCGGAGTGACGATCAGTTCCAGCCTTAGCTCTCCCGCCGCGGCATCCGACCAGAATGTGACCCTGATAGGAAGCTTCACCAGCGGTTCTGCTCCGCGCCTGGATGGCGATGGGACGCTCATAACATCAACTGGACTATCTCCCACTGGCTGCGGCACCGCCCCAAACATTTGCCGAGTTATGAAAGCGACGATATCCGGCACCACCCTGGCCATGAAGGGCCCCCGCCTATACACGCTCGACGTAGCGGACAGCACCGCCTCACCGCCAACACCTTCCAATGCCGCCGGCCTACAAGTGATTCAGGCCGTCAGCCTGATCACCAGCGGCTGCTCCAACCCCGCGCCTCAGGGCGTCGCCATCGATGTCGTCCGTAACGCTGCCGTGGTAACCGAGCCCGGATGTAACGATGTCTCCATGGTCAATCTGGCCTACAAGGATCCTACACGCCCGCTTGGCATCGGCACCGGCTTCAGCGCCAAACCCGAACTTGCTGTGGGAACGAGCCCGCAAGGTGTCGCCGTATATCCTCAGGCCGGTTTGGCGGTGGTGGCCAACTCAGGCAGCTTCAACGCCTCCATCGTGGATATCGTCAATGACGCCGTACCGCAGACTATCGCTACCGACCCCATCCCCAGCGGCGTTGCCATTGATCTCGGCACGGGCAAAGCCGTGGTCACCGCGAATGGCGCCAGCGTGGTTGATGTCTTCCCCGTCTCGACCACGGCGCAAACGCCCACCATCATCGGCGTTCAGCTCGGTCCCACGGGTGTGGCTATCGATCCAAGGAGCCATGTTGCCGTTGTGTCGAACAGCAGCAGCAATACAGCAAGTATCGTGAACCTGAGTTCCAGCACGACGGCGAACACGAGCGGTGGAATCTTCGTCCCTCAAGGTGTAGCCTTCGATCCCATATCAGACAGCTTTTTGATCACTTCCTTCGCGACCAATCAGGTGATTGTGCTGAACCCCAATACGGTCTCCACGCCCGCGATCCGCGTGGGCATCGGCCCTAGTTCCATCGCGTATAATCCCGATAGCGCCACGCTGGTAACGGCCAATAACCTGAGTGGAACCATGACCGTTGTGGACTTCATCGATCAAACCGTTCGGGGCGTGTTCTCGCTCAAATCTTCCACCCAATTCGCAGTGGACATTCATCCGCAGACGAACTTGGCCGTTGTCGCCGATACCGTGAATAACCAACTCTTGTTGGTTCCGCTGCCGCACTGACAAGTTTTGTCGCCGTGCAACAAAAGACACTTAACACGGCATCACACCCGCAACCAAGTTGACGCCCGGAAAATGCGCTCGCTATAATTCCC
>Ga0209160_1000761_pt1 | contig 26586 bp, 28 predicted proteins | sample GraSoiAngelo_153_FD_186167 | JGI IMG/M metagenome (GOLD analysis project Ga0209160, IMG submission 186167) | Grasslands soil microbial communities from the Angelo Coastal Reserve, California, USA - 14_1009_12_40cm (SPAdes) (version 2) | ecosystem: Environmental > Terrestrial > Soil > Grasslands ...
GATCCAGGTCGAGGGCCACGACAGCTCATCCCCGGTGAATCCCGACGCATGAACCTGAACAACGACATCGCCGTAGTTCGCGCCCGAGAGGCTGGCGAGCGACGCCCCCTGTGGCTCGGGCCGCTCCGCCAACTTCATCCCGGCCGTTCCCGCAGCCTGATCCGTCACCACAATCGCCTTCATCGGTCACCTCCCTGTGTTGAGTTCTTGCGGTTGCTTATAAGAACAGACGGTTCTCTAGGCGCCAGATTCGCTCTTGACGGCAGACGTAGTCAAGAATCTCCTCCAACTGTGTGTCGAGGTCCACTGGCGCATTCGCGATTTCGCTGTCGGATCTCAAGCTTATGCATGGGCCCGCTGCAGAGAGACACGAGAAAATGCACAACCAGTGATAAATGAGTGCTGCAGTCCGCGTCGACGGCCAGCGCCTATCCACCGGTGTAACCCCGCGCTCTCGGCCTGGACCTGACATCCTCATCACGCGATCGACTTGGATCCTGATTATCCCCTTGCGGCCGGCCAGCAACGGGTTGCCTCGGATGTGGTAGGCGGCCCCGTGTGCTCTGAAATTGGGCTTGGGTTCAGCGGACCGGCCGCGCGCTATCTAGCGGCAGGGTGGCGAAGTCTGGTGTGCAGGGTCGCGGTTCCGAGGTTGTCCACTTCGAACGCGCCGCTGTCTCTCAGCACGACGGCTGCGGCATCTTCTTCGTTCCCGACCTCCACGGAGACGAGAACGCGACCCGTCTGTACCTCCTGTATGAAGTAGGGCTCCTCCTCGCTGCTTTCGGCGCCAATGAGACCTCCCGCAACGGCGCCGCTGACGGCTCCCGTCAGGGGCCCCGCCAACAAGACGGGGAGCAGGGCGCCCGCCACAAATGCAGGTCCCACGCCCGGGACTAAGCCAATCGCGGCCGCGGCGAGTATCTCGCCGATGATCGCCCCCGATGTCGCGCCGACAGCTAGACCTTCGGCAGCAGCCTTAGCGGGGTTCTTCTCCTTGCGTACGTCCATGGCTTGCAGATAGCCGATTCGTTCTGATCGGATGCCGGACTCGAGCAACCTGGCGATGGCCCGCTCCGCATCAGCATGGTGTGCAAACAGTGCAACAAGAGTTCGCTCATGTGCCATAAAGCCTCTTACCTCCCGCGGCCGGGGACTTCTTGCTCGGGCGGGTCGATCAAATGCCGCAACTTAGGTTCCTCATCCGCCCTCAAAGATGGGCTCAGGATCAGCCTCGGCACACCGTACGAACCGTGGGAGTTTGCCTATCTCAAATGAGGCAGTGGCGCCTCAAGTTAGAAGATGTTCCAGGTTCTGGCGCCAATAGCGATCCCCGCACGCCGCCGAGCCCGCTAAAGCATCGGTGCGCTTCGAAGGCGGGTTCAGCCGGCCGAAAGCGCAAGCAACGTCACTCCAACCAGCGTTAGTGCGATTCCTGCACCCCGCGGTCTAGTAAGGGGCTGGCGCATCGCGACGGTCGAGAGCAGCACGGTGACGACGATATATGCGTTTGACGATGCGGCCGCGACGGACACGGGCAGGTCCCGCAGCCCAAGGAAGTAGAACACTGAGGCTATTCCGATCATCGTGCCGACCCCGATCCCGGCCAAAGTGCGTTTCGCCTTCGGCAGCCGAGGGCCAGCGACTGCAAGCGCGACACCAGCAACAACCGTCATGGCCAGGGACTGCACGGCGTTTAGCTGCGTAGGGTCCAGGCCCCTGAGAGCTGGCTTCTCAAGGAAGGCTCCCACACCAATGAGGGCGACGTACGCAGCCATGATGATGAAACCGCGGACAGGTATCGCTTTGCCCCTGGCGCTGGTCTCGGTGCGCACTCCGTACCTTCCAGGAGGGTAAGCGAGAATCAGCACTCCTGCGAATGTTGATGCAAGTCCGGCCACCTTCAAGGCAGTCACCGGTTCGCGAAGCACGATGACCCCAAGAAGAATGGTGACCACGATGTACAGGTTGGAGAATGTGACAACCAATGCGACCGACATCGAGTCGAGCGCGAGGCAGTAGCAGATCGATCCGACGCCGGTGATGAGGCCGATGCCGAGACCAGCAAACACATATGGTCCTGAGGGAAATGCCGCGCCATGCACCGCGAGGAGCGCCGCTGCGCCGGCAGCCAGACTGCCAACTCGGATCAGAACGTTGAGCTGAAAAGCGCCAAGCCTCTGGCTGATGGGACTCTCAGCGAAGGATGCGACTCCGACGATCAGCACGTACACGGCTATGTACCCGAGGGAGACGATCATCTACATCGCTCTTTCTGTTCTTATCACGGCGCGCCTTCACCCTGGTCGGGCTCCGGTCGCAAGGCTCATTGTGCGGTGCTGGTAGACCCCAACCGTCTGCCTCATTTGGAGGACACGCTCGTGACTCACGAGTACGGCGAGAGCCCCAGGGAATAGGGTGATGCTCTGAGTGATGCCAACTCAGCCGATCAACCTCTTCATGCTCGCGTTCGACCAGCGCGGTTCGTTCACAACGGGTCTGTTTGACATCAAGGGCAAGCCAACTCGCGAGGAGACCGCCCGGATCGCAGACGCGAAGCGCGTCATCTTCGAGGGCCTGAACTTGGCTGTGCTCGAGGGTGTACCGATGGCGAACTCTGGACTACTGGTCGACGAGCAGTTCGGTGCGGAGGTGGCGCGGACCGCAAAGGCGAGCGGCTATACGCTCGCCATGCCGGTCGAGAAGAGCGGCCAAAAGGAGTTCGACTTCGAGTACGGCGCCGATTTCGGCAAGCACATCGAAACCTTCGATCCCGCCTACGCCAAGGTACTTGTGCGCTACAACCCCGACGGCGACTCCGCTATGAACACGCGACAGCTGACACGGCTGGCGGAACTTTCGAGTTGGCTGCGCGAAAATGACCGGAGACTCCTGTTCGAGCTCCTGGTGCCGCCCGAGCCCGCTCAATTGAAAAAGGTCGGCGGCGACTGTGATATCTACGACCGGGAAATGCGACCGGAGCTGACGATTCGAGCAATCGCGGAGGCGCAGGCAGCCGGTGTCGAGCCCGAGATTTGGAAGGTCGAAGGCCTGGACCGACGCGAGGACTATGAACGGGTGGCCGAAAAGGCGCGAAGTGCCGGTCGCGATGGAGTGGCCTGCATCATCCTCGGCCGCGGGGCCAGCGACACCACACTTGAGACCTGGTTGCGACTGGAGGCCGGCGTGCCGGGTTTCATCGGCTTTGCAATCGGGCGGACCATCTGGCAGCAGCCATTAAAGGAATGGCTAGCTCTGAAACTGGACCGCGCGGGCGCTAGCCGAATCATTGCGGACAACTATCTACGAATGGTCGGGATTTATTTGGGCGCAAGCGGCGGCTTCGGGTCCACGTAACGGCGAGGCTGGACAATGGTTCGCAGGCCCCGGGCGCGATGGCTGCCCGGCCGGTCAGCGGCAGCTGCGCTTTGACTCGCTTAGTCGTCGTGTCACATTTGACCGGCAAGCTCCAACTCCCATGATTGCGACCATGATGGACGCCGCGCAACGGCGTGCGCTTCCCTCAATTGAGGCAGTCAGCGACCCCCTTAAATGAGCGCCCTAGCGGTGCCGCAAACGTGGGTTGAACCTAGCTGCGCGGGCGACGATGCTGGTGGCATGAGGTTGGCGATGCGAGCTGAGGAAAGCGGGAACGCTGAAACGGCCGCTGCGCCGACGAAGCTCCGCGCGCTAAACCGAATCCACGGAATTCGCGCAACTTACAGAAGGTCGTCGGCTCAGGAGCGAGCTAGGTCATGAAGATTCAACTACTCGGGTCGCGGTTCCGCCAGCCAGTGGACTCTGACGCGCCCGACCTCCATTCGCAACTTGAGTCCCTGCTCGACTGCGTCTGGAGGGCTGAGGCGATGTGGAGCCTGGAGGATCGCGTTTCCTTGGCCATTAGGTTCGAGCCGCCGTCAGGTCCAGGATTCTCGGGCAGACCTCCAAAGTCAGACGAGCCTGAGGCGTAGCCGGCCGCCGATTGCGGCACGAGTATGAGGCCGCCGCCGATCCCCCAGACGAGACGGACGAGAGAGTCGTTCGAGCGTTCTCGGTCAAGGGACTCGCAACCAGACCAACTCAGCGCAGGCTGCCACCGAAGGTCACCTCGTGGCCGGCCCTTGGCCTAGACCTCTCCGCCCTTGTTCGTCTAGCGCACGCTTGAGGCTTTTTTCGGTATTAGACGGGCGGCGGAACACGACGAGACCGGAGCCAAGCGAAAACGGCGGTGGATAGCGTCGCCGGATCTGTTGCCTTGGACTGTTTGGATAAGTAGTCCACCGCCCCCAGTTCGCGGCTGCGCCTCACGAGCCGACGCTCGGTATTGCTTGAGAGCACGATAACGGGCAGGGCCTGGGTGCGCTCCTGGGCCCGAAGCGTCTCCAATACTGTTAGGCCATCAATCCCGGGCAGGACCATGGCGAGGACCACGAGATCGGGCGCCCACCCAGCAGCCAGCTCCAGTGCCGACGCCCCGTTGGTGGCGGTGTGCACCTCGTGGCCGTCCAGCTCGAGGCGTTGCCGGTTCGCCGCCAGATATTCCGGGTCGGCGTCTACCAGGAGGATCCGCAATGCCTTCGCAGCCATATGTGTCGGGCTAGTGGAGAGGTCGGTCGAGCTTGACGTTGACGATTCCATCTTGCTCACGAACGTCGAGAGCGGGCTGGTCGAAGGTGGCTGGACCAGAGAGGACTCGTCCATTGCGCAGACAGAAGCGGGATCCGTGCCAAGGGCACGTAACCACATCACCTGCGCGCTTACCCTCGTGAAGAGGTCCCCCGGCATGGCTACAGACATCAGCAATGCCGTAGATACGTCCATCCAGTCGAGCGAGCAGCGCGGGCATGCCACCCGCATCAACTAGGTGCATCGTGCCCTCACCGAAGTCGGCAGGAGCCCCCACTTCGACGAAGTCCTCCGGTCCCTCGACGAATGCGAGGTGATTGACCATGGTGCCGAAGCCGAAGGTGAGGTGACCACCAAAGTAGGCTCCCCCGAACGCGAGCAAGAGTCCGACGGTGGCAAGGCCGATCGGGAGCCAGTCGCCCTCTCCGCCACCGAGCCAGCGCATTCCCAATGAGACCACCATCACGAGGGTGCTGGTCGTCATGATCAAACCGTGCGTCAAGCCGTACCGGCGCTCCTGACCATAAGTGTCGTGAAAGTCTGTGAGGCCGGTGGCAACGGCACCCAAAGCCGCAACGATACCGACAGCCAACCCGATGTCACCGGCCTGTGGTGGAACAAGGTGGGTGACCCGACCGAGATAGTCCGCTACTACGCCGACTGTCCAGGCGCCCATTGGCAAGTCTGTGATGGTTGGATGCAGTGGATGACCGAGCACCTTCGTGCCGTAGAGAAGGTTCCTCAGTCCGCGGCCTGGCGCACCGAGGACGTCATAAGCCGCCCCGACTCCACCTTGGACCGCACCCGCTACGCCTTCCATCCATTCCTGGCGTCGAAGCCAGTCATCGAGGCGATGCGGACGGAACCTTCGATGAGGCTCAGGCCGGGTCGCCTCGCGTCGAAGTTCGATCTCTGACATCAGCTCGTCCTTCTCCGCCTAGCGTGCGATGTTGTGTTGCTGGAGACAGGGATCACGCAGAGTTGAGCCTGGTTCAGATCAAACCCCTGACCCACCAGCCGATGCGCCACACGGGTGGCGCGATCGATGGAGTTCATCGAGGTACGAAGTGTGGCCAGGATCACGGTCCACCGATTCGTGTTGGTAGCCCCAGGTCCCTGCGACGCAACTCTCGCCTTCAACGCTGTCATTTGCTCTCGTTCCTCCGAGTCCAGATCGGCCGAGTCAGCCGTCAACGTCACCGTATGACGCCATGGACCGGACCATCGACCCACGTCAGAAGTGATATCGATACCCTCAATTGAGGCATCGGACGCATCGTTCGGCCTCAAGCCAGCTGGTCTGATTAGTCCGATGGAAGATGGAACATGCGAAAGAAGCCGGCACGGAGCTCAGGATCGGTGTCGTAGTTCCCTCGCCAGAAGCTGGTTCGCGTCTTCGACTCCAACTCACGAACGCCACGCATCTGCGTACACAGATGCGTTGCCTCTAAGTAAACCGCGACTCCATGGGCGTGCAGGATCTTCTCCAACGCATCGACGATCTCCCGGCCGATTCGCTCCTGCAGGGTGAAACGGCGGGCGAAGATACGCACGAGACGGGTCAGCTTGGAGATCCCAATGATCCGGTCGTGGGCGATGTATCCCACGTAGGCATGCCCGAAGAAGGGCAGTGAGTGATGCTCGCACAAAGAATAAAACGGAATGGGCCCCTCCACGATCTGGCTGATCCGACAGTCAGGGCCGCCGCCGCACTCGGTCGGAAAGGCGGTCACCAGCTTGGCATCCCCCTCGTAACCCTCGGTGGCGTCAAACATGGCCTTCAGAAAGCGGGTTGGCGTACTCGCCGTACCTGGAGTACCGAGGTCCATGCCCATGGCTTGGAAGATCTCCGCCATGTTCGCTTCGTAGCGGATCCAGTCCTCGGGCGCGATCTCGCGATGATGAAGGCCCTCCAAGTCCGGGTCCTTATCCTCGATCTCGGCTGGCTTTGTCTGCATGCGTTTACCTCGATTCTCGTAATTGAGTCCCAACGGGCTGTAAACGAGCATGCAACTGCACGCCTGATGGCATCGCCGTACGGCGGATCAACGTCTTCCCCTCTCATTTGAGGTAGAGGGGGCGGTAGCGTAGGAGAGTGACCCTGTTCACCATCGGCCATTCGACACTCACCCGCGACGAGTTCGTCCGGCTGCTGAAGGCGAACAACGTCGACCTGGTGGCTGATGTGCGCTCGGCGCCCGGATCTCGTGGGTTCCCACATTTCGCCAAGGGTGCTCTCGCCGTTGAACTGCCACTCTCAGGAATTGACTACGTCCACCTGCCGGACCTGGGCGGATTGCGAAAAGTGGAAAGCGAATCGACCAACACTGGCTGGCGCAACCTGAGTTTTCGCGGCTATGCCGACTACATGCAGACAGACGCTTTCGAACGGGGACTGGAGAGCCTGCTCGCCCTGGCTGCGGGGCACGCGGTGGCGATCATGTGCGCAGAGGCCGTCCCTTGGCGCTGCCATCGATGGCTCATCGCAGACGCCCTGACCGCACGGGGAGTCGAGGTTATGGACATCATCGGACGGGGACAGCCGCGGCTGCACTCTATGACGCCATTTGCGCGCGTCAGGGCAGATCGAGTCGACTATCCTCCGGCCGAAAGTGTGTGACGGATTTGGAGCTGCCTGGTGCCCTTCCAGGCGCCGCGTCGCTCACCCGAGATTTCACGGTGACGGACTCTCACAAATCGTGCCCGCTGCGGATCGAGTGGGCCCCGCGCCGGGCAGTCGTGGCTTATTTGCTCCGGGTTCCAGCGACGTAGGCTGCGATGCGGACCTGCTCGGCATAGTTCGCCGCGGTCTGAAGCGGAAGGTAATCGAACCACCGCTGTGGCGGGATTCGAAAGAGCCCATAGATGAGAAACAAATGGAAGCTTTCGGCCCTCTTCCCGAACATCGACCTGCGAAAAATGATCATGACGATGTACTTCCTCCAAATCTTCGCGTTTGCCGTGTCTAGGAGCCGGCGCGTCGCTGGTGCACCAGCGAGCGACTCCATTCCATGCTGGTGGCCGCACTAGGGGCGAAGCCACGATCAGGTTCCGAGTGCCGCCGCGCCTCCACGCGCCCCTGCCTGAATGACACTCGGCTGAATACGAGGTATGACGCCCCCGACAGAAGCGCCAGCCGCAGATACAGCAGCACCGCGAAGTCAGACAGGGGCCGCGAGACCAGCCCGAAAGTGCCCACGGCAACGACAGCAGTCGTGAGAAGGGCTCCAACGACGACTGCCCAGACCAGATGACCCCAATTCACGTTCATACGCTCCATGAGCCTCTTCTCAGGGGCGATCCGTCTTCGTCTCCCGGCGGCGACACCTGGGCCGCGCATTCGCTCGAGTTTTCGTCATCGATGAGTGAGTCAGATTTGGGCCTGGCCAGGTCCCTCATCAAACGCTCCTGCAGCTCGAATAACTCATCCATCAGATGGTGGGGCGACTTCTCGCTAGTGAGTTCGAGGCGGGTCGCTTTGGGGTCCAAGCGTCCAAGCGAGAAGAGGCGGCGGCGCCAGGTGGAGAGCGAGCGAGAACGCCCGTGGAGATTGAGCAGCTCGAGCTCCTCCAGCAGCTGGTCGATGGTCAGGACCGCCGCTCGCAGGCGCAGACGACGCAGCTTCCGCAAGCTGGCGTTGTTCGCGGCGATTCTCATGTCTTCGATCGTCCTTGCGATGCGCCCAACAGATTCGTCGCGCACTTGGGCGAGGCTGCTCATAGCAGTCAGCTTGAGAGCGGTGCCCAAGGCATGTCGCCGTACATGCGGGCAGTTCCGGGCTGCCACGAATGAGGCAGCCGTAAGCGCTTGACCGGGCCCAGGGCCCCTTCCCTCACCGCAGCGTGCAGCTTCTAGAGGAATCTGGATGCCTGCCTCAGTTGCAGCACATCGCAGTAACTCGTCGGTGCGACGATGGCCAGGTTGGGAGCGCCCAGGCTAGAGCCGTGGAGACCTACAAGTTGAAGCGTCGCGACAGTGGTCGTCGGGGTCGACGGTTCTGCTGGGCCGTGCGTCAGTCACGCGCCCTGTCCTGTCGTTGTCGTGCACTCGTACAAGGCAACAGCCGATGACCATGGCCTCGCCCGAGCCCATGCGACAGAGAACGTGGCCGCGGTCTGAGCCTGGGCCCGCATTGGAGGCGAGGAGGACGCGGTCACATACAAGACAAGATCAAGGCGATCTGCGTCGCGGCGCCTTCTCAATCGACCCGATGCCTCCATTTCGCCTCGACCTCAGCGTTTGGGCACTGCGACGACGTCAAAGGAACGCTGTCGACGTCTGGGACGGAAAGTCATACCGGCGCGCCCTTGCGTTCATCGATAGGGTGGCTGAAATCACGGTCACTCAAGCCATCGGCCCGGAGTCTCCGCGGCTCGCCGTCGACTTCGTGGGCGGGCGGGCCGGGCGCTCTCTCGACAAGGACGTCACCGCCAGCCTCGAGAGGGTGCTCGGGCTGCGAGTCGACCTGTCGAGCTTCTACGACATGGCCGCAGCAGACAGCTTGCTCGCGCCCGTCGTCGCGCGCTTCCGCGGCTTGAAGCCACCGCGCTTTCCAACCGTCTTCGAGAGCCTGCTAAATGCGGTAGCCAATCAGCAGCTGTCGCTTGAGGCCGGGCTGAGCCTGCTCAACCGTCTGGCCGCGGTCCACGGCAAAACCGCTACCACAGAGCGGACCTCGCTCCACGCCTTCCCAGGTCCGGACGAGCTCGCCGCGCTGGAACCACACGCGCTCGCCGATATAGGCTTCAGTCGCCGCAAAGCGGCGACGATCATCGAGGTTTCCCGGTCCGTGGTTGCCGGTCGCCTCGATCTTGAGAGCCTTGATCGCTTCGACGATGATGAAGTCGTCTCGCGATTGACCAGCCTGAGCGGAATCGGGCGCTGGACTGCGGAGTACGTGCTGCTACGGGGCCTGGGACGCTTGCACGTGTTCCCTGGCGACGATGTGGGCGCGAGGAACAACCTCGCCCCGTGGCTCGGCCTCGAGCCACCGCTCGACTACGACGCCGTCAAGCGAGCGCTTGCCCGCTGGAAGCCGTATGCCGGGATGATCTACTTCCATCTGCTGCTTGGACGATTGGAAGCAATGGGAAAGGTCGACTCAGCGGTGGTCTAACCCAATAATCCAAGATGCCCGGACTTCAGTTGGCCTGCTGCTGAGGCACCCAGAACCGCACCGTCGTCCCTTTGCCCACCTCGCTGGTGATGGCGAAACGCCCTCCAGCGAGTTGGATTCGCTCCCTCATCGCGACAAGACCTATGTGTCCAGGCATGATTTCCGCCGGCACCTCGAACCCAACGCCATCGTCCTGGATCAGCACCTCGATTCCGCCTCCAGCTTCCCGAATCAGGATTGCCACGTGTAAGGCTCGCGCATGCTTTCGCACGTTGTTGAGTGCTTCCTGGCAAGCCCGGTACACCATCAACCGAATATCTGGTTGCAGCTCTTCCACAAGCTGGCTGTCGATCGCCAGTTCGGGATCGATACCGGTCGTCGTTTGCTCGAAATAAAAGCGGAGAGCGGGCGCAAGGCCGAGCTCGAGTGCATCGGGTCGGAGGTCGAAGATCAGCCGTCTGAGCCTCCGGCCGGATTCGGAAAGAGCTGAACTGAGCTCCCGAAGAGACCCCTTCTGATCGGGGTCATTAAGACCTTCTGCTACCAGCTGAAGTCGCATTCCGAGACCAGCAAGGATCTGAAGCGTGTCGTCGTGGATGTCAGTCGCAATCCGTTTCCGCTCCTCTTCCACCACGAAGGTCAGTCTCTCGAGGAGGCGCAGCCTAGCTTCGTCCACCTCCTTGAGCCGACGCAGGCTTTGCTCCGTCTCTCGTTCGGCGTGTAATCGGCTGAAGGATTCGGCGAGGGTGTTCGCCGTAGCGCGCATGAAGAGAACGTCCTCCTCGGTGAACAACCTGTGTTCCTTCGTGTATGCGGCCAACTCTCCGAAGGGATTAGGCTCGCCATGAATCACCGCCCTGATCCCACTGCGTACGTAGTGTTCGCGCAGCAGCCAGGAGGCTTCAAATCGGGTGTCGGTCTGAAAGTCCTCGATGACTAGTGGTTCGTCACTTTCGAACAGATAGCCCACCTGGGTGTTTTTTAGAGGGATTGTGGCGGTGCCAACCAGCCCTGGCCGCCAGCCAATGCCGGCTCGCAGCAGTAGGTCTTGTCCATCGGGGAGTAGCTCGAGGATGCGGACGTAGTCCACCTCGAGGGTCGAGGCGACGAGAGAGACTGCGCGTTCCATGAGCTGCTGGGGACTGGTGCCCATCAGTGCCAACCGACCGAGTTCGGCGATACCTGCCTGCTGCTGTTGGCGACTATTTTCGTGCTGCAGGAGCTCAAGCCTTCGAATCAGATCCTTCTGAGATTCGTATAGACGTGCGTTGTCAATTGCGACGGCGGCCTGGTTAGCGAATGTGGAGAGCAGGCGACCCTCGTCGTCTGAATAGCCCTCCTTGCGGTTAGCAACACCGACCATCCCAATGACCTCGCTACCCACCCGCAAGGGAACACCCAGGTACGTGCGCACAGGAGGATGCCCGTTAGGCTGACCGACCCTCCGGGGGTCGTTGATGACGTCGTTCGAGATGCAAATGCGACCCTCGAGAACTACCATGCCGAAGAGGGTCGGACGAACCGGTATGAGTCGGAATCGCTCATAGAAGGTGGGGTCGGAAGGCTCGAAGCCCTTGATGGCTGCCACGTCCATCATTTGCTTGCTGGCGTTCAGCAGGCCAACGAAACCAAATTCCGAGCGGGTCACTTTGAGGCAATAGTCGAGGGCCCGATCAAGGACCTGCGGGAGTTCGTGGAGCCTCGACACTTCGACCCAAATCGCGTGGAGAGACTCCATTTGCCGATAGAACTCCAGCTCTGATCCCGTTACGGGAGACATACGACGTGGTCGATCGTGCCCTCCGCGGGAATTAGAGGCGGCGAGCTTCGGCATTGACTCGTTCCTTAGCCTGCGGTGCTTCTTAGTGCCAGGCCGCGGACTCAGTCGGCGCCGGATCGATCACGCTGGTCCTCGCCTGATCGAGCCGCCGCCACGATCGATGCCACAATGTCGTCGTTCGTGCTTGCTCCCTTGATGAGGAACCCGCGCGCTCCTGCGCTGCGCATCTTGCTTTCAGTGCCAGGATCGCCGTAAGCAGAGAGGCAGAGCACCGCGGTTCCAGGGCTGAGTCGGATAATCTCACGCGCCGCGTATACGCCTCCGCCCGGCATCTTGTAGTCGAGCACCGCCACGTCGGGACGAGAAGAAACCGCCAACGCAATGGCGCTGTGGGCATCGACAGCAGTCCCCACAAGGACCAGCTCGGGCCTGCCCTCGATCAGCTCGCTTAGAGCAACTCTGATCACAGCATCGTCGTCCGCCACGAGCACCCGTACATTTCGGAGGCCGGTTTTCATCAGTTCATGTGTATTTGCCAAATTCGGCTCATCGGCAATCATCGTCCCGATTGCCCGCCCCCGTCCATCGCCATTCGAGGGTCTGCAGGCTAGTCCAAGTGAGGCAGGCCCGCGCTCTCGGGCTCGATCAAGCCGAGCTGCACGGCCCGTACGACTGCCTGCATCCTGTTGTGCACTTCGAGCTTGGCAATCAGGTTTCTCACGTGGCTGCGGGCGGTGCCATATTCAACTCCAAGTCGCTCCGCCAAAGCGTGGTTGTCCAGGCCCTCGGCCATCAATCGGAGAACCTCGCGCTCACGACGCGTGAGCGTGTCCATGAGATGGGTCTGCTCTCCTTTCTGGCTGATTAACGCCGCCAAGTCGGAGGCGGAGATCAGCATCTCGCCCGCCGCAACGCGGCGCACAGCGGAGACCACCTCTGTAGCGGCGTTGGCCTTGAGCAGATAACCGCGGGCGCCAACTTGGAGTGCTGCCATTAACGCTGCCGGGCTCTCAACGGCGCTCAGAAAAAGGACTCGAACCTTGGGAACTGCTCTTCGTATGGCAGCCACTGCTTCGGCGCCGTTTCCATCCGGAAGTCGGAAGTCGACGAGAAGGACATCCGGCCGGCACTCCTTCTCCAGCCGCCGAGCATCCTCGACGGTAGAGGCGAGCCCAACGACTTCAAGGTCGTGCTCGCGGCCGATTAGGGACTGCAAGCCTTCTGCGACGACCTTGTGATCCTCAACAATCAGGACCTTCACTGTTTTCGTGGCGAGCGCCTCGGCCCCAGCCGCTTTCATGGGATCCACGATACATCTCCGACTGCGTGCCTCCTTACCTCACTTGGGGCACGTGACCTTGACTCGCGAGTACGACGTCGTACCGAGGGGAGCTCATAGACCCTGTCCATACGAAAAGGAAGCTCGAATCAAGCTTGGATCGCGCCAGACAGCGTGGCGTCCCAGGCCGTTCAACAAAGGAGAGGCAATGGCTACTACTGCAACTCGTTTCACTCAAACACAGGCCCGATTTCTCACGGAGCTGGGACAGCAGCTCCGGGTCGACAGCATCCGCTGCAGCACGGCAGCCGCTTCTGGCCATCCGACCTCATCGATGTCGGCGGCCGACCTGATCGCGGTCCTTCTGACCCGTCATCTGCACTACGACTGGCTCAACCCGAAGGATCCCGCAAACGATCACCTCATTTACTCCAAGGGCCATGCGTCGCCGCTCTGCTACGCGATGTTCAAGGCGGCGGGCGTAATCACGGACGAGGAGCTTCTGACCTACCGTCAGTCGGGCTCCCGCCTGCAGGGTCATCCAACTCCGATCCTCCCCTGGGTTGACGTCGCCACCGGTTCGCTTGGGCAGGGCCTCCCGATCGCGGTCGGCATCGCGATGGCCGGCAAGCACCTGGACCGGCTGCCCTACCACGTCTGGGTTCTCTGCGGCGACTCCGAACTCAGCGAGGGCTCGATCTGGGAGGGACTCGACAAGGCCGCCCTTCACGGCCTGTCCAACTTTTCCGCGATTGTCGATGTCAATCGCCTCGGCCAGCGCGGGGAAACCGAGTTCGGTTGGAACCTAGATGCCTACCGGCGCCGGGCCGAGGCGTTTGGCGTGCAGGCCGTGATGATCGACGGTCACGACATCGAGCAAATCGACACAGCGTTGGAGCGCGCACGAGCCTCGACCAACGGCCCGACAATGATCCTGGCTCGCACCATCAAGGGCAAGGGCTTCTCCGAGATCGAGAACAAGGATGGCTGGCACGGTAAGGCGCTGCCGGAGGACATGGCCAAGCGGGCGATCGAAGAGCTGGGCGGCATGCGTGCGCTCACGGTCGACACGTCGAAGCCAACGCCCGCCAAGCCCGCCACGATGGATGTCTCCGGCTCGGTCACCCTTCCGGTTTACGAGGTGGGCCAGAAAGTCGCCACCCGCAAGGCGTACGGTGACGCGCTGCTTGCGCTCGGAGATCGCCCTGGCGTTGTCGCGATGGACGCAGAGGTCAGCAACTCCACCTTCGCCAACGAGTTTGCGAAGCGGTACCCAGACCGATTCTTCGAGATGTACATAGCGGAGGAGATGCTCGTCTCTGCGGCCGTGGGGATGGCCGTTCGGGGTTATGTCCCCTTCGCTTCGACCTTCGCGGCCTTCTTCTCGCGTGCTTATGACTTCATCCGGATGGCTGGGGTCTCGCAGCTCGACATCAGGCTGGTCGGGTCGCACGCCGGAGTCGAGATCGGCCAGGACGGACCGTCCCAGATGGCGCTCGAGGATTTGGCGGCGCTGCGCGCCGTGCACGGTTCGATCGTGCTCTACCCCTCCGACGCCAACTCGGCCGCAAAGCTCACGGCCCTGATGGCCGACACCCGAGGCATCACCTACTTGCGGACGACCCGAGGCGCCTACCCGGTGCTTTACGCACCCGATGAGGACTTCAGGGTCGGTGGCTCCAAGGTTCTGCGACGCTCGGACCGAGATCGAGTCACGCTGATCGGCGCCGGAGTCACGCTGCACAACTGCCTGGCGGCGGCGGAGCAGCTCGCCACCGAAGGAATCGCCGCCCGCGTCATCGATCTCTACAGCATCAAGCCGGTGGACACAGACACGCTTCGCGAGGCCTGCCGCGATACCCACGGGCTCTTCGTCGTGGCGGAGGATCACTATCCGGAGGGTGGCATCGCGGCTGCAGTGATGGAATCACTGGCCAACGATGTTGACCGACCACGAATTTCGCACTGCGCAGTCCACGGCCTACCCGGCTCGGGCACGCCGGCGGACATGATGAATGCAGCTGGCATCTCGGCCGTCCACATAGCTTCGGCAGCTCGCACGCTGTTGCAAGACGCCGATCACCCTCGTTGAGCGAGGCGAGGTGCAGCTCGTAGCCGCGGTTGTATTCGATTTGGACGGCGTCCTCATCGACTCGGAGCCGATTTGGACAGCGGTCCGTAAGGACTTCGTGTCTCGCGAAGGCGGTGTGTGGCGTCTCGAGGCTCAACGCCGAATGGTGGGTATGAGCACCGCTGAATGGTCTCGGTACATGAGTACAGCGCTCCAGGTTCCACTCCCACCGTCGGAGATTGGTTTTCGCGTAGTCGACGCCATGTGCATGCGCTATGGCGACCGGCCGCCGCTTGTTGACGGTGCGGCTGAGGCAGTCCGCACCCTTGCCACCCGATGGCCCCTGGCCATCGCCTCCTCGTCTCCGCGACTGCTAATCGATCGGGTCTTGAAGAGCTCTGACCTCGGCGCTCTAATTCGAATCAGCGTTTCTTCCGAGGAGGTGGAGCGGGGCAAGCCCGCTCCGGATGTCTATTGGCGTGCCGCGGACCGTCTCGGCGTGACGCCGGAGGCATGCGTGGCCATCGAGGATTCCCGCAACGGGGTTCGCTCCGCGCTCGCGGCGGACATGCGAGTGATCGCAATTCCAGACCCTGATTTCCCGCTCGATCACCGCCTGCACGAGCGTGTCAGCGCGTCCCTGACAAGCATCAGGGAGTTGACGGTCGCGATCGTCGACGGGCTCTGAGCCAAGCACGTACGAAGCACACGAGATTTTCGCTGCCTCATTCGTAATAGCTCGATTCGCCGCGATAGCGGGTCGACCCTGAGGACGCCGCGACGGACACTCATCACTGAGGACTAATGAATGAACGCACTTGAAGAGTTGAGAAGCGCCGGGCAGAGCATTTGGCTCGACTTCTTGCGAAGAGAAATGATCACGAGCGGCTACCTGGATCGGTTGCGACGTGAGGACGCTGTGACCGGGATCACGTCGAATCCAACCATCTTCAACAGGGCGATAAGCCATGGATCGGATTACGACGACGCAATACACGACCTCGCCGCCGCCGGCCAGGTCAAGCCAAGCGACATCTACTACGACCTTGCTTTGGAGGACGTTCGGATGTCCTCTGATGTACTCCGCGCGGTGTATGAGGAAACCGCCGGCAGAGATGGGTTTGTCTCGTTTGAGCTGGACCCCGCCCTCGCCCATGACACGGCAGGTTCTGTTACGAGTGCTCAGGCCCTGGTCGCACGAATCGGGCGACCCAACATCATGATCAAGGTCCCGGGAACGGACGAGGCCGTGTTCGCTGTCCAGCAGTTGACCGCCATCGGCGTCAACGTCAACATCACGCTTCTCTTCTCCGTCCAGATGTACGAGAAGGTGGCCCGGGCCTACATCGCTGGGCTCGAAGATCGGCTGCAGGCCGGCAGGCCCATAGCTCAGATGGCGTCGGTAGCCTCGTTCTTCGTTTCGCGGGTGGACACGGTGGTCGATCGACAGCTGCCTGTTGGCTCGGCGTCGCGCGGCAAGGTTGCCATTGCGAACAGCAAGCTGGCGTACCAGCGCTTTCGAGCGATCTTCTCCGGCGAGCGATGGGAGCGCCTAGCGCTGTCCGGCGCCGCGCCCCAGCGCGTGCTCTGGGCCTCGACCGGAACCAAGAACCCGGCCTATTCAGACGTCCTCTACGTCGAGGAGCTGGTGGGACCGGAGACGGTGAACACCATGCCCGAGAAGACCCTTGAAGCGTTCCGCGACCACGGCCGCGTCCGCCCTCTCGCCGTGACCGATGGCGTCGTCGATGCATCGGCAACCGTTGCCGGGCTAGACGCCCAGGGGATCAACCTCGACGCCGTGACTGGCCAGCTGCTCGAGGACGGATTGAGAGCATTCACCGCCGATCTCGAGGAGCTGCTCCGAGTCATCGAGCAAAAGCGTCTCGAAGTTCGGGCCGGGAGGAGCTGAAGAGAGATGGCAACGCGAATGAAGATCCTGGCCGTCTGTGGGATGGGATTCGGCAGCAGCATGATCCTGAAGATGACGATGGAACACGTCCTCAAGGATTTGGGGATCAAGGCCGACATCGTCATCGCGGACATCGGGACTGCCAAGTCTGAATCCGCTGACCTGATTGTCACGTCCCACGAGTTCGCCAACATGTTGCGCGGCCGCAACATCCCCATGGTCGAGATGAAGAACTACGTCGACCGCAACGAGATGAAGGCCAAGCTCATGCCGCTTTTGAACCCGCCCGTATCAACCACCACAAAGGAGTAATCGGATGGATGTCCTGAATTTCATAGTCAACGAGATACTCAGCAAACCCGCTCTGCTTATCGGAATGATGGCCCTGATTGGCCTTGTTGCCTTAAGGAAGGCCGCCAGCGAAATCCTCTCTGGAACGCTGAAGACCATCCTCGGCTTCATCATCCTGATCGGTGGCGCCGGCATCGTGGTCGGTGCTCTGACCCCGCTGGGCACTATGGTCCAGGTCGGATTCCACCTCCACGGCGTGGTCCCGACGAACGAGGCCATCGTTGCCCTCGCCCAGAAAGCCTTTGGGGCACAGACGGCGATCATCATGGCCCTCGGGTTTGTCGCCAACCTCGCGCTGGCGCGATTCACGCCGGCCAAGTACGTCTTCCTGACCGGCCATCACCTCTTCTTCATGGCGACCGTGCTCGCGGTGGTCCTTGGCTCCGCCGGGATCACAGGCGTGAACGGGGTCATCCTGGGCGCGATCATGCTCGGCACGATCGCCACCGTCATGCCGGCGCTTGTCCAGCCGTTCATGCGCAAGGTGAATGGTGACGCCGGGTTCGCTCTTGGGCACTTCAACTCTCTCGGCTACATCGTCGCGTCCTATGTCGGCAAGGCCGTCGGCAAGGGGAGCAAGACCACCGAGGACATCAAGGTCCCGGATCGTCTTGGCTTCCTTCGCGACAACCTGGTGATGACCACGCTGGTCATGATCATCGTCTACGTCGGCCTGGTCCTCCTGGCCGGTCCGAAGTCAGTCGAAGCGGCCGCCGGAGGCGGCAACTACGTCATGTACGCGTTCACTGAGGGCCTCACGTTTGGAGCCGGCGTGGCCGTGATCCTTCTCGGTGTCCGCATGATCATCGCGGAGATCGTTCCCGCCTTCGCCGGCATCGCCGAGTGGATCGTCCCCAAGGCCATGCCTGCGCTCGACTGCCCGACCACCTTCCCCTATGCACCGAACGCCGTCGTCATCGGCTTCATCTCGAGCCTCATCGGCGGCCTCGTCGGACTGCTCCTGGTGGGTCCGATCGGCCTGGCGCTGATCATCCCCGGGATGGTTCCCCACTTCTTCGACGGGGGCACGGCAGGCGTGTTCGGCAACGCCACCGGAGGCCGGCGCGGAGCTGTCGCGGGCGCCTTCGTGAACGGACTGCTCATCACCTTCCTCCCCGCCCTGATGCTCGGATTCCTGGGCACCCTCGGCCTCGCCAACACCACGTTCGGCGACTCAGACTTCGCGTGGGTCGGCATCGTCGTGGGCTACTTCTCACAGACCGGAATCGCCGGCGCCTACATCCTGGTCATCGGCCTCTGCGCCCTGCTGATGGTCATCGCCAGCCTCGTCACCATCCGCATGAACCGGCCCGCCGCGAGCACTCCCGTGGCGCCTGCTGCGGCCGAGGCCGCGTAGGAATCTCAGTGGCAACACCCTCAGACACCATCTCCCCCCTCGGTCAGTTGCTGACTCCGCAGACCATTCGTCTGCGGGTCAGCGCTGCCGACCGCTCGGCGGTCGTCGAGCAGGCTGGGGCGCTGCTGGTTGCCTCGGGTGGCGTGGAACAGCGCTACGTCACCGCGATGAACCAGGCTCTGGACACGCTCGGCCCGTACATGGTGATCGTCCCGGGAGTGGCGCTTCTCCACGCGCGACCTGAGGACGGTGCGAAGCGGCTCTGCATGAGCCTCCTCACACTCGACCCGCCGGTGCCGTTTGGAAACCCGGACAACGACCCGGTGACGGTGGCCTTCGCGCTGGCGGCTGCCGATAACGAAAGTCACATCAAGGCCCTGGCTCAGCTCGCCGCCCTTCTGGGAAACGAGAAGGCGATGGCCGCGATTCGCGCGGCCACCTCGGTCGACGAGGTGCTGGCATCAGTGAGCTCATCCGCCGCCGAGCAGGCAGGAGTCCAGTCGTGAAGATCGCGATCCAGCGCGCATACGACTCGTCCCCAACAATGCCCGGCAAGCGCGTCCTGGTCGACCGGGTCTGGCCGCGAGGCCTCAAGAAAGAGGCCCTGCACCTGGACCTATGGCTGCGCGAGGTCGCTCCATCGAACGCGCTGCGCAAGTGGTTTGGGCACGATCCCAAACGGTGGGATGAATTCCAGCGCCGGTACCGGGCCGAGCTGCGACAGCCGGAGCAGAAGGCGCGACTCGATGAGCTGGTCAGCATGGCGCGCAAAGCGCCGGTGACGCTGCTGTACGGCGCGCGTGACGAAGAACACAACCAGGCGCTGGCGCTCAGCCGCGTGCTGGAAGACTCGCTAAAGAAATAGGAGGTCATCAGCATGGCCATTCGAGTTGGCATCAACGGCCTCGGCCGTATCGGTCGCAACGCACTTCGAGCCGCAGAGCAACATCCGGAGATCGAGATAGTCGCGGTCAATGACCTCGCTGATGCGGCCACGCTCAACCACCTGTTGAAATACGACTCGATCCTGGGCGTCTACCCAGGCTCGATCGACCTTGATGGGGACGCGATCGTGGTCGACGGGAAGCGCCTGCAGGTGCTCGGCGAAAAGGAGCCGGCCAAGCTACCGTGGGCGGCCCTCGGAGTCGACCTCGTGCTCGAGTGCACCGGCGCTTTCACTGACGCGACCAAGGCGCGGGCGCACATCGATAAGGGCGGCGCGCGGAAGGTAATTCTCTCGGCGCCGGGCAAGAACGAGGACGTCACGATCGTGCTGGGCGTCAACCAGGATCGCTACGTCGCGGATCGGCATCACGTGATCAGCAATGCCTCGTGCACCACCAACTGTCTGGCGCCCGTTGTGAAGGTGCTCAACGATCGCTTCGGCGTTGAGAGCGGGATCATGACCACGGTCCACGCCTACACGAGCAGCCAGCGGCTCCTCGACGCACCGCACCGAGACCTGAGGCGGGCCAGGGCCGCCGCGCTTTCCATCATCCCGACCACGACCGGCGCCGTCCGCGCGATGACGAAGGTCATGCCCGAGCTCGAGGGCAAGTTTCTCGGCATGGCTATTCGGGTCCCCGTGCCGAACGTCTCGCTCGTCGATGTCACGGTTGTGACGAAAGAGCCGGTGACCGTCGACGGCATCAACACCGCATTTCGCGAAGCGGCTGCCGGGACGTTGAAGGACATCGTGGCAGTTAGCAACGCTCCGCTCGTCTCTATCGATTTCATGATGGATCCGCATTCGGCAATCGTCGACGCGGCGTCGACTATGGTGGTCGGCGACCATCTCGCCAAGGTTTTGGCGTGGTACGACAACGAGTGGGGCTACGCATGCCGACTGCTCGACCTTGCGAGCTTTGTCGGCGCAAAGCTCGGCGACCAAGCGACGCCTCAGCTGGCGGTCGCCGGACGAGACGGCGGCTGAGGAGGATCGCCATTCCTGACATCAACGTCACGATCACCAACCCGGTCGGGCTGCATGCCCGGCCGGCCACCCTGTTCGTCCAGGCTGCAAGTCGCTACAAGGACACCCGGGTGGAGATCGTCAAGGACGGTGCGGTGCGGGACGCCAAGAGCATCCTTGGCGTCCTGACGCTCGGGGTGACCCAAAACACCACCATCGTGGTGCGCGCCGAGGGTCCGCACGCCGATGAGGTCCTGACCTCATTGAAAAAGCTGGTTGGAAATGACTTCAACACTTGATCACGCGGCGCAATCGCTGCGGGGCATCGCGGCCTCCCCTGGCCGCGTGGCAGGGCCGATCTGGCGGTGGCCTGAGGAGACACCCTCCGGCGATCCGGACAAGGCGTCATTGCCCGCCGGACCTGAGCAGCTGCGGCACGCGATCTCTCAGGTGCAAGACCAGCTGACCGCAACGGCCGAAAGGCTTCGCCGGACCGGGGTCGAGAAGGAGGCGGGCATCATGGACGCGCAGCGCCTGATCCTCGACGACCCTGCCTTTGTCGACGCGGCCATGAGCGCGATGTCCGGGGGAGTGGTGGCGGAGAAGGCGGTGCAGTCGGCCCTCGAACCGTACGTCGGGATGCTGCTCGCGTCTCCAGACCCCGTCTTCCAGGCGCGGGCGGCCGACCTGCGAGATGTCACACGACAGGTGCAGAACGCCCTTCGTGGGCGGCCGGCCACCGTGCCGAGCCCCGACCGGCCGTCGATCATCGTTGCCAGAGACCTCGCACCGTCACAAACAGCCTGGTTGGATCACAACCGAGTGCTCGGTTTCGCGACGGAGATGGGCAGCGCCACCGCTCACACTGCGATCCTGGCTCAGGCCCTCGGCATACCGGCGGTGGTTGGAATTTCGGGATTGCTGGAGGACGTGCGGGAGGGGCAGACGGCGCTGCTAGACGGCGACCAGGGAACGCTGCTTCTCGACCCGCCTTCAGACGCCGTCGCGGCGGCCGTGACCAGGCCGACCCCCAAGAGCGATCCGAAACCGGCGATCACCGCGGATGGCCGCCGCGTCGAAATCGCCTGCAATGCGGCCGGCCTGGATGATGCGCGGCGAGCCGCGTCGGCTGGCGCGGACGGGATCGGTCTGTTGCGCAGCGAGTTCCTGTTCATGGGGCGTGAGACGCTGCCGGATGAGGAGGAACAGGTCGCCATCCTCACGGACATCATGTCGGCACTCGGAGGCCGCCCCGTGATCCTTCGCACGCTCGATGTGGGAGCCGACAAGCCGCTGCCGGCCTTGCCGCAGCCGACAGAAGCGAACCCCGCTTTGGGCGTCCGTGGCCTTCGGCTGCAGTTGCTCCGCCGAAAGGATCTCCTGAGCCAGCAGCTGAGGGCGGCGATCCGGGTCGCCATGGAGCATCCCCTTCGTGTGATGTTCCCGATGGTGGCCACGGTCGCTGAGCTACGTTCGGCGAAGGTTGTTCTCGGGGAGGCGATCGAAGCGATTGGCGTCGGTTCTTCGAAGGCTACACGGCTCCAGGTCGGAGTCATGATCGAAGTCCCCTCGGCGGCGCTGATGGCGGAGACCCTCGCGCCCGAAGTTGACTTCTTCAGCCTCGGAACGAATGACCTCACCCAGTATGTGTTCGCGGCTGACCGGACCAATCCGGAGCTCGCCCATCTGGCGGATAGCCTGCATCCGGCGCTGCTGCGCCTGATCCGGATGGTCGTCGAAGCGGCGCACCGTCACGGCAAGTGGGTTGGGGTCTGCGGCGAAATGGCAAGTGACCCATGGGCCTTGGCTCTCCTGATCGGGCTCGGAGTTGACGAGTTGAGTCTCCATCCCCCACTCGTCGCCAACGTCAAAGCACGCGTGCGCGGCCTCGATAGCCGAGAGTGCGAGCGCGCGGCGCGCGATGCCGTCGGACTGGAGGATGGCCGGCAGGTGAGAGACCTGCTCACCGCACGAGGGCTTCAGCTATGACAGAACCGAGATCACTGATCGCACAGGCGCCGAACGAAAAAGGTGCGACCGCAGCGGCCCTGCGCTCCTTCGCCGCCAAGATCGATCACACCCTACTTAGACCCGACGCTACACCTGGCGAGATCGAGCATGTTTGCTCCGAGGCGATTCAGTGGGGCTTCGCCACCGTGTGCGTTAACTCGGCCTTCTCGAAGCTCGCGGCCGAGCAGGTGCGCGGAACGGCGGTCGGCGTGAGCACCACCATAGCCTTTCCCTTCGGCGCCTCCAGCACCAGCGCGAAACTTCGTGAGGCGGCCCAAGCCGTGGCGGATGGCGCGACCGAGCTGGACATCGTGATCGAGATTGGCTGGCTGAAGGCGAAACTGGATGCCCTTGTCGAAGCCGAGTTAAGAGCGATCAGAGAAGAGACGCGGGGCCACATCCTCAAGATGATCATCGAGACCGGCCTCCTGACCGACGAGGAGAAGGTCCGCGGCACGCGGCTCGTCGCCGAATCGGGCGCTGAATTCGTCAAGACGTCGACGGGCTTTGCCAAGCTGGGCAACCAAATGGGAGACGTGGCCTTGCTCCGCAGAGTGCTGGCGCCTGAAATTCGGATCAAGGTGTCGGGCGGGATTCGCACATATGCCGGAGCCCGCGCATTGTTGGACGCCGGAGCTGACCGACTTGGCTCCAGTCATGGGGTCCAACTAGTCGAGGACATGGCCACCGAACTTCGCGCCTCCCGGCCCGACTGATTGTGTTCACGTCTGGCGGGACAAATGTGAAGGTCCCACAGATCAAGGGTCTTCTTTTGGCAGTGCCGGATTTGAGTTGACCGCCCTGTCCAACTTTCCCGAACATGTCGAATGGTTCGAGGACCCATCACGCTATCCAGTCCAGTGGAACCTCGTCTTCAGCTTGCGTTCCTTGCTTGCACTCATCGCATCCGTGGCTGCTGTGGCGGTCCTGTATTTCGTTCAGAGGTTGGTGCGCGATAACCATTGGCCGCGCCTTCCGTTCATCCAACAGATGGCGATCGGGGCACCCACTCTGCTAGCCGTCCAGGCAGCGATTCCACTCATCTATTCGGGAGTTCAGCCCGTGTTGCTTGCGCCGCAGCTCCATCTTGGAACCTATCCCGGCGGCCTTATCTTGGGCGCGATTGAGACTCTCACCGGATTCTCGTTCATCACCGGAATCTGGGACCGAATCGCCTCAGTTGTCTTGGTAGCGTCCGTACTGCTCGGGTTTCTTCTGTTCCAGCCGCTGGACGTCCTCTCGCAGATGCACTGGGTCGGCATCGCAGTCGTGATCTTCGTGATCGGTCGCCAGGCGATAGAGGCTGGACGGCCTCGACGTCCAGGAGGTTGGTGGCTCGGTTCGCTATGTCCAGAAAGAGCAGTGGCTTGGCTGCGAGTGATGACCGGAATCGCGATCACAGCCCCTGCCCTAAGTGAGAAGATCTGGAATCCACCGATCGCTGAAGCCTTCTTGCGGCAGCACCCAGGTTTCAACTTTCCGCATGCATTCCTGGGTATGGAATGGATGTCGGATGAACGCTTCATCCTGGCCGCGGGGATTGCCGAGTTTGCCATCGGAATTCTGTTGATCAGCGGCGTCCTGACCCGCGTAGTCATCATCGCGATGTGGCTGCCTTTCAATGTCACGGTTCCATTCCTGCCGCCTCAGGAATTGTTGTGGCACCTGCCGTTCTTCGGGATCATGTACTTCCTTCTTGTCAACGGAGCCAATCTCGCGCCAGACAGCGGTCGCGTCGGTACGGTGACTGCCAGCGATTCTGCCGGACAAGACCATCGGCTAGCTGACTCGCAGGCCGTCGGCAAGACCCGATACTGAGCAACCAACCGCTCCTCGAAGCATTCGAGGTCCTTTACGAGGCCGAAGGCCTTCCGAGCTACCTACTGCCGTTCGACCTCGACCGGATCTACGGCGGCGTGGGCTTTCCGCCGTCGATCCTGTACTCGAACTTCGTCACCTCCATCGACGGGGTGGCCACGCTTGGCGACAACGTGTCAGCCGGCTCGGTGATCAGTGCGAAGCACGCGGGCGACCGGTTTCTGATGGCGCTCCTCCGCGCCTGCGCCGACGCGGTCGTGCTGGGCGCCGGGACGCTGCGCGCCACACCCGATCACCTGTGGACGCCGGCCCACGTCTATCCGCGGCTGGCGGACAGTTTCGCCGGCCTGCGCCGGTCACTCGGCCGTAGCGTGGAGCCGCGGCTGGTCGTGCTGACAGCTCGAGGCGAGCTGGATGTGGCTCACCCGGCGGTGATGCGCGGAGCGACAATCATCACCACCGCCGCGGGTTCAACTGCGCTGGACGGCAGACTTCCCACCACCTGCGACCTGGTCACGATGGGCGAGTCGGCAAGCCTGGACCTAGGAAGGGCGCTGCACGAGCTCAGAGATCGCGGCCTCTCCGTCCTTCTGACCGAGGGGGGGCCGCATCTCATGGGCGAGCTCGTCGGCCAAGGCGTGCTCGATGAGGCGTTCATCACCATCTCTCCGGTCATCGCCGGCCGCGGCAAGGAGCCTCGCTTCGGAATGGTCGAAGGTGTCGAGCTAGAGCCGAAACCTGGTCGCTGGTCGCGCCTGCTCAGCGCGCGCAGGCACGGCGACTACCTGTTTTTACGCTATGGCCTCCGATCCGCGAACTAGCAGCCGGAAGGGACGTCAATCGTGAAAAGGTCGTGCCCGCAGGCCGCCCCGTGGTGTCGTTGGGCCTCGCGAAGGGCGTGTCGCACCACAGCCCGCTCACACATAAGGACGCGCGCGAGAGGAAAGTGATCTCACTAAGGGGTAGTTATCGGCATCAGCGCGGGCTCGCCGCATATATAGAGGACGCGCGCGAGGCCAAGCTACTGATAGCCACCAGTTATCGAAAGCAATCCACAGAACAGAGCGTCCACGAAGCGGCGGCGATCGGCGATCAAACCTCCGCCCGACAGATGTCTCAGCTCTCCCCCTCTCGCAGATATAACGACGCGCGAGGCCCGCGGCTGCTGATAGCAAGCAAGTTATCGGACGCTATCGCGCCGGCGTCTGTTACGTGGCGTAGGACCCAGATGTTCAAAGACGCGCAAGGTCCGCAACGACGCCCCAAATTGTTGCCTCAATGAGCATTAGGCTGCTTCGACCGGTCGGCCAGCCGTGCAGCAGACCCACCAAGGCTCTTCGCGTTTAAGATCTCGATTGGCAAGTATTCGATGTCATAGCCGAAATGGCGCGGGCCACCCAGCGCGATGCCGGCCGGCGTTCTCCACTTCCCATCGCACGGAATCCCAAGAATGATCACTCGGAAGCCGTAGTGGAGCCGCTCAGTGGTTATGGCCTGACCGGTCTGACTGTCAATGACCGTGATCAGGTCCGGGACGCTGGCGACCAGCCTGTCATCGAGTAGCGCCACCAGATTTTCATTCTGGAAACGGACTACCATGCGCTGCCCCAGGAACTGATCCATCCCTTCGAGGTGGGCTTCCCCCACCGACCACCCCTTCTGGGTGCGCCGCTGGACGTCGACGATCTTGCCCCTAAACAGCTGGAAACCCTGGGTCACGTCCAGCAACGCCTCGACAGGCTCTTGCTTCTGCGCCTCAGCCTCTCGCAGCGTTCGGCCGATTCGTTCGGCGAGACTCAAAGTGCCTCGCACCGCGGCCTCCTTGGCATGCTTGCCTGGCATGGGAAACACCATTCCCGGACAGATCGCCCCGAACTCGATGGCGACGGCGCGTCCGATCCTCTCCGCCCACTTGTTGTCGACGGCCTCAAGGACGACTCGATTGCCATGCTCGTCGGCGAGGGCGAACGGGCTCGCGCTCCGTCCGTAGAGCGTCGGGGTCGCGAGATCCACCTCCGGATAAGCGCGGCCCATGTAGTCAGCGTCCACCACCGGGATCCCCAAACGAGAGGCGAGGACCAGGGCGATCACTGTGTTGACGCCGCCGATCTCGACTGGCACGAGGGCTTCCAGGGGATGGCGGAACTGCTGCTGGAGCGCTTCGTAAACCACCATCAGCTCCGGCCCCAGGCTGAACTTCTCAACCAGGGGCACCGGCGCGCCAACCATCCCGATCGACGCGACGAATCCCTCGTCGCTGAGCTCCTCCAGCTCGATCACCATGGGCGGCCCGTTCAACCTGTGCGCTTCGACGGCGGCGAGCGTGCCCAGATATGGATCCCCGCCCCCTCCAG
>Ga0209160_1000763_pt1 | contig 26559 bp, 22 predicted proteins | sample GraSoiAngelo_153_FD_186167 | JGI IMG/M metagenome (GOLD analysis project Ga0209160, IMG submission 186167) | Grasslands soil microbial communities from the Angelo Coastal Reserve, California, USA - 14_1009_12_40cm (SPAdes) (version 2) | ecosystem: Environmental > Terrestrial > Soil > Grasslands ...
CCCGGCGTTCGCCTGCGCGACATGATCGTCGCGGGGGGCATGAGTGCCTGGGCTGCCTACTTGACGCCGTTCCAGACTGGCGCGGGCCCCACGATGATGTGGGCGATGCGGCGCAGCGGCGTGCGGCTGCCCGAAGCAATGACCTCCACGTTCATGACCTTCGTCGCCACGGTCGCCTTCTTCGCGCTGGCCGGCCCGCTGGCGATCTACCTGGGGGCCGGCAAGTCGCTGGCGCAGCACAACGTCGTGCTGGGGATCACGTACTACGGGCTGTTCCGGACCAGTCTCACCATCTTCGGAATCCTGGGCGTGGCGATGCTCGCCGCGATGGTGTTCCCCGCATGGCTGCGGGACGCCGTGCACTGGCTGGCCGGCCGGTTGGAGCGGCGCAGCCGTCGCATCGCGGCGCGCATCGAGCAGCTGCGCGAAGGGATCGACCGGGCGCACGAGTGCATGGTGGCGTTCGGCAACCCCAAGGGATGGCTGGCGCTGTTCTGGGCGGTGCTGCTGTCGGGCCCGTCGCACGCCAACAAGCTGCTGGCGGGCTACGTCGCGCTGCGCGCCCTCGGTATCCCGGCCAACTTCGTGGATATCCTCTTATTGCAGACGTTCATCACCTTCCTGCTCTACTTCGCGCCGACCCCGGGGGCCTCGGGGCTCGCCGAGCTGTTGTCGGCGGCCGTGATGCAGATCTACGTGCGCCGCGAGATCACGGCGACCTACATCCTCGTCTGGCGCTTCATCAACAGCTACGCGACGGTGATCGTGGGTTCGCTCTTGTTCTGGTCCTGGTTACGGCGGGGCTTGATCGGGAAGGAGGAGGTCGTCGCGGTGCCCGAAGCGCGGATGTGAACCGTGTGGGTCGACGTAAGCTAAGTTTCCTTGCGCGGTTACGGCACCAGGCGTAACTTCCCGGCGCTGGCTTTCCGGCTCAGGAGCCCCCCTAGATGTCACTGCTCGAACTCGGTGGGAAGAAGTTCACCATCCCGGTGGGCGAGGTGGCGCTCGGGAGCGACGCGAGCTGCGTCATCTGCCTCACCGGCGCGGGCATCGAACCCCGGCATGCCGTGCTCCAGGGACAGGCCGACGGTCAGGTGATCATCCGCAAAGCGTCACCCGCCGCCGACGTGGTGATCAACGGCGTCCGGCTCGGGGCCGAACCCACGCCGCTGCTGCACGGTGACAAGGTGGAAGTGGGCGGCCAGGAGCTCACCTTCGTGGACGAGCGTCGCTCGGGCAGCACCCAGTACGTCCAGGCGCTCAACCGCCCGCCAGGGCTGGAGGGACCGGGGAAGGGGGGCGCAGCCGCCAAGCCCGCCGCCGTCGGTACGACAGGTGGGCGGGTGGTGAGCCTCACCGACGGTCGCGAGTACGTGATCACTGGACCGTCGCTCGTCTTCGGGCGGGAGGCCGGCTCCGACGTGGTCGTCGCCGGGAAGGACGTATCGCGCCGTCACGCCGAGATCGTGCAGACGCCGAAGGGCTATCTGCTGGTGGACTCGAGCATCAACGGGTCATTCGTGAACGAGGAGCGCGTGCAGGGGCAGCGCATCCTGGCGCGCACGGACGTGATCCGTATCGGGGAGGAGCAGTTCCGCTTCTACGCGGACGCGGCGCCGGCGGCTGGTCCGCCGCCGCCCCCCCCTCCTCAGGGGCCGGCCGCTAGCGCGCCGCAGGCCGTGCCCCCCGCCTCGCCAACCGCGCCCGCGCCGCTCGCCAGCTTCCTGGCGCGGAGTGGCGCCCTCGTGGGCCAGCGGCTCCAGGTAAGAACGCCGGTCGCCAACATCGGACGGGCCGACTACAACGACCTGGTGATCCCCGACCCGTCGGTGTCCACGAGCCATGCGAAACTGCAGCGCCGCGAGGGCGTCTGGGTCCTGGTGGATCTGGAGTCAACGAACGGCAGCTGGGTGGACGGCGAGCGCGTGAAGGGGGACGCGCCGCTCGCGCCGGGGGCGATGGTGCGGTTGGGAGACGTCCAGCTGGTGTTCGAGCCCACGGACGACGCGCTCGGGGTGGTGAAAGGTGGGGGAACGCAGATCCTGAAGACTCCCCACTCGATCGCGCCCAGCCCCGCCGCCCCCGCTTCCCCAGCACCTGCCGCCCCTGCCGCCCCTGCGGCCCCTGCCGCCCGTCCCGCGCCTCCCGCTGCCTCCAAGGCCGCGCCGCCCCGGCCGCGGCCAGCCGCCGCGAAGCCGGCCGCGCCGAAGTCCGCCGCCCCGTCCAAGCGGCCGGCCGCGCAGCAGCCGCCCGCGAAGCAGGGCAAGGGATGCGGCGGCAGCGCCGCCGTGATACTCCTCGCCGGTGCGGGAGTGGTCGCGCTCCTCCATCGGCTGCTCGCCTAGCGGAGTCCCGTGCACATCACCTGCGCCGGCCGCACTGATGTCGGCATCATCCGCTCGGGGAACGAGGACAACTACCTCATGGTGCCTGACCACGGGATCTTCGTGGTGGCGGACGGGATGGGGGGGCACGCGGCGGGGGAAGTGGCGAGCGAGATGGCCGTGCGCTTCGTGGCGCGCGAGCTCGGGTCCTTGAAGGGGCTGATGGACGAGCAGGTGGCGGACCGGATGCGCACCGCCATCCGGGCCGCGAACGGCGCGATTTTCCAGCGCACGCTCACCGAGCACGACAAGCGCGGCATGGGCACCACCGTTACGGCGCTGGTGCTTTTCGGCACGCGGTTCCTCATCGGGCAAGTGGGCGACAGCCGGGCGTATCTCTACCGTGACGGCAAGCTGATCCAGCTCACCAAGGACCATTCCTACGTACAGGAGCAGGTGGACGCAGGGTACCTGACCCCCGAGCAGGCGCGCTCACACCCGTACAGCAACGTGATCACGCGCTGCGTCGGTGCGAACAGCGACGTGATGCCGGACATCTACCTTGGCACGGTGAAGCCGACCGATCTCTTTCTGCTGGCCTCGGACGGGCTCACCGGGATGCTCGAGGACCCGCAGCTGGCTGAGCTGCTCGGGGGGAAGCGCGTGCCCCAGGAGCAGGTGGACGATCTGATCACCGAGGCGAACCGCCACGGCGGGCTCGACAACATCACCGCGATCATCGTCCGGATCGACTCGGTGGACGCCCCGGTGGGCGACACGACGCAGATCACGCAGCCGGGGGGGCGAGCGCGGCCGCGGTAGGCAGGCCGCGATGATGCGTACTAGGGGCACGGCATGCCGTGCCCCCACACGTCAACGCACCAACCCCCGGTCCGCTGCCACGCGCGCCGCCACCTCCTCCCGCGGCGCCATCACCAGGTCCACGATCGCGTGGGCGGGCACGGCCACGCTGCGCAGCACGAACACGCGCAGCCGGCGCGCCGAGCGGTACAGCTCGGCGGCGACGCGCGGCAGCCCCAGGTGGGCGGCGGCTTCGGCTCCTGCGAGGTGCGTCACCGTCCCGTCGCGCTTCACGAGGGGCAGCTCGAGCGCCAGCATGTCGGCCTTGGCGGGAAAATCGAGGAACAGCTCGCCCGGCTCTAGGCGCAGCTCGCGGGCCAGCCGGTCCTCCACCTGCTCGAGCAGATCGGGGTCGTCGCCGGGCCATTGGGGCGTGGCGACGGGCAGCTCCGTCGCCGGCAGGTCGAGCGCCCGCTTCGCGAGCCGCCGCTCCCGCAGCCGCCGCGCCAGGCCGGTGGCGTCCCATTGCATCAGGTCGTGGATCAGCCCGTCGTCGGTCGCGACGGCCACGGTCGCGGGCTCGAGCTGCCCCGCCGCGATGGCGCCCCGCACCAGGCGCTTGAACATCGCGGTGGCGCTGCGGACCGCGTGGTGCCAGTACACGTTGCGGTACATCTGGTACTTGGCGAAGAGCAACGACTCGAGCGCCGCCAGTCCCTTCTCGTGCAGCGCCAGGGTGGGGCGGCCGTCGGGGCCCGGAGCGACGGTGAGGGAGGTGAGCAGCCGATCCACGTCGATCACGCCGTAGGGCACGCCGCACATCCAGGCGTCACGCGACAGATAGTCCAGCTTGTCCACGTCGAGCGAGCCCGACACGAGCCCGGCGAGCGGCTCCCGGGCGGTTCCCTGGATCAGCGGCAGCAGCCGCTCGGGGGGGGCGTCGAGCTCCGCCAGGCGCTGCGCCAGTCCCTCGCTCGCGAGCTGGCGGCCAGCCAGTACCTCATGGTGCGGCAGCCCCGCTTCCTCGAGCGCGTGCGAGAACGGATAGTGCCCGATGTCGTGCAGCAGCGCGGCGAGCTTGAGTCGCACGCGGTCCCCCGGCTCGACGCGCGCGTCCCCCGCGTCTTCGACCTGGGCGAGCAGGCGCCGCGCGAGGTGATAGGCGCCGAGCGCGTGCTCGAAGCGACTATGGGTGGCGCCGGGGTAAACGAGAAAGGCGTGCCCCAGCTGGCGCACGTAGCGCAGCCGCTGCACCGCAGGCGTGTCGACGACGGCGAGCGCTTCCGGGTCGAGGCGAATGTTGTTCCACAGCGGGTCGCGGACGACTTCGAACCGGGTCAACGCGCGGGGCCCGCGTCCCGGACGGCGGCGTGGACCTGTCCCTGGAACTGCTCGAAGTTCTGGTGGAACATCTGCGCGAGGCGCGCCGCCTGGGCGTCGTACGCGGCGGGATCGCGCCACGTCCCCCGGGGGAGGAGCACGTCGTCCGGGACGCCCGACACCTGGAGCGGTACCTCGAGCCCGAACACCGGCTCGGGCGCCGTCGGAATGCGGTCGAGCTTCCCGCCGAGCGCGGCGCGCACCATGGCGCGCGTCAGCCCCAGGCGGATCCGCTGTCCCACCCCGTACGGGCCTCCACTCCATCCCGTATTGACGAGCCAGCACTGCACGCCGTGCTGCCCGATCTTCGCGCCGAGCAGCGAGGCGTACACGGTGGCGGCGAGCGGCAGGAACGGCGCGCCGAAGCAGGCCGAGAACGTCGCCTTGGGCTCGGTCACGCCGCGCTCGGTGCCCGCGACCTTGGCGGTGTAGCCGGACAGGAAGTGATACATCGCCTGCGCCGGGCTGAGGCGCGCGATCGGGGGCATGACGCCATACGCGTCGCAGGTGAGAAACACGATGTGCGAGGGATGCCCCGCCACGCCCCCGGCCACGTGGTTCGGGATGTAGTGAATCGGGTAGGACGCGCGGGTGTTCTCGGTGATCGCGGCCGACTCGAGGTCCACCTCGCGGGTCTCGGGGTCCACCACCACGTTCTCGAGCACGGTGCCGAACATGCGGGTCGCACGATAGATTTCGGGCTCCCCGTCGGGCGAGAGCCGGATCACCTTGGCGTAGCACCCGCCCTCGAAGTTGAACACGCCGTTGTCCGACCAGCCGTGCTCGTCGTCACCGATCAGCGCCCGCTCCGGGTCGGCGGAGAGCGTCGTCTTGCCGGTGCCAGAGAGCCCGAAGAACAACGCCACGTCGCCCGTCTCCCCCAGGTTGGCGGAACAATGCATCGACAGCACGCCGCGCTTCGGCAGCAGGTAGTTGAGAATCGAGAACACCGCCTTCTTGAGCTCGCCCGCGTAGCGGGTGCCGCCGATCAGGATCGTCCGGCTGCCGAAGTGAATGACGATGAACGTCCCCGAGCGCGTGCCGTGCAGCGCCGGGTCGGCATGGAGCTCGGGGGCGTGGAGCACGAGCCAGGAGGGCGAGAAGGCGGCGAGGTCGGACGGGCCGGGGCGGAGGAACATGTTGTAGACGAACAGCGCGTGCCAGGCGTTCGGCGTGATGAACCGCAGGCCGAGGCGGTGGTTCGCGTCGGCGCCCACGAACAGGTCGCGCACGAACAGCTCCTCGCCGTTCAAGTGCTCGAGCACGGCCGCGCGCAAGCGATCGAACCGGGCCGGCTCGAGCGGCTGGTTGACCCGGCCCCAGTGGACGTCGCCGGCCGCCGACGGCTCCTGGACGATGAACTTGTCGTTCGGACTGCGGCCGGTGTGCGGCGCCGTCAGGGCGCAGAACGCGCCGCCCTCCACCACGACGCCCTCGGCGCGGCGCACCGCGTGCTCGTAGAGCGCCGGTGGCCCGGGGTTCCAGTGGATCGGGCGGCGCGGCACCAGGCCGGCGGCTTCGAGCGCCGCAGCCCGTTTACCCTCGGCGGGGCGCGTCGCGTGCGCGGTCATGCGCGGCGCTCCCCCCCCGGGCGCCGGCCGTGCTCCTGCGCGTCCACGGCGGCGATCACCGCCATGTTGACGATGTCGTTCACCTCGGCGCCCCGCTGCAGCACGTGGACGGGCTGCGCCATCCCCACGAGAATCGGGCCGATCGCCTCCGCGCCGCCCACGCGGTCGAGCAGCTTGTAGCTGATGTTGGCCGCGTCGAGGTTGGGGAAGATGAGCACGTTCGCCGGGCCCCTGAGCTTCGAGAACGGATAGGTCTTCGTCAGGATGCGCTCGACCACGGCGGTGTCGGCCTGCATCTCGCCGTCCACCTGCAGGGCGGGCTCGTGGTCGTGCAGCAGAACCACGGCCCGGCGCACCTTCTCCGCCGCGGCGTGACGCACCGAGCCGAAGTTCGAGAACGAAAGCAGCGCGACCCGCGGCTCGATCCCCAGGCGCCCCACGAACCCCGCCGTCGCCGACGCGATCTCGGCGAGCGTCTCCGCGTCGGGATCGATGTTCACCGTGCAGTCCGCGAAGAACAACGTCTGCTGCGGTAGCACCAGCATGTAGATACCGCTCACGTGCCGCCGGCCCGGCTCGGCGCCGATCACCTCGAGCGCGGGGCGCATCGCGTCGGGATAGTACATCTCCACCCCCGCCACGACGGCGTCTGCCTGCCCGGACCGGAGCATCATCAGGGCGTGGTACAGGGGATCGAGCACACGACTGCGCGCCTCGCGCAGCGTGATCCCCTTGCGGCGCCGCAGCTCCCACAGCTCACGCGCGAACGTTTCGAGCTGGGCGCTCGCTCTGGGGTTCGCGAGCGTGATTTCCTCGAGGGTGACGCCGGCGTCGTCCGCCTGGCGGCGCATCGCGTCGGGATCGCCCAGGAGCACCGGCTCGGCGATACCCTCGTCGGCCAGGATACGCGCCGCCTTGAGGATGCGCGCGTCCTCCCCCTCGGGAAACACCACGCGCTGCGCCGCCTGCTGCGCCCGGCCCGAGAGCCCGCGCATCACTTCGCGCGCCCGCCCCAGCCGGGCGTCGAGCTGCGCCCGGTACTCGTCTACGTCGATCACGCGGCCCGCCACGCCCGACCCCACCGCGGCCCATGCCACCGCCGGCGCTACCCACAACAGCACCCGCGGGTCGAACGGCTTGGGGATCAGGTACTCCGGGCCGAACCGCAGCCGATCGAGCCCGTAGGCGCGCATCACCGCATCGGGCACCTCTTCCTTCGCGAGGGCCGCGAGCGCGCGCGTCGCCGCCATTTCCATCGCTTCGTTGATCTTGCGGGCGCGCACGTCGAGCGCGCCGCGGAAAATGAAGGGGAAGCCGAGCACGTTGTTGACCTGGTTCGGATAGTCGGAGCGGCCCGTGGCGATGACGGCGTCGCTCCGCGCCTGGCGCGCCTCCTCCGGCATGATCTCCGGCGTGGGGTTCGCGAGCGCGAACACGATCGGCCGCGGCGCCATTCCCTTGAGCATGTCCCCCGTCACGATCCCGCCCACCGAGAGCCCCACCAGCACGTCCGCGTCCCGGAGCGCTTCGGCCAGCGTGCGGGCTTGGGTGCGCTGCGCGAACCGGCTCTTGTAGCGGTCGAGGTCGGTCCGCTCGGCATGGATCAGTCCCTTCTGATCGCATATGAAGATCCGCTCGCGCTGCACGCCCAGCCGCACGTAGTGCTCCGCCGTGGCGATCGCCGCCGCGCCCGCACCCGCGAACACGACCTTGATGGACCCCGCGTCCTTCTTCACGATCTCGAGCGCGTTGAGCAGTGCCGCGCCAGAAATGATCGCCGTGCCGTGCTGGTCGTCGTGGAACACCGGGATCGAGAGCGTCTCGCGCAGCTTCTCTTCGATATAGAAACAGTCGGGAGAGCGGATGTCTTCGAGATTGATGCCGCCGACGGTGGGCTCGAGCAGCTGGCAGAACCGGATCACGTCATCGGGATTCTCCGACCCGACCTCCAGGTCGAACACGTCGAGGTCGGCGAACGCCTTGAACAGGATTCCCTTTCCCTCCATCACCGGCTTGCCCGCGAGCGGGCCGATGTTGCCCAACCCCAGCACCGCCGTCCCGTTCGTCACGACGGCCACGAGGTTCCCCTTCGCCGTGTAGGTGTATGCCTCCTCCGGGTGCGCCGCGATCTCGCGGCACGGCTCCGCCACCCCCGGCGTGTAGGCGAGGGACAGGTCGCGCTGGTTCTTGAAGGGCTTGGTGGGCGAGACCTGGATCTTCCCCGGGCGGCCCTGCGCGTGATAATCGAGGGCCTCCTGGCGGCGGCTGGACATCGAGGACACAAGTCCTTCTTTGTGAAGGAGTTATGCTACCGGCCCACGGCGGGGGTGTCAAGGTGGTGGAAGTATCGTGGCGGGCGTGTGATACAGCCGCTCGACGGTGCGGCGGTCCTGCTCACTCGGCGCGTCTACCAGCGGCGGGGAATGCATGATGTCGCCGGGGGCCGGGCTGTGCAAGAACAGACCGATGGAGTGGCCGACCTCGTGAATGATGGTGCGACGCATGCACGCCTGCACCTGGCCTGGCGTGTACATCGCGGTCGTCAGCACCGTCAGTTGGATGTGGAACGGTCCCGTGAGGCGGCTGGTGCTGTCGACCGTGGGCACGTCCGTTACCCCGTTGCAAGCGCCCAACGCTCCCGCCGTGTCCGGGGGAGCGTCGGGTGGGACGCTGTCGCTCCATATCACGATGACGTCTGCAGTCAGGGAGTCGCTCGCGAGCGTGCCCGTAAGCTCGTCGTACAGAAACAGGCCGGCCCAGGCGGCGAAGGCCCGCTGCACGAGGAAGGGGAGATTGCCCTGCGGCGCCGCGTAGAAGCGCACCGGCACGCGGCTGCTCGGCCAGTGGAACACGATGATGGTGTCCGGCGGGATCGTGTCGGCGAAATTGTACGTGCCGCCCCGCGACGGCGGAGTCGGCTCGTTGCACGCGAGCACGGCGAGGCCGAGGGTCGCGAGGATGCGCTTCACGGCTGGCCGCTGGCGTGCGGCCAGGCGGCCCGCAGCGCGAGCGCCACACGGTGCACGGCGCGCGATGAGGTGAAGCCCCGATTGCGGAGCGCCGGAGTGATGAACGCATGCAGGTCGTAGCGTGCCTCGATCCCCAAGCCCCAGCGCTGCGCGATGCCGGCCGGCGGCACGTAGCTCAGCGCGACGCCGCCGAGGGGAAGGATCCCCCCAGAGCCGTCGCGAAAGATCCCGGTCTCGTTGCCGGGAAAATACTTGAGCCCGCCTACGGCGAGCCGCCCCGACAGGCCTGTGACGAGCGGATGCCGCACCCCGACCTCCACGGCGAGCGTCGTCAGTCCGCCCAGGTCCACGGTGGGACCGCCCTGATCGTGGCGCTCGAGCGTGCTCCAGGAGAGGTCGGCGATCCCTGCGACCGCCCAGCCATGCTGTATGGGCGTCGTGGCGGTGACCGAGAACGCCGGAGCGAGCCTCGGGCGCACATCCACCCCCGTCACGATCGAGTCGTGCACCAACGTGGAGGTGTAGCGGACGCCGGCGGCGGCCTGGAGACTAACTTGGGCGGACAGGCGGACCGTCGGACTGATGGACAGAAGAATGAGTGCAAACACCGCCCGTGCCGTCCGACCGTCCGACCGTCCGACGGTGGCGTCCGACCGTCCGACCGTCTCGTGCATGGCGGCGCATACTACAGTCGGCCTAGTCACGCGGCAACCAGCGCTCAGTGAATCCGAATCACGTCGAGCTGCGCCCCGAGCCCGACGGGGAACAGTGCTGTGGCGCTGCTTCGCAGTTGGACCGTGTAAGCGGGCGCGCTCGGAGCTTGCAATGCTCGCTGGTAGACCCCCGAGCCGGAGAAGAGCGTGCCGCGCAGATTGACGGCACTGCCGGGGCTCCTGGCAGGTACCAGCGGGTAGGGGAGCGGGAAGTCCGTCGAGTCCTGGGTGTGGAGCGACGCGTACGTCTTCCGAAAGTGCCAGGAAGTGTACGTGAGCTCTGGCGGTGCGATGAACCCTGGGAGATCGGACACCCAATTCGCGAGCGCCCAGCGCGTGAGCGTGGTGTCGAACGCGTGCCCCGTTTGCGCCACCACGTTCGCGGCCCCGCTGAGGGTCGTCTGGTCGAGCTTGCCCGGTAGGGTGGCGCCGTACTGGTCTACGAGGTACCGCACGAACAGCCAGCTCGCACCCACCTCGGCCAGGGTGCCTTGATCGAGCTCGATCAGCAGAGGGGACGTGCCCGTCGCGCTGAGATACTGATACGCGTCGAAGACGTCGTCGATCGCGTAGTTCGAGAACGTGACCGTGTCGCCCGGGAGGTAGCTGCGGCCCGCCAGCTCTTCGGCGTACTTCGACAGCCCTTCGTCGAGCCACCCCTCCTCGGGTTGTCCGGGGCGCGCCAGCACATGCTGGACGTAATTGATCATGTGCTGGAACTCGTGCGTGAAAGTGCCGGGCAGGACGAACTTGACCTCGGCCCGGGTATGTTGGCAGCTCAGGGTGCCGGTCGAGTCGGCCACGATCGAGTAGAACACCTCACCGTGATTGGAGAAGGACGTGGGGGCCGTGATGTCCAGGTCCGTTGGGAAGAAGAATCCGGCCACGAAGCCGCTGGACTTGCACGTCGCCTTGGACACGAGCTTGTTCACGACGCCCGTCATGAGGACGATGACGACGGAATTCGCGTCGATGTCTGAGACGCCGCCGAAGGTCGTTGTGTCGAGCGGGTAGAGGCGCGAGTCGAACACCTGCTTGAGCGTGTCGAGATCGGCCGAATCGAGGCCGGCCTTGGGAGCGAGGGTGTCGACATAGATGGCGATATGCGCGCCCACGGTCTTGGCCCGCGCCACTACGGCCTGGAACGGGACCGAGCAGTTGAGATTGGGGCACACCCGGAACGTCCTCAGACTCCCCACCGTCGGCGGCGTGGCCGTGACGATGCCCGGGGCGGTGACCGCGCGGCCAGCCGGGGCCGCCGCAAAGGCACGACTGCGCGCGAGGTGGCGCAGGAAGCCGTCGAACTGGAGCGCCGTCAGCCGTGGCGAGGAGGTTGCGACCATCCCTTGCGCCACCGGAGCGGGGGCGGTCACGGTGGTGGTCCGGAGCAGAAAAGGCGAAGACTGTCCAAAGGTGGTGGCGGCGGATTGCGGCACGAGGAGATACTCGACCGAGTCCACCGCGGACAGATTGGCCGCGAACGTCACGCACCCCGAGTCGGCCGCGGGGTCGATCGTCGTGTCTGCGGCTACGGCCAGCGCCACCTGGTGGGAAGCCAGCGCGGCGCTGCAGGGGAGCAGCGCGGGCCCGGCGGGGCTACTGCTGCAGGCCGCCGCCGGGAGGATTGCCGACCACATCAGCAGGTGCACCGCGTGGCGCCGCTTCCTGCCCAACCTCCGCACTGGCGTTCCCAGGGTCATGCTCACGCTCCGATGTTGACCCGCAGCTGCACGCTGCGTGGCCGCCCCACCGACGCGCCACTAAAGAACGCGCCCTTCAGGAGATACTTGTGGTCCAACACGTTGTCGACGTAGAGCTGCGGCCGAATCACGACGTTGCCGACCGCCCAGGTGTACCCGGCGCTGGCGTTGAGGATGAAGCTCGGCGATACGTGGTTTGACTTGTTGAAGTCGAACAGGCCGGTCCCGTACGTCGAGTCAGGCGGGTTCGCATTGATCAGACCTGACCCGTAGATCCCGGTCGCTGACGCGTAGAACCCGCGCTGCGAATACACGACGCTTGCGACCCCAGACAAACGCTGGTCGTGGTCCAGGTCGAAGTACCCGGAGGGCGGCTCGACCGGGAAGAAGCCTCCGGTGATCGGGCCGATGCCGTACGCGTGGTTCAGGGCAAGGTTCACATACCCGGAGACTGGACCGGGCGGGCGCACCTCCACCACACCTTCGATCCCTCTGACCCAGATGTTGGCGATGTTCACCGACGTGACGATCGCAGACCCCGGCACGGTATTGTCGTCGATCCCCGGGGCGCTGCGCTTGTAGTAGCCCGAGAGCTTGGTGACGACGCCGAAGGGAAACCGATGCACGTACCCCACTTCGTAGAAGTTGTCACGCTCGGGCAGGGTCGGGGCGGTCACGACGCCGCTGTCGGCTATGCTGGTGATGGCGCGCAGGTCTTCGACGTTCGTGGGGACGAACAGGCGACCGTAATACACCCAGAACGTATTCGCCGGGCTCGGGAAGAAGCTCAGCTTCACACGTGGGCTGACCTGGTGCTGGTTCCCCGCGAACGGGGCGTTGTGGTTGTCGAATCGTACCCCGGTCCGGAGCTCCCACTTGTCCGAGGGCGCGATCGCCGTCTGAGCATAGACGCCCACGTCGCTTCCGTTCAGGTCGGAGTTCGACGCAGGCCCGGGGTTTCCGGCCTTGGTGAGCGTCGAGAAGTTTTCGTGCCCGCCCGTAAATGAGGCGAGCACGCCCGACTTGAACTCGAGCCCGTGATGCGGTCGCAGCGTGTAGTCCACCTTGACGCCTGCTGAGTGGAAGTTGCGGTCCTCGGCGAGGATGTAGTGTGTCGTGTCGGGAGGGAAGACGAAGGTCGCTGAGTCCGTCACCCCGGGCGTATAGAGCAGGCTGCCGTCCCGGAAGAACGCGCCCGTGAAGAGCTCGGACGAACCCCCGCTCCCCGATGTGCGCTCCGCGAACCGATGGTGCCAGCCGAAGTTGACGAACCCGTTCACGTCCTGCTGGTGATCGTCGATGATTCCCTCGACCGAGTCGAACGGGACGGCGAAGCGGGTGCGCGAGCGGTTCAGGTCCAGCGTGACGACGTCGCGATCCGAGGGGACGTACTGCGCCTTCCCGAACCCGAAGACGTCGGTGCCGTCGTTATGAAAGTTCTCGACGGCATTGTGCAGCGTGTCGAACACGACGGGCTCGCGCCGCATGTCGGTCCCCTGGCGGGCACCGGAGAAGAAGAATCCCCACTTCCCCGCGTTGGTGCTCGCGTTCAGCGCCTGGCCGTTCGCGTTGAACGAGCCGCCATAGCCCGAGGCGTCGAGGTGGAACCCACCCGACGGGATCCGCGTGTTGACGTTCACCACCGCCGCAATCTTGCCCCCGTACTCGGCGTCCCACCCGCCCGTTTGGAAATCGATCTGGTTCACGACTTGTGGGTCGAACAGCTCGTTCAAGCTCCCGGAGATGCCCGACGGGACCGGGACGCCGTCCACGTAGTAGGTGTACTCGGCGTGCTGGCCGCGGATGTGCACTTCGCCGGTCGGCGCCCGCGCGGCGCCGGCGATCGACTGCTGCAGGATCTGGGACGTCGTGTTCGTCGGCGCGCCGTGATAGTCGTTCTGCTTGAAAACCTGGTTGCCGCTCCGGGTGTCCACGGCCAGCGGCACGGCGGCCTTCACCTCTACTGCCGACAGGTTGAGCGGCAGGGGTACCAGCCGAAAGTCGGCGGCGACGGTCTCGTCGCCCGGCCCGACCGTGACGTCCCGTGTTAAGGCGCGATATCCAAGATAGCGGACCTCGACGCGGTACGCGCCCGCGGGGAGGTTATGGATCACGTAGCGACCGAAGGCGTCGGTGGTGGCGACCGCGACGGTGCTCCCCGCCCGCGTGAGCCGTACCTCGCCGCCCGATAACGGCGTTCCGCTCGTGCTGTCGACCACCGAACCGCCGACGTCGCCGTCGACGCGCGGGGCGGCGGCGACTGGGCCTGCCGGGCAGGCCGCGGCGGCGAGCCCCAGCAGCACTCGGGTGGTCCTCGAGAAAGTTATCGCAGTCATCTGCTCTCCTTGACGTGTGTGAGTCACGCGGATCCGGGCGCCGCGGCGCGGGCCGCAACGGCTGGACGGATCTGTTCACATGCCGGCGACGCGCGCGACGCGCGGCGTCGCTAGGAGAGCGCGGGAGGGGCTCGGGGTGGTGGCTGGAGCCGGGCGAGCGTGCGCAACCGCCGCGCCGGCTCGGCGGGAGGCGCCACGCGAGCGCCGGCGCTGGCGAGACGGAGTGTGGCTGGCCGGCGCGGGGTGAGCGGCGCGGTGAGGAAGTGACACAGAGCGCAGTCCGGGGGATGGACCCGGGCGCAGCTGCCGGTGCTGTGCGACTCGATGTGCGCCGTGGCGTGCGCGCCTGCCGCGTCGAGCTGCGCATCCGCCCACGCGGCGGACCCCGGCAGCAGGAGCTGCAGGGCGGCCGCGAAGAGCCAGAGGCCGCGCACGGCGACGGGGCGCTGGGTCATTGGTTGGGCCCGCCGTCGCTCACGCGGATGCGCGCACTAGCTTCCGCAGCACCAGCGCGCCGACCAGCACCAGCCCGTACATGCAGACGATCAGCGGGCCGGTCGGCAGGTCGCCCTCGAGCGAGATCCACAGGCCAAGGATGGAGGCAAGAGCGCCCGAGCCCCACGAGATATAGGCGAGCCGCCGCATGTCGCGCGTAAATAAGAACGCGACCGCCGCCGGCACGACGAGGAAGCTGAAGACCATCAACACCCCCGCCACGGGCACCGCGAGCGTGATGACGACGCCGAACGAGAGATAGAACAGGAAGTCCCACCATTTGATCTTCCACCCCTGGCGCTCCGCCTCCTCGGGCTGAAACGAGATGGTGAGGAAGCGGTGGCGCAGCGCGTAGTGGAACACCCCAAGCGCGGCATACGCAAGGGCGAGCTTCAGGATCGTTGGCTTGAACGTGACCCAGAGGATGCTGCCGGTGAGCGTCTTCTCGATCGCCTCCCCGCCGCCCGGCACCTTGTTCGCCACGAGCACGGCGGCGGCGGAGGCCACGACGTACACGATGCCGATGAATGCCTCCTGCGGTACTCTCCGCCCCTCACGATGCGACGTCCGCGTGAGGGCGAAGAGCAAGGCGCCTACCGCAGTGGCCACGAGCGCGAATACATAGGCCCAGGTCGAGTCGGCCTCCACATGGATGAGCAGCGCCGTCAGGCTGCCGAGCGCCGCCATCTGGGCGAGCGAGAGATCGACGAAGATCACCTCCCGCGCGATCACGTGCAGCCCTAGGTACGACAGCATGGCGACGAGCACCATGCAGGCCACGAACGGCGGGATCATCAACTGCAAACCAGTCATCACACCCTCCGGGCGTCAGTTGGCCGCGGGGCCGCCGCCGCCGAAGGCGCGGACGAGCTCCGAGATCCACAGGTTCATGAGATCGAAGTAGCTGTTGACGCCTGGGGCGCCGTTCGTGTTGGACGGCACGATCACCGCCTTGGCCCCGGTTCGCTGCGCCACTTCCAGTACCTGGCTCCGGTCGTAGTAGTTCGTGGAGAAGAGCACCTGGATGTGCTGCGCCCGCATCTCGTTGATCACCTCCAGCACGTGGCCCGGCGTCGGCGGGATGCCGGGCTTGGGCTCGATGTAATCGACGCAGGGGAGTCCGTACTCCCGGGAGAAGTAGTCCCACTCCTTGTGGTAGCAGGCCACCGCCTTGCCGCGGAATGACCCCGCCTCCTTGAGCCACCCGCCCAGCCGGGTGACGAGCGTCGTACCCTGGTATGACTTGGACGTGAGGAAGTCGAACAGCTTGCCCTGCCGGTCCAGGTCGGCGAGTGTCGGCCCGCCGAGCAGCTTCACCAGCTCATCGCCGAACAGGGCCCGGTACATTCGATCCTCGAAGTCCTTCTCCCGCTGCGTGAAGTAATCGGCGTTTTCGGGGGACACACGCTTTAGCCCCGTGAGGACGTTGCGCGCGATCTGCACCGCGTTGAGCGGGCCGGTCCAGATGTGGGGGTTGCCGTACACGTGGATGTCGCCCTGGGCCCGCGAGAAGCTCGTCGGCACGTCGAGCAGGTCGATGCCGGCGTAGGCGGCGACGTAGCCAGGTCCGCCCTCTGTCACCTTGGGGTTGTTGGCCTTATCGAGCAGCGCCGGCACCCACAGCTCGAGGTCGAGGCCCGTCGTCACGAACAGATCCGCCTGGGACAGCGTTGGCACGAAGCTCGGCTTGGGCTGGACGTAGTGGGGGTTCTCGTCGCCATTGGCGATCGACGATACGGTGCCGCGCTCACCCACGATCTCGCGCGCAATCGCCGCGTACGTGGTGAGGGAGGTGACCACCTTGACCTTGTCCGGGGGCGGCACGGGGGTGCCGTGCAGCGCGACGAGCAGGGGAATAAATGGCAGCATGTCAGTAGGTCTCGTGTTTGTGTGGTCCGATCGCCCAGACCGCTTGCAGGGCGAACTGGTTCGTCGCGTCGAATCCGGTGGTCTTGGCCCAAGTGTACTGCGCCCGCAGCTCGACCCACTCGCTCTCCCACAGGGTCAGCGACGGAATCACCTGCCGAATGATCAAAGCGGAATCGGGCCGCTCCACGTAGTCGTAGCGTAAGCCGGCGATCCAGCGTTGCCCGAGCTTGTAGGTGGTGCCGACGTAGTACCCGAGGTGAGTCCCGCCGGCCCCCGCGAATTCCTTTCGGAGCGCATACAGCTCACCTCGCAGCGTCCATTCGCGGTACAGCGCTTGCGCGGGCGGTCGCCACGTCAGCCGGAAGTCGACCCCGCCCACCTCGGTGCGCAGGCTCTGGCCCGGGTTCGTGCCGTACAGACCGGTGCCGCCGAGCTGCATGTAGGTGGACCGGGTGAGCTGCCAGAAATTCAGCAAATGCACGAGATAGCTCGGCCGCCCGCTGCCGCCGAACAGGGAGTCCGTCTCGCTGCGCGTCGCCTGGGCGGTGACCTCGTGCGTGCCCAGGCCGCCGAACGCGCGGTACAGCGAGATCCCCGTTCCGGCGAGGCCGTCAGCACCGAGGTAGCTGCGGAGTGCGAGCGGGTATTCGGTCTCGGGGAGCGCGTGCAGGTGCCAGCGGTTCAGTTCGCCGAACTGCTGCCGGAACTTTCCGATGTCGAACCGGATGTGTCCGGGCAGGCCCGTCCAATAGGCGTACCCCTCCTCGATGCTCACGTCACCGTTCTCAAGGCTCACGAAGATCTTGGTGCTTGAGTAGGGATCGAGCGGCGACTGGAAGCCGACCTCGAACTCCCTTGCATCGAAGTTGTCCCGCTGGATTCCCGGCTGCTGCCCGTAGGCGCGCACGTCCCCGGTTACGCTGATCTCGGGGTTGAGCTGCGGTTGGCTGCGCTCGCGGCCGACGAACTTGGTCGAGCCCGCCGTGTCCGCCTTGAGCTTGGTCGTGTCGGTCCCGGCGGCGGCCGCCGCGGCGGCGCGCAGCGCCGCGAGCGACGTGTCCTCCGCCGCTGCGGGCGCGATGGCCGCCGGCCTGCGACCGAGCGCCGCGCGCAAGCTGTCGAGCTGCGCCTTGAACGCGCGCACTTGGGCCGCGAGGGAATCCATCTGGCGCTGGGTGGGTTGCTGCGCCGCGCCGGCGCTCGGCAGCGCGACGAGCCCCGCGAGCGCGGCGATCACGGCGTATCGATGTCGGGTCATCTTCGAGCGTCTCCTGTTCCAACGTTCCACGGCTGGCGACCCGCCCCCCGCCGAGCGGGAGCGCGGGGCCGCCGGTCTTGCTACAGCCGGGAGCTGGGAGGCGCTCGGGGTGGGGAGGTGAGGCGGGCGAGACGCGGCGCCGGCGCGACCGCCGGCGCCGCAACCGGACGCTCTGAGTGTGCCGCGGTCGGGTCGAACCGGCGGGCCTGCTGCGGCTGCACGCGGGAGCTCGCGTAGTGGCACAGCGCGCAGCGCAGCTCGTCGTGCAGTGCGAGGCAGCCGGCGTCGTGCCGCGCCTCGACATGGGCCGGCGCGCTGAGCCGCTCCGACGCGTGCACCAGCGGCACCAATCCCCCGGCGAGCCCCTGAATCACCAGCAGCGCCGCCGCGAGCGGCACGGTGCCACGATTGCGCTGTGTCGTTGGTGCGATCACGCCCCCGCCCCGCCTACGGTAGCAGTCATCCGGATGGTATCGCGCGGTCCGCGCGCGTAGGCGCGCAGCCGCCGCAGCATCCGCCGGTCGTGGAGGACCGGGTCGTCGCCCTTCGGCGTTTCGATGATCTTAATCACTCCCGCGAAGCGCGGCTCGCGCATGATGCGCCGGAACGGCTCCGGGCCGATCGCCCCTTCGCCGATCCACTGGTGGCGGTCGAGATGCGACCCGGGCGCGCCCTTGGAGTCGTTCAGATGCAAGCACTTGAGGAGCGCGAGCCCGATCTCGCGATCGAACCGCTCCCACACCTCGTCCAGCCCGCCGGTGACGTCATACCCCGCGGCGTGCAGATGCGCCGTGTCGAGACAGAAGGCCACACGACCGCGGGCAGCGGCGGGCAGGGCGTCGCGCAGCGCCCGCAGCTCCTCGAACGTCGACCCGAGCGCCGTGCCCGCGCCCGCCGTCCCCTCGATGAGTACGCCCACGCCGCCCGGGACCAGGGCGAGGCAGTCGGCGTAGCCGCGCGCATTGCGCTCCAGCCCGGTGGCGCGCTCGTCGATGTAATTCCCGGGGTGCGACACGACCCAGGGGATGCCGAGCGCGCGGCAGCGCCGCAGTTCGGCCGTGAACGCGACCATGCTCTTCGCCCGCAGTGCCGCGTCCGGCGAGGCGAGGTTGATGAGGTAACTGTCGTGGGCAACGACGGCGTGGATCCCGCTCGTCGCGAGCGCGGCGCGAAACCCGGCAATCTCCGCGTCCTCGAGCGCAGGCTCCCGCCACTGGTTCGGCGTCTTGGTGAACAGCTGGATCGCGGTGGCGCGAATCGCCGTGCCCCGCGCCGGCGCGGCCGCGACGCCGCCCTGTGTGGACACGTGCGCGCCGAGCAGGCCGCCCGGCGGGCGCGCCGGGGTCAGGTCCACGGCTCTTCGGTGAAGCCGAGGCGCGAGATCAAAGGCACGAACCGCACACCCCCGGCACGCCGCGCGACCAGACCGGCGGGGGCGGGCTTCCGCTCAAGCACGAGCAGCTCCTGCGTCGCGAGGTCACCCACCGGGATCACGAGCCGGCCACCCACCGCGAGCTGTTCCGGGAGCGGGGGCGGCACAGCGGGCGCCGCCGCCGTGACGATGATGCCCTGGAACGGCGCGCGCTCCGGCCAACCCGCGGCGCCGTCACCCAGGCGCGTCTCGATGCCGGTGAGGCCCAGCCGGCGGAACCGCTCCTCGGCCTCCACTAGCAGGTCGGGAAGCCGTTCGACTGTGTAGACCCGCGCGCCGAGGTGCGCGAGCACGGCCGTCTGATAGCCCGAGCCGGTGCCGATCTCGAGCACGCGGTCGCCGCGCCGGGGAGCGAGTGCCTCGGTCATCAGCGCCACGATGAACGGCTGCGAGATGGTCTGGCCGTTGCCGATCGGCAGCGGCGCGTCGTCGTACGCCTCTCGAGCGAGGTGGGGCGGCAGGAACCACTCGCGTGGCGCCCACGCCATCGCGGCGAGCACCCGGCGGTTGCGGATGCCCCGCGGGGCGAGTTGGCTCGCCACCATGCGACGCCGCTTGCGCCGCGTCTCGGGCGCCGGTTGCCGAGCCATGGGGTGAACTATACCTTGACCCCCTCCAAGGTGCGGCCAGGAGCCTTGCCCGACCAGACCCAGCCCAAGATCCTCCTCGTCGGCGACGCCGCCGCGCGGCCCGACGGCCTGGAGCGGTTCCTCGTCCGCGGCGGCTTCCAGGTCACCGAGGCGCCCTTTCCTCCACCCGCCCTGGACCGAGTGGAGACCCATCCGCCCGATCTCGTGATCTTCGCCGTCGGCACGAAGCAGGCCCGGCTCGCCGACGCGGTGCGGGATCTCGCGAGCGCGCCGCGGTTCGGCGGGGCGCCGGTGATCGTGCTGGTGGCGGACGAGGGCGCGGACGCCGTGGCGGAGGCCCTCCAGGCGGGAGCGCTCGACGCCATGGCGAGCCCAGTTCACTTCGGTGAGCTGCGCGCCCGCATTGACGTGGACCTGCAGCTGCGGCGCGAGCTGGCGGAGGCGCGCGACGCGCTGCGCTCGCGCGACCTGCTGTTCGACATCTTCCAGGAAGTGTCGGTGGCGCTCCGCGCGGACGAGGTCTTCCAGACGCTGGTGCGACGGGTGGGGCAGGCGTTCGGGCTCACCCACTGCTCGTTCGTGCTCACCACCCCGGGCGAGGACAAGGGCCGCGTCGTGGCCGTGTACGAGAACCCCGCCATCCGCGACCTCCGCGTCGAGCTGGCGCGCTACCCCGAGATCCAGGAGGCGATCCGCACCGAGCGTCCCGTGATCGTCCACGACGTGCACGAGCACCCGCTGTTCGAGTCGATCCGCCACCGCTGGGTACAACAGCAGCTCGAGGTGAACGTGCAGTCGGCTGTAGCGCTCCCGGTGTTCGTGCAGGGGCGCGCCGCCGGCGTGTTTTTCCTGCGGACCGTGCAGGGCGACCCGCAGCTGCGCTCGCAGGACGTGGGGTTCGCGAACACGATCGCGCAGGCCGCGGCGCGCGTGCTCGAGAACGAGGAGCGCCGGGCCGCGATTTACCGCCGCCAGATCAGCGCCGGCGTGACCGACGTGCTGACGGGCTGCGCCAGCCTGGACGCGCTCGACCGCCGCGTGCGCGACGAGTTCGAGCGGGCGCGCCGTTACTCGCTGCGCTTCGCGCTGGTCGTGATCGACGTGGACCGGCTGCGCGAGGTGAACGAGCGGCTGGGACAGCAGGCCGGCGACCGCGTGCTCGCCGAGATCGGCGCGATCATGCAGCGCGAGATCCGCGCGCCGGACTTCGTGGCGCGCTACGGCGGCGACGAGTTCGCGCTGATCCTCCCCGAGACCGATGCCCAGGCGGGCCGGCAGTTCGTGGAGCGACTGCGCCAGGTCGTGGCGCGCCACACCTTCCCCGATTTGGGGCCCGGCCAGGGGCCGACCCTGTCGGCGGGGGTGGTCGCCTTCCCCCACTCCGAGGTGCTGCGGCCCGAGGATCTGTTCACGCAGGTGGAAGCGGCGCTGGAGCGCGGCAAGCAGCACGAGGCCGACCGCATCGGCGTCGCGGGGGAGAAGACGTAGGCAGACCGTCAGCGCTTGCTCTTCAACCAGTTGACCGGATCGAGCGCGATCCCGCCCTGGCCCCGGATCTCGAAGTGCAGATGCGGTCCCTGGTCGCTCGCTTGGCCCCCCACGTGGCCGATCACTTGGCCCTTGAAGACCCGCTCGCCCTGTGTGACGCTGGCGTCGTTCAAGTAACCGTAGAACGTGTAGTAGCCGCCGCCGTGGTCGAGCAGGACCGACGTGAGGTAGGTGCCGAGCGGTCCGGCGAGGCTCACGCTCCCGGCCGCGATCGCCCGCACCGGCGTGCCCACCGGCGCCGCGATGCCGATCCCGTGCCACGGGATGCGGGTGTTGTTGGGGCCGGTGGCCGTCCCGAACTGGTACAGGATGCGCCCGTCCACGGGCCAGTCGAGCTGTCCCAGGTCGGCGGTGGTGATCGCGCCCGTGCCGGGGGCGATGCCGCGGGCCTCCGCCTCGCGCCGCGCGCGCTCGAGCGCCGCGATGCGGTCGTTCAAGGTCTTCTCGTCGCGCTCGAGCTCCGACAGGCGCTGCTGCGCCTCACGCGTGCTGCGCCGCGTCTCCCGGAGCGATGCCTGCCGCTCGTGTTCCAGCTGGAGATAGCGGTCGAGCTCCTCGGTGCGCTCGGTCTTGCGCCGTCCCAGCGCGTCCCGGCCGTCCACCAGCGTCTGCCGCTCGCGCGCGATGCGCCGCTGCAGCTTCGACATGTCGTTCGCGAGCAGGCGGTCCTGGCGCGTCACGAGGTAGAGATACTTGTAGCGCGACAGCAGGTCCCCGAAGCTCTCGGCGGCGAGCAGCACCTGGTAGGTGTAGAGCGGCCCGCGCTTGTAGATGTCTACGAGCCGCCGCTCGAGCACGGCGCGCTTCTCGCTGAGCGCGTCCTGCGCCAGCAGCAGGTCTACGGTGGTGTGGTCGATCTGATCGGAGAGCGAATTGATCTGGCGGTCCAACTCGTTCACGATGCGGTTCGTGGTCTCCTTCTGTCGCTCGATGTTCGCGAGCTCGTCGGAGAGCGAGTGGGCTTGGGTGCGGAGCCGCTCGAGCTCCTGTTCCACCTCCGAGCGCTCGCGCCGGATGCCTTCTAATCGCTGCTGGTTGTCACGCAGTTGTTGATCGAAAGGCTGGGGCCGTTGAGCGGCGAGGACGGCGGGAAGCGCCAGAGCCAGCACGGCGTCTCGGAAGAACGTCGAGGAGCGGCGTCGAGGGGAGGCGTGCCGCGCTCCACGGTTGTCCTCGACGAAGTCCCTCGACGTCGTTCCTCGACGTCGTTTCATACCCGTCGCAGGTGCCTTCCCACCGACGCCGCGCTCCCGAACAGCCCGATCAGCATCCCGAACCCGACGATGGCCAGCGCCTGCTCGCGCGAGAAGAACGCCACCTGGAGCAGCCAGCGGTTGATGAGGACGTAGGCGCCGTACGACAGGCCGATCGCCGCCAGGCCGCCCAGCATCCCTTTGATCGCGCCCTGCAGCAGGAACGGCCGGCGGATGAACCCGTCGGTGGCGCCGACGAGTCGCATGATGGCGATCTCGCGGCTGCGTTGCAGCACGGCCATCCGGATCGTGGTGCCGATGATGATGATGGCGACCACCGCGAACGCGGCACCCACGACGAGCCCCACCGCCGCGGCGATCTGGCGCAGCCGGTCGAGCTTCTCCACCCAGTCGCGCCCGAACCGCACGTCGTCCACGAACCCGAACCCGCGCAGTCGCTCGGCCACCTCGTTCACGTGCTCGGCGTCGCGGAACCGGGGCGTGAGCTTCACCTCGATCGAGGCCGGCAGCGGATTGCGCTCCAGCTCCTGAAGCACGTCGCGGAACTCCACCAGTTCACCGCGCGCCCGCCCCAGGGCCGAGTCCTCGCTCACATACGTCGCGGACTGCACCTCGGGGAAGGCCTCGATGTCCTTCTCGGCGAGGGTGATCGTCTCGATCGGCGTTCCCGGGAGCAGGTACGCCACGATTTCCACGCGCTCGGCGACGCCCCGCAGGGCGTCCTGCAGGTTCACCGCCACCAGCCCGAACAGTCCGACCACGAACAACGAGAAGGCGATCGTCGTCACCGAGAGCGTGGACAGGAGCGGCGCCCGGCGGAACGTGAGCAGCGCCTCGCGGATCACCAGGTTCACGGCGTCACCGCCTGGTCGCGCGGCTCGTCCACCTCAGAGTCGTACACGAGCGCGCCCTCCTGCAGCTCGATCACGCGGTAGGGCGCCTGGCGCACCAGGTCGAGGTCGTGGGTGGCCATCACGACTGCGGTCCCGCTGGCGTTGATGTCCCGCAACAGCTGGAACACCCCGCGCGTGGCCCGCTCGTCGAGGTTGCCGGTCGGCTCGTCCGCGAGCAGCACGGTGGGCTCGTTCACGAGGGCGCGCGCGATGGCGACCCGCTGCTGCTCACCGCCCGACAGTTCGCGCGGGGAGGCCTGAGCCTTGGCGGCGAGCCCCACCTGGGTGAGCACGCGCATCACCCGCGCGGGGATCGACGCGCGCCGCGCGCCCGTCACTTCCAGCGCGAACGCGACGTTCTCCTCGGCGGTCCGCTCCTCGAGCAGCCGGAAGTCCTGGAACACGATGCCGAGGCGCCGCCGCAGCATCGGCACGTCGCGCCGGCGCAGCTCGGCCAGGTTGAAACCGGACACCCGCACCTCGCCGCTCGTCACCGGCTCTTCCGCGTAGATCAACTTCAGGACGGTGGACTTGCCGGCGCCGGAGTGGCCGGTGAGGAAGACGAACTCGCCCTTCGCGATGTGGAAGGAAACGTCCTTCAGGGCGAGCCCCCCCTTGGGGAAGGCCTTGAAGACATTCGTGAGCTTGATCACTTACAGCTGCGCCAGGGCCTGGGCCAGGTCGGCAATGATGTCGTCGGCGTCCTCCAGTCCGATGGAAAATCTCAGGAACCCATCGGGAATGCCAGCCCGGGCCCGCGCTTCCGGCGCGAGCATGGCGTGCGACGTGAGGCGCGGCTCGGACACGAGCGTCTCGACGCCGCCCAGGCTGGGCGCGTGCGCCGCGATCGTGATCGCCCGCAGGAAGCGCTCGGCGGCACGCGCGCCGCCCTTCAGCTCCACCCCGAGCATACCCCCGAAGCCGTTCAGGGTCCGCTTCGCGACCTCGTGATCGAGGTGTGACGGGAGCCCGGGATAATGCACCGCCGCGAACTGCGGCTGGCGGCTGCACCACTGCGCCACCGCGAGCGCCGTCGCGTTCTGGCGCTCCACCCGGACCGCGAGCGTCTTCATCCCGCGGTCGATGAGCCAGGCCGCCATCGGGTCGAGCGCTTGGCCCCACACCTGCATCAGCTTGCGCACTTCCTCGATCACCGACTCGGTGCCCGCCACCGCGCCGGCGATCACGTCGGAGTGCCCGTTCAGATACTTGGTGGCGCTGTGGATCACCACGTCGGCCCCCTGCTCGAGCGGCCGCAGGTTCAGGGGCGTGGCGAAGGTCGAGTCCACCAGCAACGCGAGGCCTTCGGCCTTGCACACGGCCGCCACCGGCTCCAGGTCGATCACGCGCAGCAACGGATTGGTCGGCGTCTCGATGAAGATGGCGCGCGTGTTCTTCTTCAGGCCACGCTTCCAGGTGCGGGACTCGAGCGGGTTCACGAAGGCCACGTCGATGCCGAGGCGCCCGAACTCCTGGCTGAACAGGCGGTGCACGCCCCCGTAGATCCACTCGCTCGACACCAGGTGGTCTCCGGGCCGCAGCACCGCGAGGTGCGCGAGGGCCACGGCGCCCATCCCGCTGCCCACGAAGATCGCCGCCTCCGCGCCCTCGAGCAGGGCCAGACGCTTCGCGATCGCGACCTGATTGGGATTGTTTCCGTAGCGGGTGTAGACGACTTCCTGGCTGGACCCGATCGGGTTGGTGAAGGTGGCGCTTTGGTACAGGGGGTTGACGACCGGCGCCCAGTCGGGACGGGCTTCCGGGTCGCCGTGGACGGCGCGGGTCGAGAAGCCGAGGCGGCGCTTCAGGGGACCTCTCCGGTCACGCCAGGGTCAGCGCGAAGGTCCCTCCGGGGGTGCGTGCGGCGAGCCGCCGCGCCACGAGCTCCTCGAGCAGGACGGCGGCGGCTTCGGGAGCGCCCAAGGTCTCGAGCGCGCCGCCCGGCCCCTCGATGAGCGCCGCGAGCCCGTGTCCCGCGAGCACCGGTTCGATCGCCTCGCGATGGGCGTCCGAGATCCCCGACAGCACCAGCACCGCGGGCCGCTCGCGCAGCAGCTTGGCGACGATCTCGTCTGCGCAGGAGTAGTCGATGCACCCGACGCCCGCGAAATCCACGCGGGCGACCGCCGCCGTCGCGATCGCCCGCTCGATCCGCTCCCGCACCACGCGACCCGTCGGCCGGGTCACCAGGTCCCCGTAGACCCCGCCCCCGGGGACCGATTCCTGGAGCACCGCGTGCACGTCGATGTGCTGTATCACCGCCTGGCGGACTCCTGCTCGGGAATGATGATGAGCACCTGGGCGCCGGGGAACGGCGGCAGGCCGTCCTTCAGAGGCACGTCGTCGTCCCACTTGGGCACGATCGCGATGCGCGCCGTGCCGCTGCGAATGGCGATCTTGCCGTCCCAGCGCGCGAGATAGCGCCGGATCCCCGCAAGGCCCTGGCCGCGCCCCGGATCGCGGAAGCGGCTCACGCCCTGTATCAGCGCTGCTTCGAGCGCCGCCGCGTCACCCCAGCGCGCGCCGAAGCGCTTGCTCTGCGTCGGCTCGAGCGAGTGGCGGAATCCCACCCCCGCGTCCGCGACCGCGATCACGACCACCCGCCGGCCGAGCTTCTGGCGCCAATGGTACCGCTGCACCGCGACCCAGCCACCGGTACCGGCGTGTTCTACAATATTCTGACACGCCTCCGAAAGCGCCATAGCGAAGCCCATCGTCGCCTTCGCTTCGAGTCCCAGCTCGGACGCCAGGATGGCAGACGCGCGCTGCTGAATCTTGCTGACCACGGCGTGCACGTCCTCCGCGGCGCGCACGGGCGTCACCGGCAGCAACACGTCGCTCTCGTCCTGCGCCTTGATCTTTGGGACCCGACCGTGAATCTCGAACAGCGCCGCCGCTTCAGCAAAGAAGCCGGCGCGCGACCAATAGCTCAGGACCTCCGCTTGCGTGGGTGCCGTCAGCAGCGGCTTCTCGGGCGCCCCCCCGCCCTCCGCGCGCCCCCCGCCCCCGGCACCCCCCCCGCCGCGTCCCGCCTGGCCTGCGACGAGCAGCCCCACGAGTCCGTAGGGCGACGCCCACTCGGCGGCGTGGGCGTCGAACAGCAGCCGCTCGCCGTCCTTGGTGGCCTCGGCGAACGCGCCCGCGAACTGATCGAACGAGCGGTCGTCGAATTGCGCCGGCACCTCGACCAGCCGAGTCATACGGTGGAGAGTCGGCCGAGCAGGTGGTCCCGTAGCCCGGTCGCGCCGCGGTGCGTCACGTTGCGGGCGCCCATCCGCGTGCCGAGCCGCAGCGCATCGTCGAGGCTCGCCCCGGCCAGCAGCGACGCCACCACCGTGGCGCCGAACACGTCTCCGCAGCCCGTCGGGTCGCCGTCGCGGACCGGGCTTCCCTCCGCCGGGAGCAGCGCGGTGCGGACCGGTCGCCCGGTGAAGTAGGTCGCGCCCCGAGCGCCCAGCGTGACGAC
>Ga0209160_1000765_pt1 | contig 26553 bp, 26 predicted proteins | sample GraSoiAngelo_153_FD_186167 | JGI IMG/M metagenome (GOLD analysis project Ga0209160, IMG submission 186167) | Grasslands soil microbial communities from the Angelo Coastal Reserve, California, USA - 14_1009_12_40cm (SPAdes) (version 2) | ecosystem: Environmental > Terrestrial > Soil > Grasslands ...
CCCTCCGCCGGCATCAAGACCCGGGCGATCTCCTCATCGCTCGGATCCGCCGGCCAGACGGTCTCGTACGCGAGTCCGACGCCCGCGAGAATCGCCAGAGCCACCGAGAGCCGACCGAAGCTGCCGCCCATGCCTCAGCCGGATCTCACTATTGGTATCGCTCTCCGACGACGCCTCGCTTGACCTCGTCGGGCTTGCGCACCAGCGGACCTTCCACGAGCGGCACGCCATAGTCTTCCAGGATCTTCCGAATCTCAGGCTCCCTCCTGGTGAGGACCTCGTCGAGCTGTGTCTGACGCTCGCGGTCTCCCTTCCGCACGCCCATCGAGATCTCGTAGCTGAGTGGAACCGACAAGCCCGGAATCTCCGGAACCGGCACCACCTCGAGAGAGACCGACTGCTTCTTGGCGAAGTAGCCAGCGACCGGCCCCCAGACGACGGCGACGTCGATTTTGCCGGCGGCGACGTGATCGACGATCTCGCCAGGATACTCGGTCGTGTAGTCGATGGTCAGCCGATAGGACACGACATTCTGGATGAGGCCTTTCTTGATCATCGCGTCGGCGGGTGGCGTCGCCGCGACGACGCCGATTCGGGCGTTGCGAAGAACGGAGTCGTCCCAGGAACGGACTCGAAATCCTCCGTTCCGTGCGGAGACGAAGACATAGGTCGAGCGGTAGTACGGCCGGGTCCAGCGGACCTGGTCGTATCCGTTGGGGACGCCCATGACGACATCACAGAGATTTGCCCTGAGCGTATTCCTGATGAAGCCACGCCTGTCTGGCCACCACGTATACGTCGGAAAGGCGCCCAGTTCCTTCGCGATCAGCTCGGCGAGCTTGTTCTCGAGCCCTTCCAGCTTTTCGTTCGAGTACGGCAAGTTGTTGGGATCGGCACAGACGCGAAATTGATTCGTCCGCCCCTGTGCCGCCGCGCCGCCTGCGGACAGGACCTCTACGGCGACGAGGAGTGCGAAGGCCATGGCGAAGGACACCGTTTCCTCCAGAAGACGGCTGCCGAGGCTCGCGCGCGGCGCGCGGGCGACGAGCCCGCCCGCGCCGCGCGCGAGGGTCGCTTAGGGGAGTGAGAACACGGTCAACACGCCACCCAGGTTGGTGTATTCGGCCAGCTTCTTGTACGCGCCGACCGCGCCGAGCCCCTCGGTATCGCCCTCGAGGCCGGCCGCCAGGCCGATTCCCGCCCAGCCTCCCACGCCGGACAGGACGGCGACGTACTGCTTGCCGTCGGGCCCGATATAGGTCATCGGGTTTCCGATGATGCCGGATGGGGTCTTGAACTTCCAGAGCTCCTTTCCCGTCTTCGCATCGACGGCCTTCAGGTAGCCTTCCAGCGTCCCATAGAACGCGACGTCACTCGCCGTCACGAGCGCTCCGCTCCAGGCGGAGAATTGCTCCTTGTTGCTCCACACGATCTTGCCGTTCGCGGCGTCCCAAGCGATAAAGGCGCCCATGTGTCCGCCGGGGCCCGGGAACATCCTGAGCGTCGCGCCGACGTACGGCTGGCCCGCCGTGTACTTCACTTCGAAGGGCTCGTAGTCCATGCACACGTGGTTCGTGGGCACGTAGAAGAGCTTTGTCTGAGGCGAGTAGGCGGCGGGCTGCTGATCTTTGCTGCCGAGCGCTGCCGGACAGACCCCCTGGCTGTTTGTCCCCGCCTGAGTCCGCATGGCGGCCACCTCGACCGGACGGCCCGTCTGCTTGTCGATGTGCGTCGCCCAGTTCACGTCCGGGTCAAACTTTTCGGCCACGAGCAGGGTGCCGTTGGTTCGGTCGAGCGTGTAGGCGAAGCCGTTGCGATCGAAGTGGACGACGGCCTTGACGGGTTTACCCCCGATGGTGAGATCCGCGAGGATCATCTCGTTCACGCCGTCGTAGTCCCAGGCGTCCCACGGAGTCATCTGGTAGCCCCACTTGGCTTTCCCCGTATCGACGTCCCTCGCGAAGATCGTCATCGACCATTTGTTGTCGCCGGGCCGCTGGGTGGGGTTCCAGGTCGACGGATTCCCGGTGCCGTAGTACATGAGGTTCAGCGACGGATCGAACGCGTACCAGCCCCACGTCGTGCCGCCGCCGGTTTTCCACTGATCGCCCTGCCAGGTGGCGACGCCCTGGTTTTGCCGGCCGAAGTGCGGGTTGGCGGCATTGAAATCGTCGGCGAGGCGGACATCCTCATCCGGTCCCATGCTGTACGCGCGCCACACCTCCTGGCCGGTCTTGATGTCATAGGCCGTCACATGGCCGCGCACGCCGAACTCGCCGCCGCTCACTCCGGCGATGACCTTGTCCTTCATGACGTGAGGCGCGCTGGTCATGGTTGCGCCGACCTTCGGATCCGCATTCTGGACCTTCCACACCTCGCGGCCCGTCGCCGCGTCGAGCGCGACCAGATAGCCATCGAGCTGGCTGAGGAAGATCTTGCCGTCGGCGTAGGACAGGCCCCGATTCACGTTGTCGCAACACGCGACGGCTTGAACACTGGGGTCCTGCTTCGGCAGATACCGCCATTTGATGCGCCCGACGTCAGGACCATTCAATTCGAGGGCGAAGACGTTGTTGGGGAACGACGTGTGCACGTACATCGTCGAGCCGACGACCAGCGGCGCTCCCTCGTGGCCCCGCAACGTCCCGGTCGAGAACGTCCACGCGGGCCGCAGATTCTTGACGTTGTCCTTGGTGATCTGGTTCAACGTGCTGAACCGAGTGGCAGAATAGTCCTTCCCTGGCATCACCCACTGCTTGTCATCGGTTTGCAGGCGAAGGAGTTCGGGGTTCGCGTACGCAACCGCCGAGGTCACAACGAGAACGAGACCAGCGATCGAGACACTGCGCCGCATCTGTCCGCTCCTTACTCCGAGACCGGAGCCCTACCGTAAGACGACCGAGCGCGGTGGTGGCAGTGCGCCCTAGACGTGAAGCGCGGGCGCTCCCATGTCATGATGTCACCTCCTCTCGCGAGCCTTCCGGAAACTAGCGCGCGCATCCTAGGAAAAGCCTTCGGCGTTGTCAAGGCACACTGGGCCAAAAGCTCCGTATTCCTGGGTGTTGGGGCCGAACCTGGGATATGTCGCGACTCGAAGGGAGCCCACGTTTGGCTGGCCTGCCTTTTGCTCGCTCGCCAGGGCATGGGCGTATGGGAACTCGCGGTGTTCAGCTATCTCATGGTGGCCGCCGGGCGCCCTCAGCAGACCCTGTATTATCCGACCCTCGAGGCCTGCGAGGCGGCGCGGCAGGCCGTCTTGGAGATCGGCCAGGAGGAGCGACCCAACCCAGTCGTCGGCCTGTGCAAGCGGACCGAACGGCGATCGTTGGGTGAGCGAGCGCCCACGCTGAAGCAGTAACTGGCGCGACGCCTCGCGCGCCTTTGCCAGCCTCCCCAGCGGGCCGATTGGCCTGCCACGCCATTCTCTGCTCGAGACGCGGAGCTTCAAGCCTGACGGGTGAGCCCGAAGGTCGTTGACAGCCTGGGGCCGAAGTCTTAGTCTCTGCACCGCGAGCCAACACGGTCTGCGCGCAAACCGCTCGGATCCCGGAGGAACAGTCGTGAAACTGCCAGTCAAGATGACGATCAACGGCCAGAAGGTCAGTCACGAGGTGGAGCCCCGCCTGCTGCTGGTCCACTACATCCGGGAGGTCGTCGGGCTCACCGGGACACACGTCGGTTGCGACACGAGCCAGTGCGGCGCGTGCACGATCCTCCTCGGCGGCCAGGCGGTGAAGGCGTGCACGATGTTCGCGGTCCAGGCCGACGGTGCGACCATCCTGACAATCGAGGGTCTCGCGAAGAACGGCGAGCTGCACCCGATCCAACAGGGCTTCTGGGAGAAGCACGGGCTCCAGTGCGGCTTCTGCACGCCGGGCATGATCATGACCGCCTACCAGATGCTCGAACGCTACCCGAAGCCGACGGAAGACCAGATCCGGCACCAGCTCGAGGGCAACCTCTGTCGCTGCACGGGCTACCACAATATCGTCAAGGCGATCGAGTGGGCCGCCGAACACATGGCCGGAAAGAAGTGAGGGGACGCCATGGCTACCGTCGCCGGAGAACGGCTGTTCGGGAAGGCGATCAAGCGCCGTGAGGACCCGCGCTTCATCACGGGCCGCGGCCAGTACGTGGACGACGTCAAGCTCCCCGGCATGACGTACGCCGCGTTCGTGCGGAGCCAGCACGCGCACGCGAAGATCCGGAGGATCGACGCGAGCGCCGCGCTGAAGCACCCGGGCGTCGTGGCGGTCTTCACCGGTAAGGATATGACCGGTGTGAACTCGCTGCCGTGCGGATGGGACCTCCGCAAGGAGAAGAACATCCCGGGCGTCGTCCAGGACCTGGCGATGGTGCCCCACATGCCGCTCATGTCGGACGCGGCGCGGCACGTGGGCGACCCCGTGGCGGTGGTGATCGCGGACAGTCAGGCGGCGGCCGTGGACGCGGCGGACAAGGTCAAAGTGGATTGGGAGCCGCTGCCCTCGGTCACCGCGACCGACAAGGCCGCGCGAGCCGGCGCCCCGCAGATCCACACGAGCGCGCCCGGTAACGTCGCCTTCAAGTGGGAGATCGGCGATCGGAGCGCGACCGACGCGGCCTTCAAGGGGGCCGCGGTGACCGTGAAGAAACGAATCCTGAACCAGCGGCTCGTCGCCAACGCGATGGAGCCGCGGGCCTGCATCGCCCGCTTCGACACGGCGACCGGCGAGCTGACCCTCTGGGTGACCTCGCAGAACCCGCACGTGCACCGGCTGCTCATGTGCGCCTTCGTGCTCGGCATTCCCGAGCACAAGGTGCGGGTGATCGCCCCCGACGTGGGTGGCGGCTTTGGCTCGAAGATCTTCCTCTACAACGAGGAAGTGGTTTGCTCGTGGGCGTCCCGCCAGCTCAAGCGGCCGGTCCGCTGGACGGCGACCCGACGCGAGGCTTACCTGACCGACGCCCACGGCCGCGACCACGTCACCGACGCCGAGCTCGCGCTCGGCAAGGACGGCAAGATCCTGGGGCTCCGCGTGAAGACGACGGCGAACCTCGGCGCCTACCTGTCGACGTTCGCGCCGGCGGTCCCGACGTTCCTGTACGGCACGCTCCTCAACGGCGTCTACACGATCGGGGCCATCCACTGCGAGGTGACCGGCGTCTTCACCAATACCACGGCGGTCGACGCGTACCGTGGCGCCGGCCGTCCCGAGGCCTGCTACGTCCTGGAGCGTATCGTCGAGGCCGGAGCCCGTGCCCTCGGGATGGACGTGGCCGAGCTCCGGAAGAAGAACTTCATCCCGAGGTTCTCGGGCGCCTACCAGACCCTCGTGGCGGTGTCGTACGACAGCGGGGACTACGCGGCGGCTTTCGACAAGCTCCTCCAGATGCTCGACTACAAGAAGTTCCGCGCCGAACAGGCTGCGTCGCGGAAGCAGGGGCGGCTCCTCGGCGTCGGCTTCTCAACCTACATCGAGGCGTGTTCGATCGCGCCCTCGAAGCTCGTGGGCGCGCTCGGCGCCGGCGCCGGCCTCTACGAATCGGCCAAGGTCCGCGTGCACCCGACCGGCGGGGTCACGGTCTACACCGGTTCACACTCACACGGCCAGGGGCACGAGACGACGTTCGCCCAGCTCGTCGCCGACGAGCTCCAGATTCCCATCGAGCAGGTCGACATCGTCCACGGCGACACCGGCGCGATCCCCTTCGGCATGGGGACGTACGGGAGCCGCTCCGCTTCGGTCGGTGGCACCGCCATTCTAATGTCGCTGAACAAGATCAAGGAGAAGGGCAGGCGGATCGCCGCGCACCTGCTCGAAGCGTCGCCAAACGATATCGAGTACGTGAAGGGCCAGTTCCAGGTGAAGGGAGTGCCGAGCAAGGCCGTGCCGTTCGGCGCCGTCTCGCTCACCGCGTACGTTCCCCACAAGTACCCGGACAACCTCGAGCCCGGCCTCGAGGAAACGAGCTTCTACGACCCGTCGAATTTCTGCTTCCCCTTCGGCGCTCACGCCTGCGTCGTCGAGGTCGACCGCGACACCGGGACGGTGAAAATTCTCAGATATGTCGCGGTCGACGACGTCGGCAAGGTCATCAACCCCATGATCGTCGACGGGATGGTGCACGGCGGCATCGCCCAGGGAGTGGGGCAGGCCCTCTGGGAGGGGGCCGTGTACGACGAGGGCTCCGGTCAGCTCGTGACGGGCAGCATGATGGACTACGCGCTGCCCAAGGCTGACATGCTGCCGCTGTACGAGACCGACCGCACGGTCACACCGACGCCGGTGAATCCCTTGGGCATCAAGGGGGCCGGGGAGACGGGTACCATCGCGGCGACGCCGACCGTCGTCAACGCCGTGGTCGACGCGCTGGCGCCGCTCGGCATCGACCACATCGAGGCGATGCCGCTGACGTCCGAGCGGGTGTGGAAAGCGATCCAGGCCGCCAAGGCCAAGCGATAGGAGGCACGCATGTATCCCGCAGCGTTCGACTACCACGCCCCGAAGAACGTCAAGGAAGCGCTGGGGCTCCTCGGCAAGCTGAAGGACGACGCCAAAATCCTGGCCGGCGGCCACAGCCTGATCCCGATGATGAAGCTGCGGCTCGCCCAGCCGAAGCACCTGATCGACCTCGGCAAAGTCCCGGGGCTCTCGGGCATCAAGGCGGACGGCAAGGCGCTCGTGATCGGCGCGATGACGACCCACTGGGAGGTCGAGTCGTCGTCCGCGGTGAAGTCGAAGCTCCCGGTGCTCGCGGAGGTCGCGAGCGTCATCGGCGACCCGGCGGTGCGGAACAAGGGGACGATCGGCGGCTCACTGGCTCACGCCGACCCGGCCGCCGACTGGCCGGCGGCGATGATCGCGCTCGGCGCCGAGATGGTCTGCGAGGGGCCGAAGGGCAAGCGCAAGGTCGGCGTGGACCAATGGTTCCTCGGGCTCATGGCGACGGCGCTCAAGGAGCGGGAGATCCTCGTCCAGGTCCGCGTGCCGCTGCTCCCCGCCGGCTCGGGCGCCGCGTACATGAAGTTCCCGCATCCCGCGTCGCGCTTCGCCGTGGTCGGCGCCTGCGCCGCGCTGACGCTCGACAAGCAGGGTGTGTGCTCCAAGGCGGGCGTCGGCGTCACGGGCGCCGGCACCAGGGCCGTGCGCGCCAAGGGGGTCGAGGCCGCGCTGGTCGGCAAGCGCCTCGACGCGGCGACGATCGAGGCCGCCGCGCAGAAGGCGGCGGATGGCGTGGACGTCCAGGCGGATCTGCAGGGTTCGGTCGAGTACAAGTCGCACCTCTGCCGCGTGTTCGCGAAGCGCGCGATCACCGAAGCGGTGAGGCGCGCCGGCGCGTAATCCGGCGGGGCCGGGGAGCGCCCGGCCGGAGGGTGGCTCGACCACGCGGCACGCGCGCGCATGCCCCGTGGCGGCTGGGCTCCACCCGGGCGCGTTACGTCCGCATGCGACGTGGCGGGAACGGGTCTCGTCCACCTCCCGGCCGAACGCTCCCCGGGCGCGCCGACGCCGCCGGCGCGCTTCACGGCTTCGCGCATGATCGCGGGTATCGTTCTCGCCGCCGGATTCGCCCGCCGTATGGGACGCCAGAAGCTGCTCCTCCAGCTCGAGGGCAAGCCGGTCGTGCGTTGGGTGGTCGAAGGCCTCCTGCCTCGCGTCGAGGACGTCGTCGTCGTCACGGGCCACGACGACTCCGCGGTTCGGGACGCGCTGGCCGGGCTCGCGGCGCGCTTCGCCGTGAACCCACGGCCCCAGGAGGGACAGGGGAGCTCGATCGCCGTCGGCGTCGCGGCGCTCAAGCCGTGGACGCGCGCGGCGCTGATCGCGCTCGGCGACCAGCCGAAGACGCCTGACCCCGTCGTGCCGGCGCTGCTCGCCGCGTTCGCCCGTGGGGGGAAGCCGATCGTCGTGCCCGTCTTCAAGGGGACACAGGGGACGCCCGTCGTCTTCGCGCGGGAAGTTTTCCCCGAGCTCCACCGGCTCACCGGCGACGCCGGCGCCCGCTCCGTGGTGAACGCGCGCCCCGAGCGCGTCGAGCGCGTCGTCTTCGACCTCCCCATGCCGCCCGACGTCGACACGCCCGAGGACTACGCGAGGCTTCATGTACAATGATTGGACATGCGTGACGAGATCCGAAAGCTCCAGGAGCTGATGGAGACGGCCGACTACGTGACGGACGCGCCGATCGCGACGTCGGTGCACCTCGCGATGCGCCTCCGGAAGCCGCTCCTGATCGAGGGGCCCGCGGGCGTCGGCAAGACCGAGGTCGCGAAGGTCATGGCGCGGATGCTCGGGACGAACCTCATCCGGCTCCAGTGCTACGAGGGGCTGGATGCCTCGACGGCGCTCTACGAGTGGAACTATCAGAAGCAGCTCCTGCACATCAAGCTCGAGGAGGCCGGGCACAACAACCGCTCGATGGACGAGAAGGAGCACGAGATCTTCTCCGAGCCCTTCCTGCTGCGGCGCCCGCTGCTCCAGGCGATCACGCAGGAGTCGCAGTCGCCCGTGCTGCTGGTCGACGAATGCGATCGTTGTGACGAAGAATTCGAAGCCTTCATGCTCGAGGTCTTCTCGGACTGGCAGGTGACGATCCCCGAGATCGGCACGATCAAGGCGACGCACCCGCCGCACGTGATCCTCACCTCGAACCGGACGCGTGAGCTGTCGGACGCGCTCCGGCGGCGGTGCCTCTACCTCTGGATCGACTACCCGTCGCTCGAGAAAGAGACGCGCATCATCGCGCGCAAGGTGCCCGGGATCGACGCTCGGCTGTCGCGCGAGATCTCGAAGTTCATGGAGACGCTCCGCCAGGTGCGCCTCGCGAAAGTGCCGGGAGTCGCGGAGACGCTCGACTGGGCCCAGGCACTCGCCGCGCTCCACGCCGACCACCTCGACGAGCCCATCCTCGCCGAGACGCTCGGCTGCCTGCTTAAAGATAACGACGACATGAAGCGGTTCCGCGCGGAGGTGGCCAAGGCGGGGCTCGGCTCCTTCCTCACCGCCCGGACCTAGCGTGCCCGCACGCGAGCTGTCGACGGCCGTCGCGCGGTTCGCGACGCTCCTCCGCCAGCACGGGCTCCCCGTCACCCTGATCCACGCGACGGACGCCGTGCGGGCGCTCGATCACGTCGATATCGGCGACCGCGGCGAGCTCTACCTCGCGTTCAAGGCGATCTTCGTGGGCCGTCCCGAGGAGGTCCCGGCCTTCGACCGATGCTTCGACGCCTTCTGGCGGGCCGAGCCCGTCGCGGAGGGGATCCCGGGACTGATCCCGGTCCCGCCCGCCGACGCCCGCGAGAGTGACGCGGTCCTCAAGTCGTCGGGCCAGAAGCGCGAGGGCCTCGCGCTGGAGACGTGGGGGGAGGGGCACGAGGCGGACGACCCGGGCGAGCCGCTCAGCGTGCCCGCCGCGTCCGACAGCGAGGCGCTCGTCGGCCAGGACTTCTCGACCTTCGGCGCCGACCAGCTCGACGAGATCCTCCGGCTCACGATCAAGATCGCGCGGAGGCTCGCGCATCGTCTGACGCGCCGTCGCCGTCCCGTACGGCGGCGCGGGCGCGTGGACCTCAGGCGGACGCTCCGGGCGAACCTGACGCGCGGAGACCTGATCGAGCTGCGCTACCGCCAGCGGAAGCGCAAGAAGGTCCGGCTCGTCCTGCTCTGCGACGTCTCGGGGTCGATGGACCTCTACAGCCGGTTCCTGCTCCAGTTTCTCTTCGCGCTCCAGAACGTCTTCGGCCGGGTCGAGACCTTCACGTTCTCGACGCGCCTCACGCGCATCAGCGACCACCTGCGCGGGCGCTCCTACCGGCAGGTCCTCCGTCGGCTCACCGAGGTCCGCGACTGGTCGGGCGGGACGAAGATCGGCGAGTCGCTCGCCCAGCTCAACCGGGACTGGCCACAGCTCGTCGACCGGCGGACGATCGTGATCGTTCTGTCCGACGGCTGGGACACCGGCGAGCCCGAGCTCTTGGCCAACGAGCTCCTCCGCATCAAGCGCCGCGCCGGCCGCGTCATCTGGCTCAACCCGCTCCTCGGGAACCCGTCCTACGAGCCGCTGACGCGCGGAATGACGGCGGCACTGCCGCTGGTCGACGTCTTCGCTCCCGGCCATAGTCTCGCCGCGCTGAGGGACCTGGCGCGCACGCTGAGTTTGTAGCGCGGTTTGGAGCGCGGCTCCGCTCGGCGTATCATTGGGTTCCCATGACGGAGCTCTTCGATCACCTCGACGAGCTGCGCGGTTCCGCCCGCAAGGTGGCCGTCGCCACGCTCGTGAACACCCGCGGCACGACGCCGCGCAAGGAAGGCGCCAAGATGGTCGTCGGTGAAGGCGGGGCGATCCTGGGCTCCGTGACGATCGGCGGCTGCGTGGACGCCCAGGTCCTCGAGGAGTCCGAGGACGTCCTCGCGACGATGCGGCCCCGGCTCCTCGAGCTCAATCTGGGCGACGAGGACGCGTGGGAGATCGGTCTCACGTGCGGCGGCACGATCGAGGTGTTCGTCGAGCCGCTCGCGCTCGACCGCGCGGATGACGCGGCCGCGCGGCTCTACACGCGCGCGCGGCGGCACGCCACGGCCGGTCACACCGCCGCCGTCGTGACGCGGCTGGACGGCGAGGTGGGCCGAAAGCTCCTCGTGCTGGACGACGGCGCGGTCGAGGGCACGCTGGGGGACGCCTTCCTCGACGAGCGGTTCGCGCGGGAGGCGCGTGAGGCGATGACGACGGGCGCCTCCCGGACACTGTTTCTGGAGGGGACGCGGGCGTTCGTGGAGGTCGTGGCGCCGCCCGCGCTGCTCCTCGTCGTCGGGGCGAGCCACGTGGCGATGCCGCTCGTCGCGCTCGCCAGGGTCTTGGGCTACCGGACGGTCGTCCTCGACGGCCGCCCGCGGTTCGCGACGCGCGAGCGGTTCCCCGACGTGGACGAGCTGCGAGTCGGCATCCCGTCGGAGCTCGTCGCGGAGTATCCGCTGATCCCGTCGACCGCCCTCGTACTCGTCGCCCACGACTATAAGTACGACCTCCCCGTGCTGCGCCGGGCGCTCGCGGCCGACGTGGGCTATATCGGGATGCTCGGGTCGTCCCGTCGGGGCGCCGCGATCCTCACGTTCCTCACCGAGGACGGCGTGAGCGACGCCCAGCTCAAGCGCGTCCGCGTCCCGATCGGCCTCGACCTCGGCGCGCGCTCGGCGCCCGAGATCGCCCTCGCGATCATGGCCGAGATCCAGGCCGCGCGCGGTGGTGGCAGCGGCCAGCCGCTCTCGGCCAGGCCCCGGAAGGCATGAAGGCGATCGCGCAGCGACGGGAGACGGCGGCGCTCGAGAGCCTCGTCGACCGCGTGCTCTGCCACGACGTGCGCGACGCGGCGGGCAAGGTCGCCGTTGAGAAGGGCGCGCGCCTCACGGCGACGTCCGCCGCAACGCTGCTCGCGACGCCCTGGGACGAGATCCACGTCCTCGCGATAGAGGCCGGTGACCTCCACGAGGAGGACGCCGGGCGACGGCTGGCGGCGGCGGTCGTCGGCGATGGCGTGGAGGTGAAAGGCTACGGCGGCGGGCAGTGGACGCTCGCCGCGACGCGCCGCGGGCTCCTCGAGATCCGTCGGGGTCCGCTGGGAGACGCGAACGCGCTCGAGGGGGTGTCGGTCTTCACCCTTTTCGCCGGGCAGCCAGTGGAGTCGGGCGAGACCGTCGCTAAATGCAAGGTCACGCCGCTGGTCATCCCCGAGAGCACGATTCGCGCCGTCGAGACGACGGCGCGCGCCGCGGGCGGGCTCGTCGCCGTGCGCGGCTTCCGTCCGTCGACGCTCGGCGCCGTCGCCCAGGAGCGCCTCGACGCCAGGCAGCGGGCGCGCTTCGAGGGGGCGCTCCAGCAGAAGGCCGAATGGTTCGGCAGCCGCCTCTTGCCCGTACGGTTCGCGGGTGGCGCGCCGCGCGTGATCGCCGACGAGCTCACGGCGCTCAGACGGGCGGGCGCCGAGGTCCTGATCGTCGCGGGGGCGAGTGCGCTCGATCCGCTCGACCCCGTGTTCGGCGGGCTCACGCTGCTGGGCGCTCGCATGGAGCGTCACGGCGCGCCCGCCCACCCCGGCAGCCTCCTCTGGCTCGCCCTCTGGGAGGGCCAGCTCGTCCTCGGGATGCCGACGTGCGGGATGTTCTCCCAGGCGACGACGTTCGATCTCGTGCTGCCCCGGATCCTGGCCGGCGAGCACGTGGACAACCGGACGATCGCCGAGCTCGGACACGGCGGCCTGCTCTCGCGCGACATGAGCTATCGCTTTCCGCCCTATCGGGCGAACGCCGCGCGGGGGGAGCTGGAATGACGGACGAGGTGATGGCTCGAGCCGTGGGCGGCCCCCATGCCGGCTTTGCCGGCGCCGCAGGTACCGGCAGTGGCTCGGCCGGGAACCGCCGAGGCCCGCTCCTCTATAGCGACGTCATCCGTGAGCGGTGGCGGCGTCCCCGCTTCCGCGGCGAGCTCCCGGGTGCCTCCGCGGTCGCCGAGGACGTCAACCCTCTCTGCGGCGACCGCGTGCGGCTGATGGTGGCGCTCGAGGGCGACCGCGTCGCCACGGCGCGATTCGTGGGCGATTCGTGCGCGATCTGCACGGCGTCGGCCGACGTCCTGGCCGAGCTCGTCGTCGGCCGCTCACGCGCCGAGGCCCTGCGGGTGGACACCGCGGACGTGCTGGCGGTGCTCCAGGCGGACATCCGCCCGACGCGGATGCGCTGTGTGACGCTTCCGCTGTCGGTGTTCGCGATGGCGTTGAACGGGAAGTCATGAGACTCGACGAGCGGACGCGCCCGGATTTCCCGATCCTCGAGCGGGTCGTCAACGGCCACCCCCTCGTCTACCTCGACTCGGCCGCGTCGAGCCAGAGGCCGCGGACGGTCATCGAGGCGATGAGTCAGTACTACGCCCGGAGCCACGCCAACGTCCACCGCTCCATCCACACGCTCGGCGAAGAGGCCACCGAGCTCTACGAGGCCGCCCGCGACCGTGTCCAGCGGTTCATCGGCGCCGGGAGCCGCGAGGAAGTCGTCTTCACACGCGGGACGACCGACGGGTTGAGCCTCCTGGCCGAGACGCTCGGCCGCACCCTGCGGGCGGGCGATGAGGTGCTGATCACGGAGCTCGAACACCACTCGAACATCATTCCGTGGCAGCTGGCGACGCGGGACCGCGGTGCCGTTCTGAAGGCGGTTCCCCTCGGGGAGGACGGCACGCTCGACCTCGAGGCGTTCGAGCGCCTGCTGACCCGGCGCACGCGTGTCGTGGCGTTCGCGCACGTCTCGAACGTGCTGGGCACGATCAACCCGGTCGCCGAAATGTGCGCGCGCGCCCGACGGGCCGGGGCGCTCAGCGTGGTCGATGGAGCTCAGGCCGCGCCTCATCTTCCGCTCGAGATGTCAGCGCTAGACTGTGACTTTTATGTGTTCTCCGCCCACAAGATGCTCGGCCCTACGGGTATCGGTGTCCTCTACGGCCGCCGCGACATTCTAGAGTCGCTGGAGCCTGGACGCGGGGGGAGCGAGATGATCAAGGAGGTCTGGATCGACCGGGCTCAGTGGAACGACCTGCCGTGGCGATTCGAGCCCGGAACCCCCTCGATCGCCGAAGCGGTCGGGCTCACCGCTGCGATCGAGTACCTCGAGAAGCTCGGGATGGAGCGCGTCGCGGAGCACGGGCGGGCGCTCACCCGACAGGCGCTCGAGGGACTGGCGGCCATTCCAGGGGTGAAGGTGTACGGACCGCCGGCGACCACGGACCGGGGAGCGGTGGTCGCCTTCACGGTAGCGGAGCTCCATCCCCACGACGTGGCCGCGCTGCTCGACGCGGAGGGGATCGCGGTGCGGGCCGGCCATCACTGCGCGATGCCGCTCATGCGGCGGCTCGGCGTCGTCGGGACCTCCCGCGCGAGCTTCTCGGTCTTCAACTCCCCCGACGAGGTCGGGCACCTCCTGGCCGCCGTCGCCGAACTGCGGGCGGCGCTGTAGGCGGAGGTCGATGGGGGTGAGTCACCCGGAGCCGCGCGATGCCTTCGTGTCCCCCCGGTTCGGCCAGGTGGCGACGTTCATGCTCCTGCCCGCCGCGGCGACCGCCGCAGGGCTCGACGTCGCGCTCGTCGGGATCCCGTACGACGGCGGGGTTTCGTACCGCACGGGCGCGCGGTTCGGCCCGCGGGCCGTGCGCGAGCAGTCGTCGCTCATCCGGCCGTGGCACCCCGTGCTGAAGGTCCATCCGTTCGAGCGACTGCGGGTGGCCGACTGCGGCGATGTGGACGTGGTGCCGATCTCGATCGAGCGCACCTACGCGGCGATCGAGCGGCACGTGGGCGAGATCCTCGCCCACGGCGCGGTGCCCGTCTCGGTCGGCGGCGATCACTCGGTGACGCTGCCGATCCTGCGAGCGCTCGCGCGCCGCCACGGGCCGGTCGGGCTCGTCCACTTCGACGCCCACCCGGACACGTGGGACGAGTACTTCGGCTCCAAGTTCTTCCACGGGACGCCGTTCCGTCGGGCCATCGAGGAGAGGCTCGTGGACCCGCGCCGCATGGTCCAGGTGGGCATCCGCGGCCCCCTCTACGGCGCCGACGACTTCGCCTTCCACGAGCAGCACGGGATCGAGGTGGTCCGTATCGAGACGGTGAAGGAGCAGGGGGTCGCCTGGGTGGGCGAGCGGTTCGGCCGCCTTCGGGGCGGACCGGTCTACTGCTCGTTCGACATCGACGCGGTGGACCCCGCCTACGCGCCCGCCACCGGCACGCCCGAGGTCGGCGGGCTCACCTCCTACGAGGCGCAGGCGCTCGTGCGCGCGCTCGCCGGGCTCCCGCTCGTCGGCGCCGATATCGTGGAGGTCTCGCCGCCCTACGACGGCCCCGGCCAGATCACCGCACTGCTCGCGGCGAATTTGATGTTCGAGGTCGTGAGCCTCCTGGCGCTGCTCAAATGAGGGCCGGGCTCGCGCTCGTGGCGCTCGCAGCGCTGCTGGGGCCCGGCCTGGCCGTCGCGGCGCCGGCGCCCGTGGCGAAGATCGACATCGAGGGCGTGATCAGCCCCGTCACGCTGCGCCTGGTCGGACTCGCGCTCGACCGCGCGCAGAGCGAGCGCGCCCAGGCGCTCGTCATCCAGCTCGACACCCCGGGCGGGCTCGAGCGGTCCATGCGAGCGATCGTCCAGCGGATGTTGGGCGCCGAGGTGCCCGTCATCATCTTCGTCGCGCCCACCGGCGCGCGGGCCGCCTCCGCCGGCGTCTTCATCACGCTGGCCGCGCACGTCGCGGCGATGGCGCCGGCGACCAACATCGGCGCGGCGTCCCCGGTCATGCTCGGCGGGGGGACCGTCGACAAGACGATGATGAAGAAGATCGAGAACGACGCCGCCGCGTTCATCCGGACCGTCGCGCTCGAGCGTGGGCGGAACGCCGACTGGGCCGAGAAGGCGGTGCGCCAGGCCGTCTCGATCACCGAGCGCGAGGCGGTGCGCCTCAGGGTCGTCGATCTCGTCGCCGACTCGATGCCGGACCTCCTGGAGAAGATCGACGGGCGCACCGTCAAGACTCCGCGGGGGACCGTGACGCTCCACACCCGGGGCGCCCCGGTGAAGGTGATCGAGATCGGCTTCCGCGACCGGGTCCTCAACGTCATCACCGATCCGAACGTCGCCTACGTCCTGATGATGCTCGGGATGCTCGGCCTCTTCTTCGAGCTCTCCAACCCGGGCGCGGTCCTGCCCGGGGTCATCGGCGGGATCTCGTTGATCCTCGCGTTCTTTGCCTTCCAGAGCCTGCCGATCAACTACGCGGGGCTCCTCCTGATCCTGTTCGGGATCGTGCTGCTGGTCGCGGAGATCAAGATCGTGAGCCACGGGATCCTCGCGATCGGCGGCATCGTCTCGATGGCGCTCGGCTCGCTGATGCTGTTCGACGCTCCGGAGATCGGGCTGCGGGTGTCGTGGTGGGCGATCGTGCCCATGGTCGGCGCGACGGCCGGGCTGTTTCTTTTCGTCATCGCCGCGGGGGTGCGGGCGCTCGCGGGCCGCCAGCTCCTCGGGCCGAGCGGCCTCGTCGGGCAGCTGGCGACGGTCAAAGAGCGGCTGGCGCCGGAGGGGCAGGTGCTCGTGTCCGGGGAGATCTGGCGCGCGGTCGCCGAGGGGGAGCCGGTCGACGCCGGCGCGCGTGTGCGCGTGGTCGCGGTGGACGGGCTCACGCTGAGAGTCGCCAAGGCCGACACGAAGGGAGGAGCCCCATGATCTCGGTCGATTCGCTGCTGATCCTCGTGGTGGTCTTTGCGGTCATCTTTTTCATCGGCTCGTTCGCGAAGATCCTCCGCGAGTACGAGCGCGCCGTCATCTTCCGGCTCGGCCGCAGCACGCGGGCGATCCTCAACCCCGGCGGCCAGGGCAACGGCCCGGGGCTCGTCCTGCTCGTGCCGCTCATCGACAAGATGGTCAGGGTGAGCCTCCAGACGGTGGCCCTCGACGTCGCGCCTCAGGACGTGATCACGCGCGATAACGTCTCGCTCAAGGTCAGCGCGGTCATCTACTTCCGCGTCGTGGACCCGGAGCGGGCGGTGATCGCCGTCCAGGACTACCTCTACGCGACCTCGCAGATCGCGCAGACGACGCTCCGGAGCGTGCTCGGCCAAGTCGAGCTCGACGACCTCCTCTCGGCGCGCGACAAGATCAACCAGCAGCTCCAGCGGATCATCGACGAGCACACCGAGCCCTGGGGCATCAAGGTCGCGACCGTGGAGGTCAAGCAGATCGACCTGCCGCAAGACATGCAGCGCGCGATGGCGAAGCAGGCGGAGGCCGAGCGCGAGCGGCGGGCCAAGGTCATCAACGCGGACGGCGAGTTCCAGGCGGCGGCGAAGCTCTCGGAAGCGGCGGAGGTCCTGACGCGGCATCCGATCGCCGTCCAGCTCCGCTATCTGCAGACCATGCGGGAGATCGCGTCCGAGCGGTCCACGACGACCTTCTTCCCGCTTCCGCTGGACCTCTTCGGCCCGCTGCTCCAGGCCTTCAACAAGGGTGGAGACGGGCCGAAGGCGTGAGGTAGAATACGCTCGTTTTGTGACCTTGGGGGGTTAGCTCAGTTGGGAGAGCGCGGCGTTCGCAACGCCGAGGTCGAGGGTTCGAATCCCTTACCCTCCACCATAAATCCTTTTTCCTATTTTATTTAAAACTATAGGTTCTAATCGCTTGCTTGAACCCGTCGGCCGCCAGCGCTGGAGCGGCGTGAGCCAATGGAGCGAACAAGTGGAAGGCACAGGCTGAAGCTGGCGCTGCGCCGACCATTCCGAATTTCTTGGTCTTCGCGGCCGGGTCTGCTAGGCTTTCGCGAGGAAATTCAGGGACTATCATTCACGTGCGGGGCGTCGATGATGAGTGAGCATTTGTGGGTCGGGATCGGGCTCTTGGGTGAGGCGCAGTTTGGGGCGCGTTTCCTTGTCCAATGGATCGCCTCGGAGCGGCAGAAGAAAAGCGTCGTGCCGCACGCCTTCTGGTACTTGTCCATCGGGGGCGGCATAACGCTGCTGACCTACGCGATCTATCGCCTGGATCCCGTTTTCATCGTCGGCGAGGCGTTCGGCCTTCTCGTCTTCCTTCGCAACCTCTGTTTCATCCGCCGAACGCCGGTCTCCCACGTGCCTCGTTAGTCGCCGAGGTGCGTGGGCAGTCCGTGAGGAGCACGGCCAGGGGGTAGTTCGACCCAGAGATAGATCGGCTCCAAGTCCGCCAGCCACCGGATCTTGCAGACCTCGTACTTGGCCTGCCTGCCAGCCTTCAGGCGCGCGATCGACGTCGGCGAAAGCGGGGCCCCGTCGCCCAGCAGCCCCGTGCGTGAGGCTGATCCCGCCAAGCGCGAAGGGAGACCAGTCCCGGGCCCTGATCTCAGTGCGTTGTATCGCTGCTCTCCACCCGTTCGGCGATCGGGGACTGGCTGCACGTGTTCTTGGCAAGGACGGTGACGGGGCGTGAGTTCACGACACTCGTTGCCAGGCGGCGCATGCACAAGGTGTGCGGTACGCTCCGCAGCGCTCGATCGGAGATGATCAGGTACCCGTCACGCCCATGCTTCACGCGCTCCTCGAAAGAGTGATACTTGATCGCCTGGACCGGACGGTCGAGGTTGAAGGTCAGGACGAGCTCGGGCACGTCGAACGCGTAGAGGGGCGCCGGGGCCTGCGCCAGCGCGACACGCAGCGTGCCGAGGTCGGTGGCCGCGTTGAAGCGTCGGGTGTGGATCGTGTCGAGCACGGCGCCGATCGCGACGACGGCGACCCAGGCGCCTGCGAAGGCCAGCGCCCGCCTCCGCCAGGCCAGTGTCGAGTACCACCAGCCGATCAGGAGCGCCACGGCGGGACAGAGCGGCAGATAGTATCGCTCTCGCTGTTGATCCGAGACCGCGATGATCACGAAGACAGTGGCGAGCCAAACGAGCAGCAGTCGTACACGCCTGGCCTTCTCGAGGTCTGCTTCCCTCACGGCCGCCCAGATCCCGAACGGCAGGAGCACGCACCAGGGAAGCGTGATCGCGACGGCATGCCCGAACGGCTCGGTGATCGCCCGCCAGTGCCACCCCGTCCTCCCGAAGTACCAGAGGAGCTGATCCTGGAACACGATTCCTTCGACGAATCGCTCGCGCCCGGCCAAGGCCGCGAGGATCCACCATGGGACGGCGAGGAGGACCAGCACGACGAGCCCCGGGACAGACACCACGCGCGTCAATCTCGAGACTCCATCGGTGACGATCGTATAGACGAGGACGATGGCGAGTGGAAGCAATCCTGCAGCGCCCTTGGCCAGGGATGCGAGGCCAACGAGGGCATAGAACGCGATAAGCCAGGTGCGCAAGCCGTCGAATTCCATGGCCACGTAGGCGGCCATTGCGCTGGTGAGGGCGAGCAGCAGAGCCATGTCGGGCATCGCCGAGTGGGCGAGCGAGAACACGCCGACCGTCGTGAACGTGACGAGCCCGCCGACTAGTCCAACCTTGGGGTTGAACAGCCGGCGGCCGATCCAGTAGGTCACGAGGACGACCCCGAGGGCCTCCAGGAGGGAGGGCAGAACGGCGGTCCGCACGCTGACCGAGCCGGTGGGCCAGGAGGCAAGGGTCATCAGCCAGACCACGAGCGGGGGCTTGGCCAAGTGCGGCTGGCCGTCGGGGAGGGCTGGCAGGAGCCAGTGGCCGTGGGCAAGGACGTCCCGAGCCATCACGGGGAACCGCGTGTCGTCGTTCGTCAAGAGCAGGCGGGATCCGAAGTTGAAACTGAGGATCACGACGGAGACGGCGAGGAGCAACGCCAGCCGGCTCATATCACGGACGCGGAGCATCGCGGTGCGCGCCAGCCACCGCAACTCCGTCATTTGCTGGCTCTCGGATCGGCACGATCCGCATGGTACAACGGCGGGGTCGTGACCACGAGGCCACCAGTCTGAGTCAGGAGGCTCCGATGAACGTAGGTGTGTGGATTCCCAACTGCCGACACCTGGCGACTCCAGAGATCATCCGCAGCACAGCCGTTCGCGCCGAGCATCTGGGCTATGACTCCATCTGGGTTAGTGATCATGTCGTCGTGCCGCACGCCAACGTCGTCAATTTCGGCGAGACGGTGTTCGACCCGCTCGTCACGCTCGCTGTCGTTGCCGGGGCGACCAGCCGAGTCCGACTCGGGACGACAGTCCTCATCGTCCCGTACCGGAATCCGGTCGTTACGGCCAAGATGATCTCGTCGCTCGACGCGCTGAGTGGCGGCCGCTTCATTCTTGGGATCGGCGCGGGTTGGGTGGCCGCCGAGAGCGTCGCGCTAGGCGTGCCCTTTGCGGAGCGCGGCGCCATGACCGATGAATATCTGGAGACGATGCGTGAGCTTTGGACCAGTCGGGAGCCGTCGTTTACTGGTAAGTACACGCAGTTCAGCGGACTCGTCTTCGAGCCCAAACCGCTGCAGAAGCCATACCCACCGATCTGGGTCGGGGGGCACAGCAGGGCCGCGCTCCGCCGCACCGTCCAGTTCGGGGCCGCCTGGCACCCGATCAATCGCTCGCCAGAGGAGCTGCGGGCAGGCCGAGCCGAGCTGACACGCCTCTCCAAGGTCCGCGGCCGCACCGAGCCCCCGACCGTCACGCTTCGTAATGACGCGCGCGTCCTTCGGCCTGGCCAGAGTGTGCCGGCTTCGACCCACGGTGGACGGGTGCTCGCCGGCGAGCGAGCTGCCCTGGTCGATCAGATCGTCGAGCTGGCGGACTGCGGCGTTGGACACCTGGTTCTCGAATTCCTCGCCGCCGATGGCCACGAGCTCGTGGAGCAGATGACCACCTTCGCCGAGCAGGTGCGCCCGAGGCTTCCCTGAGCGGCTGGGGCATTCTCGGGAGAGATCGCGGTCTCGCGTGGCACCGGGCCGTGGCACCCGGCGTGGAAGTTGGTGAAATTACTACCCATGGGCCCGCCCTCTCAAGACCGAGACGCGAGTTCGAATCCCGCTGGGGCCACCAAACTTTTGGTTGAAGTTTTCCGCGAGGGCTTTCCGTCCTCGTCCCAAAGTCCTAGGGCTCGACACCCGTTCTGGTCGAACAGGCTCCGGTCCGGCCCTTGTCGTCACTCTCAATCAGTGCGGATCGGCTTGGCGTATGAGCAGGCGCGCAGTGGCACGAGCGTCGCCCCGTGGAGGCGTGACCTCGCCGCGAAGGCCAGCTCGTCATCGTGATCCCTTGCGCGCCCACACGGCGTACAGCGGGTCGCCGGTGGCCGGCGACCGGTCCTGTGCGGTGAGATCGACCCATCCGCCAGCAGTTTCGAAGTATGTACGAACGAGCATGAGGTGCTGTTCGTCGGTCGTGTCGAGCCAGACCGCGGCCGCCTTGGTGGGGAAGCATCGGTTGGAGAACGAGACCACGAAGGGCGCTGCCTGGCGTAGCACGCGACGAACCTGTCGAAAAAGCGACAGCGGATGGATGACGTACTGGATCGACACGGCGCACATCGCTCCGTCGAACGCCTCGTCGTCAAAGGGCAGCCTCGGCGCCTGGTTCAGGTCGTGGACGACGTGATCAGTCAGTCGCGGATTGTCAGTCATCTCCTCTGCGTTCAACCCCAAACCAATGACTTCGCCGGCCCGAAAGTCCCGAGGCAAGTGCGTACGCCAGCTACTCATCAGGTCGAGAAGCTGCCCGCCGGCGGGCAGCACCTCGGCATACAACCGTCCCAGCGCGGCGATCGCCCCGTCGTCGATATGGACGACCTTGCGCGGGTAGCCGTAGAACTCCGTGTCCGGCGTTTCATCGTGGCGCGTGTATGCGGCGGGCGGAAACAAACCATCTCCCCTGATCAGTTCGGACGTCACGTCCCGTAGCTTATCCTCGAAGGCCGCTGTCAGTGCAGTGCGATGGCGCCTGCCCGCCGTGGGACTGCGGCGGCGTCCCGGGTCACGAGGAGTTCCTCGAGGCGATCCGCGACGCGACGCACCCGCGGTACCATGAACTCCGCGACTAGGTCGCGGGGGAGTTTGATCCAGAAGCGTTCGATCTTAATCAAGTCAACCGGGCGTTGAAACGCTACATGTAAAGTACTCGCCGCAGAACCCCAACCGTCCTTGACCCCCTGAGTGCCTCCCGTTAAGCTCGGCCCACGCTTCGCCGCTCCAGGAAGCGGCGATCTCAGAGGATAAGGAGCGCAGGCATGGCGGTCGCGACGAGGAGGCAGGCGTTCCCCAAGGGCGAGGGCCGTTGGAAGAAGGTGCAGGCCAATGCCCTGCTCCGAGCCGTCGAGGTTATGTTTCATCGGCGAGACATCGACGCGCTCGTCAACGGCTTCACGGAGGACTGCGTGTTTCGCTTCGCTGAGCAACCTGAACAACGTGGCCGAGACCCGCTGAGGAAGTTTTTTACCGCCCGCCTCGAGCGCCAGAAGAACTACCGGCTCAAGAAAACGTTTTTGGCCCTCGACCGGAACTTGATCGCGAACCTCTGGGAGGGGACCTGGGACGATACCAACACCGGAAAGCAGATGACGGGGCGTGGTCTCGAAGTGTGGAGGATGCGCGATGGGATGATCGCCGTGTGGGATGCGGCCTTCAACGTGTGGGAGCAGGGCGGCGAGCGGAAATCATCGATCATGTAGTGCTGAGGAGGTCCATCTCTACGCCCAGGCAACTCGTTGCAGCGACATTCCGACCGGAGGTGTGATCCATGTCCGTGACCATCCTCTACAAGGAGCAACCGCCGTTTCCCGTCATGGCCACCCCGGACGGTGACGACCTCTGGCTCACTCTCGATGACCTTCGCTCCGCAACGGGTTGGGAAATACGGCCCGAAGGCGTCTGCCGGGAAGGCCAGTGCGTCCCGATTCCCGAGGGTCGCGAACGGGAGTTCGTGCGAGAGAGTCCCGCACGCTTCAATTTGGCCGCCCTTGCCCGGTGGCTCGAACAGCCGGTGCTCCACGACGATGTCCACGGCGTGTGGTTCTTCGGCGAGGCGGCCCGAGTCCGCCGCGAGACGCTGCGCTCGCTGCAAGCGCCAGATTTCAGGTTGCCCGATCTCGAGGGCCGAATGCACTCGCTTGCCAACTACCGAGGCAAGAAGATCTTCCTGGTCTCCTGGGCGTCTTGGTGAGGGTGCCGGTTCGACCTGCCCGTGTGGCAGGGGCTCTACGACGAGCTGAAGGACCGGAGCTTCGTCGTCCTTGCCGTCGCGCTGGACAGCGGCGGCGTCGCGAGTGCCGGGCAGTGGATTCTAGCCGCCAAGCCAACCTATCCCTGCCTGATTGACGAGCGACACATCGTGGCCGAGCTTTACAGCATGGTCAATGTGCCGAGCGCCGTGTGGATCGACGAGGCGGGACGGATCGTGCGGCCGACAGAAGTCGCTGGCGCGAGCGATGCGTTCCGCACTCAGATGGATCGAAAGACCAAGCAGGTGAGCGCCGAGGGCATCGCCGATCGGCAACGCACCCGCACGGCGTACCTGAATGCGCTGCGTGACTGGACTGCCAAGGGGGCTGAAAGCCCCTTCGCTGTCTCAAGAGACGAAGTCCGCCGGCGGTCGTCGGGTCCGAGCGATGAACATGTGTTCGCCGCAGCTCACTTCCGTCTGGGAGAATACCTTTACACCCAGGGACACCGGGAAGCCGCGTTGCCCTACTTCTCAGAGGCGCGGCGGCTCCATCCGGCGAGTTGGAGCTACCGGCGACAAACGTGGGAGCTCGAGGAGCCCGGCAAGGCAGGTGGTCCGGACTTCTGGTCCGCCGTGGACGCCCTGGGGGATCGATCCTACTACCCGCCCGTGACGCTGTAGCGGCGAATGCTGAACACAGCTCCACTCGACGCTCGGCATGGGAGGCCCGCCCGGGCGCTTAGGGGCGGGCTGTGCTCAAATTGGGCGAGCACCTCGTACTGCTGTCTGGGGACCTGCTCTGGGAGCATCGAGATTCTCGAAAGGGGCCACACGGTCGAGGCGGTGAGGGGATCCTCGGCACCCACCTAGAGGTTGTCAAGCCGGTTGACCTCTCTCCTCGGGCGGGCTAACGTTGGCGCACTCTTCGGCGCAGCAAACCGGCCTGGCTGCTTGGAGGCTCGGTATGAAGTGTTCCCGTTACCCGGCGTTCATCGTCCTCCCCGTTCTCGCCATCCTCGTTACGCCATTCATCGCCGAGGCGAAGCAGGGGCGGGAGGACGTGCCGCTCGCTCGGCAGGTATAAGGGGAAGAAGAAAATGGGTCCGCAAACTCGGGAATCCGGGATTACGCTATCACATCGGCGTATCGTCCGGCTGTTCGTGGCCGCCGCGCTAACGCTCGGAGGAGTCCAGGGGGTGCATGGCCAGCCGACACCTGCGGGAGAGGCAGTGATGGCCTGGCCCGTTACCATCGCCCCGACCTGGTTCGACCCATCGACCGCCCCGCCACAGATCACGCCCTTCGGCATGCTGTATGCGCTCCACGATGCGCTGGTCCGCCCGCTGCCGGGGCAGAAGATGGGCAACAGCCTGGCGGAGTCGTGGACGGAGAGCCCGGACGGGCTCACGTACGCGTTCAAGCTGCGCCGCGACCTCAAGTTCCACAACGGCGACCCCGTCACCGCCGAGGACGTGAAATTCAGTTTCGAGCGTTATAAGGGCGCGGGGGCCAGGGAACTTACCGCTCGCGTCCGCCAGGTGGAGATCGTCGATGCGCTGACGGTGCGATTTCATCTGAAAGAGCCCTGGCCGGACTTCATGACCTTCTACGGGACGACGGCCACAGCCGCCGGGATCGTGGTTCCCAAGAAATATCTGATCCAGGTCGGAGACGACGGATTCAGAAAACAGCCGATCGGCGCCGGCCCCTACAAGTTCGTCAGCCATACACCCGGCGTGGAGGTGGTGCTGGAAGCGAACACGGGATACTGGCGACGTGTGCCCAACGTCAAGCGACTGATCATGAAGAGCGTTCCCGAGGGAACCACGCGCGTGGCGATGCTCAAGAAGGGCGAGGCCGACATGGCTTTCCTCCTGGATGGCCCCGATGCCGAGAATGTGACACACGACCTGCGCCTCGCGCTCGTGGCCACGCGGCATGCATCGGCCATGTGGATCGAGTTCGCCGATCAGTGGGACCCCAAATCGCCGTGGCATGACAAGCGCGTGCGGCTGGCCGTCAACTATGCCGTGGATCGCAAAGCCATCAGCGAGGCCGCTTGTCTGGGTTATTGCCCGACGGCCGGAGTCATCGTGCCCCCCGTCATGGACTATGCCCTGCAAGTCGAGCCTCCACGCTACGATCCTCAGAAGGCGAAGCAGTTGCTGGCCGAGGCAGGCTATCCGAAGGGATTCGACGCCGGAGACCTCACGCCGATTCCAGGATTCTCGACCGCCGGGGAGGCCGTGGTGAACTATCTGAACGCGGTAGGGATCCGGGTGAAGGTGCGGCCGATGGAACGGGCGGCCTTCTACGCCGCCTGGCAGGAGAAGAAGCTGCGCGGGCTGTTCCTCACCGCGGCGGGAAACTCGGGCAACGCGGCCACCCGCGTGGAGGCGTTCATTTACTCGAAGGGCAGCTATGCCTATGGGGGTTATCCCGACATTGACGAATTGTTCCAGCAACAGTCACGCGAGCGGGACCCCGCGAAGCGCGAAGCTTCGCTGCATCGCATCCAGCAGCTCACGATCGACCGGGCGATGTTTGCACCGATCTGGAACACCCGCGTGCTGATAGGGATCGGACCGCGGGTGGCCGATCACACGATCAACCTGGTCCCGCTGTCGATCTTCCCCTCCTATGAGGACATGCGGCTCAAGGGCCAGTGAAAACGGCGAAGGCCCTCTGCCTGACGATCCCGCAATCCCTGCGGATCCGAGCGGATCAGCTGATCGAATAGATCAGCGTTCGCCGCCCACGCGTGACACACTCGGGCCACTCGTCTCTGGAGGAGGACCCGCATGAACAATAGCTCTGGTCACTGGGACCGCCGAGAGTTCCTCCGTGGTGCGGCCCTCGCGGGGACTGCCGGACTGGTGGGCCTCCGATCAGACCGGGCGCTTGCGGAGCCGCCACCGGAGACGAAGCGGATCCGGCTGCTCAATCGGCCGACGCTCTGCGAGGCGCCACAGTACGTGGCCGAGGAGCTCCTCCAGGGCGAGGGCTCAGAGACATCCAGTACATCAAGAAGGGTATCGGCCGGGAGGAGGACGCGCTCGCATCGGGCGAGGCCGACATCACTATGCTGTTCGGTCCCCCGATGGGCCTTCGTGTCGATGCCGGCGACCCGGTCGTTTTCCTGGCCGGCGTCCACATCGGCTGCGTCGAGATCTTCGCGAGCGAGCGCGTGCGGACCATCCGAGACCTGAAAGGCAAGACGTTCGCGATCGCGGGCTCTCGGGATGCAACTTACGTATTGATCGCGACCATGGCCGCTCACGTCGGTCTCAATCCCGAAACGGACATCATCTGGCCCATCCACCCATTCGGCGCCTGGCCGCAGCTGCTGGCGGAGGGGAAGGTCGACGGCTTCCTGGGCTTTCCACCGCTCGCGCAGGAGGCGCGGGCGAAGAAGATCGGTCACGTGATCCTCAACACGCCGAAAGAGTTCCCGCGACGTCCGTACTCGACCCAAAGCCAGCAACGTCAGCTCACGCGAAAGGAGAAAACCCCTCGCCACACCGGCAATCTGCGATAGGTTCCGTAGGGGTGACCGTCTCAGCGAAGAATGCGAAAAGACGACTGCGACGCCATGCGGCTCACGGTGTTCCGAAATGAGTACCTTATGCGTCCGGAGCGGCAAGGCGGCGTTTAAGCTTAGGCTTTCCAGACTCTCGCCTTGCAGCCCAACCGTGAAAGACTTACGATTTGCGTCAGGAAAGTCTGGCCGTTGCTGCTTCGGGCACAGAAAAGGGAGGGCGTCATGCTGACACGACGAGAGTTCGCGGGCATTGCGTCGTGCGCGATCTGCGGAATTACCGCGTTTGCTGCCTCCCAAGCGTCGGCCCAAGGCGCTCCGCCGGCAGCGACGGCCGGCGTCACGCGAAAGATTTTATCGCAGATGGACGGTCCGGCGCCGGGCTATGTGACGCTGCTTGTCGAAGCGACAATAGAG
>Ga0209160_1000766_pt1 | contig 26537 bp, 25 predicted proteins | sample GraSoiAngelo_153_FD_186167 | JGI IMG/M metagenome (GOLD analysis project Ga0209160, IMG submission 186167) | Grasslands soil microbial communities from the Angelo Coastal Reserve, California, USA - 14_1009_12_40cm (SPAdes) (version 2) | ecosystem: Environmental > Terrestrial > Soil > Grasslands ...
TCCTCGTCGATCTCGACCTCGCAGATCTGCGATCCGTTGGGGAACGTGACGGCCGACGGCGTGAACGACGCCTCTTCGCTGAAGCCCGGCTCCATCCCCTTCGGGAGCTGGCGCGGCACGTACGCGGCGCGGGCGACGTTGGCGAACGTCACACCCTTGTCCGTACCCTTCACCGTGAACTTCCCATCCTGGTGGACCACGTCTTCCGCAGCGGCCTCCAGCAGACGCGCCGCGATTTTCCGCCCGTGCTCGATGATCTTCTCGGTCGCGCGCGTCACCGCCGAGCCACCGACCGTGAGGGCGCCCGAGCCGCCGTTGCCGCGCCCGGCGCCGAGCAAGTCGCTATCGCCCCAGAACACCTGGATGCGCTCGGGCGGCACACCGAGCTTCTCGCTGACGATCTGGGCGAAGGCCGTCTCGTTGCCCTGGCCCATCGACGTCGACCCGGCGAACAAGGACACGGAGCCGTCGGCGTTGACCCTGAGCTCGGCGGTGTCAGGATTCATCGCGGTGTAGGGACCGCCCGCGACCTCGATCGGATTGGCGATACCCAGGCCGCGCAGCTTGCCTTGTTTGCGCGCCTCGGCGCGCCTCTTCTCGAAGCCGGCGCGGTCGGCCAGGCTCAGCGCCATGTCCATCCCGCGCCCGAACTCGCCGCAGTCGTACGTGAAGACGAGCCCGGTCTTGAACGGCATCGCGGCGGCCGGGATCAGATTGCGTCGGCGCAGCTCGATCGGGTCGATCTTGAGCTCCATGGCCGCCACGTCGATGACGCGCTCGATCGCGTACGTCGCCTCCGGGCGGCCGGCGCCGCGGTAAGGCCCGGTCGGCGTCGTGTGCGAGAACACGCCGGTCGTCTGCACGTGGATCGCGGGCGTGGTGTAGACTCCGGCGATCCCGCCGACGTTGTTGGTGCCCGGGCCAGCGCTCCGCGGCGTGAGATAGGCGCCGACGTTCAGGTTGATGGCCACGCGCAGCGCCAGGAACTTTCCGCTGGCGTCCAGCGCCAGCTCGGCCGTCGAGACGTTGTCGCGCCCGTGCTCGTCGGTCACGAAGCCTTCCCGCCGATCGGACGTCCACTTGACCGGCCGGCCCAGTCGCTTCGCGGCCCACAGCACCAGCACGACCTCCGGATAGACGCCACTCTTCATCCCGAAGCTGCCACCCACCTCGCCGGTGACCACGCGCAGGTGGCTCTGCGGAATCTTGAAGACTTGATCCGCCAGCAAGGTGCGCAGGCCGTGAGGCGCCTGAATGCCCGTGTGGAGCGTGTAGCGGCCGGTGCGCCGGTCCCACTCGCCCACCGCGCCGCGCGGTTCCATCGGTGCGGCGGCCACGCGCGTCACGACGTAGTCGAGCTTGATGACGTGAGCGGCGCCCGCGATGCCACGCGCCGTCTCGTCCTTCTTGCCCGCCTCCCAGACGAACGCGATGTTGTCCGGCACCTCCGCCCACACCGCCGGCGCGCCAGCCCGCATGGCGTCGGCCGTCGCGGCGACGGCCGGCAGGGGCGCGTAGTCGATCGCAACCAGCTCGGCCGCGTCGACGGCCTGCTCGATCGTCTGGGCGACGACGAGCGCCACCGGGTCACCGACGTGACGGACGCGATCGCGAACCAGCGCCGGCCGGGGCGTCGCGAACGCCGGCGAGCCATCGCGTCGCTTGCGGGACTTGTCGGTCGGCAGGTCGCCGAGCCCGTCGGCGGCGAGGTCGGCGCCCGTGAGCACGGCCAGGACGCCGCTCGCCTTGCCGGCCGCCGACGTATCGATCGAACGGATCGACGCGTGCGCGTGCGGAGAGCGAACGACGAAGGCGTACGCCTGATGGGGCAGGTTCACATCGTCGGCGTAGCGACCGAACCCCTGGAGCAGGCGAGGATCCTCGATGCGGCGCACCGACTGCCCGACGCCGAATTTTTCGACGGTCACCGGATTGGCCATGATGCTGCGGGAGTATACGCGAGGTGATGCGATACAAGAAAGCCCATGGCAACACCTGGTCTGCGCCGGTTCGGCGACCCGGAGGCGTTCCGATCCGAGGTCGATCGCGTGATCGCGGCGTTGAAGGCCTTGCCTCAGGCCCCCGGCGTTCTCGAGGTCCTCATGCCCGGCGAGCGCGGCCACCGCACGCTCGCGGCCCGCACGCGCGACGGCATCCCGCTGCCGCGGGCGATCGTCGACGAGCTGGGCGGCGTGGCGGCCCGCTTCGGCCTGACGAGCTTTCCGTCAGCGCTTTAGCGCCTCGGGGTTCTGGACGTTGATCGGCTTGCCGTTCGCGAACGCCAGGATCTGTTCGAAGATCCCGGTGAACATGTGCTCGAGACCGTCGCGCTCGACGTAGCCGAGGTGCGGCGCGCAGATGACGTTGTCCATCGACAGGAGCGGATGCCGGCCGCCGAGCACCGGCTCGTCCTCGTACACGTCGACGGCGGCCATGCCCGGCCGTCCGGCGCGTAGCGCCGCCTCGAGGGCACCGGGCGCGACGAGCCCGGCGCGGCTGGTGTTGACGATGAGCGCCGTCGGCTTCATGCGCGCGAGATCGGCGGCCGAGACGATCCCGCGGGTCGCGTCGATCAGTCGAAGGTGCAGCGACAGCACGTCCGACGCGGCGAAGAGTGCCTCCTTGCTCGCGGCGACCGTGAAGCCGTCGGCGCGCGCCTGGGCGACGGAATTCTCACGGCCCCAGGCGAGCACGTTCATGCCGAAGGCCTTGCCGTAGCCCGCGACGACGGCGCCGATCTTGCCATAGCCGTAGATCCCGAGCGTCTTGCCGCGCAGGCCGATCCCGATCGGATAGGCCTGCCACTTGCCGGCTCTGAGCGCGTTCATCTCCTGAGGGATCCGGCGGAAGGCCGCGATGACCAGTCCCCACGTGAGCTCGGCGGTCGCGTACGACGGCCGGCCGGGGCCGGTGTGCGAGCACACGACGACGCCGCGCCGCGTGCACGCCTCGATGTCGATGTGGGGAACGACCCCGGCCTGGCTGATCAGCCGGAGCTTGTCCAGGCGCTCGAGCAGCGGCGCGCGGATCGGCGTGCGCTCGCGGATCAGCACCAGCGCCTCCGTGTCCTTGAGCCGTCCCGCAAGCGTGTCGACGTCCTTGGTGTGGTCGTTCCAGATCGTCACCTTGTGGCCGGCGACCTTGGGAAAGCACGCCAGGGTCCGGATCGTGTCCTGATAGTCGTCGAGGATCGTGATGTTCATCTCGGATCGCTCCATCGGTGATCGGCTTTCACGGCGAGAAACTCACCATTGCCCACGGGAACGAGACTCGTGACGAATCCGGCGTCGGCCGACACCAGCGCCACGAACGGCGCCATCTCCGCCTGGTGCGAGGTCGCGTTGTCGACGACCAGCAGCCCACCGGGGCGCAGTACGCGCTTGAGATCCGGCCACCATCCCGGGTACTCCGGACGCTCGGAATCGAGGAAGACGAGATCGAACGCGCCATCGGTCGAGCGCTCGAGCACGCGGCTAGCGTCATCGTGGACGAGCGAGATGTAGCGAGCGACGCCGGATCGAGCGAAGTTGGCGGTGGCCAGCCCGACCTTGTAGTCGGAGAGCTCTACCGTGGTCACGGCCCCGCCGATCGCCCGAGCGGCGCTGGCGAGCCACAGGGTCGAGTAGCCGTTGGACGTGCCGATCTCGAGCACACGCCGGGCCATCGTCGCCCGCACCAGCACCGCCAGGAGCTCGCCGGTATCCCGGGTGATGTTCAGCATTCGGCGCGGCCGCTCGGTCGTCGAGCCGTCGTTGCGCTTTCCGAACTCCTCGAGCTCGGCCAGCAGGCCGTCCAGCGGATCCACCCGACATTTCCTCCACGTGACGACCAGAGAGCCTAACACGTCCTCCGACGGAGATTGCCTTCGCCGCCAGCCAGTGGGACAGTAGCGGCGATCCTGACCGCGAAGGGAGCCCGCACTATGCGCATTCACAGCGTCGAAGCCATCCCGATCGAGATCCCGCTCAAGAAGAACTTCGGTGGCAGCACGTACTCCGTCCTCACTCGCTGCACCGTCATCACCCGCATGCGCACCGACGACGGCCTCGTCAGCGAGGTCTATAACGGCGACAACCGCGAGCACGGGCGCGAGATCGTACGGTTGATCCACGAGACTCTCGCTCCCCTCGCTCGCGGCATGAGCCTCTTCGAGGGCGAGCGGGTCTGGGAGAAGCTATTCGCGGTCAGTCACATGAGCCGCGACCGCAAGGTCCTGCTCGAGGCGATCGCCTGCGTCGACTGCGCACTCTGGGATCTCGTCGGCAAGGCACTGGGCAAGAGCGTGTGCACGCTGCTCGGTGGGTATCGGTCCCGGCTGCCCATCATCTCCATCGGCGGCTACTACATGGAAGGCAAGACGCTCGCCGACATCGGGCGCGAGATGGAAGCCTATCGCCGCGCCGGCATGGCCGGCTGCAAGTTCAAGGTCGGCGGGCTCACGCCCGAGGAAGACGCCAGGCGGGTCGAAGCCGCGCGTAAGGCCGCGGGGCCCGGGTTCATCCTGGCCGTGGACGCGAATCGCGGCTGGTCGGCTGACGACGCGATCCGCTTCGCGCGGCTCGTCGAGCCGCTGGACATCCGGTGGTTCGAGGAACCCTGTCACTGGTACGACGACGCGGCGCTGATGGCTCGCGTGCGGCAGGCGACGCGAATTCCCGTCACCGCCGGCCAGTCGGAGATCACGAGCCACGGCGTGCGCCGCCTGGTCGACGCGCGCGCGGTGGACCTCGTCAACCTCGACGCCTCCGAGTGTGGCGGTGTCACCGAGTGGCGTCGCGCCGCGGCGCTCTGCGGCGTGGCCGGCTTACAGATGGCGCACCACGAGGAGTCGCAGATCTCGCAGCACCTGCTGGCGGCGGTGCCGCACGGCACCTATGCCGAGTGCTTCGCCGATCCCGAGCGCGATCCGGTGTGGCAGACGATGTGGGCGAACCGCCCGTCGATCAAGGACGGGATGATGGACGTTGCCCAGGGCGCCGGCTTCGGGCTGATCCTCGACGATGGGCTGATCCGGCGCTACCGCGTCGGGTAGCGGGGGCGCTCTAGGCGGGCGCGGCCGCTCGCACGAGCGCCAGGTGGTCCTCGACGGTGTCCTTCGCGGTGATCGCGCGGATGACGACCTCGTCGACCGCGCCCTGCCACCTGGCGAGCCCTCGCTTGATGGCGCCGGGGTTCTCGGCGGCGATGGCGGTCTCCACCGGCTTGAGGCCCATGCGCGCGAAGTTGGCGCCGTACGCCGGGACTCCGGCGTAGCGGTTCCCCTCTTCCTGCAGTCGATCACTCGCCTCGGACCCGAGCGCCACGCGCACGTACGCGCAGAGTCTCGGCACCGGACGCTTCGCGGCGGCCGCGCCTTCTCGCACGCGCCCCGCGGACTCACGCGCGTACTCCGGTGTCAGCCAGTTGAAGAGCACGCCGTCGGCGACCTCGCCGGCGAGGCGACACATCTGGGGGCCGAGGGCCGCCACGATGAGCCGCGTCGAGAGCTGACGGCGCAGATCGGCGATACCGGCGCGCACGCGCTTGAGCGCTTCCGGGTTCGGGCTGCCGACTCCGAGGAGCAGCCGATCGAGCGGGAGCCCGGTGCTCTTCACGCCCAGGGCGATGCTCTCCGGCCCCCGCGTGTGGAGCGGGATCACGCCGATGCCGAGCTCGATGCGCTGGGTTTCGCGCGCCGCGTGGGCGAGCGCGGCGAGCCCATCGGTCGAGCCGGGATGATTGACCCAGAAGGAGCTGTAGCCGAGGCGCTCGGCCTCTCGCGCGCACGCGCGGATGACTTCGGGCGAGGTGCCGGCGAACACCGCAAAACCAAGTCCCATCGCAGATCTCCTCTCGCACTTCGGTCCGCCGCAGGCGACGTCGCGCAGTATACTCCCAGCTAGATGTCATGACCGGGCCTCGAGACTCGACGCGGACGGAGCCTTCCACCATCACCGTGATGGTCACCTTCTTCGCCGATCTCCGGCGCTTTCTGCCGCGCGGCGCCGACGGGCCGCAGCGCTACACGGTGCCGACGGGCGCCTCGGTGGACGATCTGCTGGCGGTGATCGGTGTCGCGCCCGACGCCGAATTGACCGTCGCGGTGGACGGGGAGCAAGCTGATCGGGAAGCGCTGCTACACGAGGGCGCCGAGATCATGCTCTTGAGCCCGATGGAAGGTGGAGCTCGATAGAAGGGGGAGCCTGATGGAACGCTATGGCTACTGGAACAAGATCCTGCACGTCAACCTCTCCGACCGCACCACGCGGATCGAGGAGCCCGGCGACCCCTTCTTCCGACGCTACGCCGGTGGGCGCGGGCTCATCGCGCACTATTTGCTCAAGTACGTGCCCAAGGGCGCCGATCCGCTCGGTCCGGAAAACATCCTCGTCATCGCGCCCGGCGTCCTCACGGGCGCGCCGGTCCCCGGCGCCGGACGCCACAGCGTCGGCGCCAAGTCGCCGCTCAACGGAGGCTTCGGCGAATCGGAGTCCGGAGGCTACTGGGGCGCCGAGCTCAAGCGCGCCGGCTGGGATGCGATCGTCTTCCACGGGGTCTCCCCGACGCCGGTCTATCTCTGGATCAACGACGGCGCCGTCGAATTCCGCGACGCCGCTCACCTCTGGGGCAAGATCACCGGCGAGGTCGAGGACGCGATTCTCGCCGAGCTGGGCGACCCGCGTATCCGCATCGCTCAGATCGGGCCGGCCGGCGAAAATCTCGTGCGCTTTGCCTGCATCGCCAACGAGCTGAACGAAGTCGCGGGCCGAACGGGCATGGGCGCCGTGATGGGCTCGAAGCGACTCAAGGCCATCGCGGTCCGCGGCAAGCTCCCCGTGAAGATCGCCGATCAGCCCGGCCTCCTCGCGATGGCCAAGTGGGTCTCCGGCACGATGGACGAGAAACACCGGGCGTTTCATGAGTTCGGGACCGGAGCGGCGATGCAGGGTAAGAGCCTCGAGGGCGGGATGCCCGTCCTCAACTATCGTCTCGGCGCCGCCGACACCGTCGCCAAGGTGGACGCGATCGCGGTGCGGGACGAGGTACGCGTCAAGATGGGCGCCTGCTACGCATGCTCGGTGCGGTGCAAGAAGGTCGTCCACATCGAGCAGAAGGAAGAAGCGGCGCGCGCGGCCATGGACACCATCTACAAGGGACGGGCCAAGGTGGCTGTCGATCCGCTCGGCCGCTACCGCGTCGATCCGCGCTACGGCGGGCCGGAGTACGAATCGCTCGCCTCGCTCGGCGTCAACCTGGGCCTCGACGACATCATCGCCATCTGCAAGTCCAACGAGATGTGCAACTACCTCGCGATGGACACGGTGTCGCTCGGCGCCACCCTCGCCTGGGCGATGGAGTGCTTCGAGAAAGGCCTCCTCACGCTCGAAGACACGGGCGGGGTTCCGCTTCGCTTCCACGACGCCGACGGGGTCGTCAAGCTGGTCGAGATGATCGCGTACCGGCAAGGCATCGGCGATCTACTGGCCGAAGGCTCCCAGCGTGCCGCACAGCGGCTCGGCCGTGGCTCCGAGGCGTTCCTGACCACCGTAAAGGGCATGGAGATGGCGATGCACGACCCGCGACACATGCCGGCCATGCGCGCCTCGTACCTGCTCGCGCCGACTGGCGGCGATCACATGCGCCAGACCAGCAACCGCAACGGACTGCGCAACCAGATCGGGCTCTGCCACTTCCTCGCCTACGAGGACGATCAGTCGCTGCAGATCATCAAGACCGTCACCGGATGGGACATCACGCCCGAGGAGATGGTGACGACGGCGCATCGCGGCCTGACGCTCGCCCGGCTCTTCAACCTGCGTGAGGGCATGAGCCGTGCCGACGATCGGCTCCCGGCCCGCTTCAGCGACCCGCTGCCGAAGCACGCGGGCCTCACCCGTGAGCAGCAGGACAAGATCGTCACCGATTATTACGTCGAGCAGGGCTGGGACCCGGCGACGGGCGTCCCGACGCGGGAGACCATCCGCGTGCTCGAGCTCGAAGCCGACGCCGTCCACGCCGGCTAACGGAGTCGATGGGGCCGCCCGAAGACTTCCGGATCGAGGACGATCCGCGCCGGGAGGACATTGCGCTCCTCGACGAGCGGCTCTACGAGTTCAACGCCGCCGCGAGCGGCGTCCACGACGGGCGCTCGCTCGCGATCTTCGTGCGCGATGCTGAGGGCACCATGGTGGCTGGCCTGCATGGCTGGACGTGGGGCGGGACCGGCTTCGTCCAGGCGATCTGGGTCCACGAGAAGCTTCGCCGGCACGGTCTCGGGTCGCGCTTGCTCGCCAGCGCCGAAGCCGAAGCGTTGCGCCGCGGCTGCCACCAGATGCACCTCGACACGCACAGCTATCAAGCGCCCGCGTTCTACCGGCGCCACGGCTACGACGTGATCGGCGAGCTCCCGGGTTGGCCCGGCGCCGACATCCGGATCTTCCTCCGCAAGATGCTCGGCGGTCGTCCTCTCTAGCGTCTGGCGGCAGCGCACGAGGCCGCACAGACGGCTCCGTGAGATTGCATGGGCCACCTTATGCGTCTCCCAGCGGCCCGCGCGGTGCGGCACTTCACGCAGCCCATGTACACAGATAAATGTAGTGGTAGTATCCCGGCAATGGTGCTCGTCGACGAATCGATTGGTGTGCTCGCAGAGGCGCTTCCACAGGATCGACGACACTCTCTTCTGGCCGCCGGCGATGAGCCGTCGAAGTGGGAACCTCTGGAGAGCCGCCCGCCTGGGAACGCCGAACAGCCCGAGCGTCCGCGGGGCGCTGTCAGGCTCAAAACTGTCAAGGTTCTCGTCGTCGATGACGATGCGGCGTCCCTGGACTATTTCTCGTTTGCCCTCGAAACATGCGGCGCCGTTGTGAGCATGGCCACTAGTGCACGCGAGGCGTTAGAAATGGTCTCGCGCGTGTCGCCTGACGTCATCCTGAGCGACATCGCCATGCCCGGTGAAGACGGCTACTGGCTGCTGAGCGAGATTCGCCGCCACGCCGATCGCGGCGTGAGCGGGCTCCCGGTTGTGGCGGCAACGGCCTACGGGCGCAGTTATCCGCGCGCGCAGGCGCTTGCTGCGGGCTTTCACGAACACCTGGCCAAGCCGGTTGATCCCGACCTCCTGTGCCAAGTGATCGCCGCAGCGGTCGGACGGTGAAGATCGTTTAGGCCGTTAACGGCAGCGCCACAGTAAACGTCGCGCCATCACCTTTGCCCGAGCTTTCGGCCCGAACACAACCCCCATGCAGTTCGACGAGATGCTTCACTAGGGTAAGGCCGAGGCCCATGCCCTGATGGGCCCGTGTGACCGAGCTGTCTTCCTGCCAGAACTCCTGGAACACGTATGGCAGCATGGCGGGGCTGATCCCTTCGCCGTTATCACGCACGATCACCTCGGCATAGTCACCGACGCGCCGCAGCGCGACGTCGATGCGGCCGCCGCGCGGCGTGAACTTGACGGCGTTTGCGAGGAGATTCCACACGACCTGCTGCAGTCGATCGCGGGCTCCCTGCATGGGGCCCACCTCGTCCAGCGTGGCGAACAGCTCGATATGCTTGGCGCTGGCCACCGGGCGCACTGTATCGAGGGCGCCCTCCACGACCTCCCGAAGCGAAATGGAGTCCACGTCGAGGCGCAGGCGACCGGTGACGACGCGCGAAAGATCCAGCAGGTCTTCCACGAGTCGCGCCTCGGCTGAGGCACCATTCACGATGGCCGTGATTGCACGCTTCCGGGACTGCTCATCCAGTTCCGGTTTCTCCAGAAGTCTCGCCCAGCCAAAGATCGCATTGAGCGGCGTGCGGAGCTCATGGGAGATCGTGGCAAGGAACTGGTCCTTTGCCCGAATGAGAGATTCTGCTGCGGTCCGGGCTTGATGCTCATGCTTGAGAAGGAGGTTGCGGTACTCGTCCAGTCGTCGACGCTCTGAGATGTCGCGGGCGACCTTTGAAGCGCCTACGATCCGCCCAAATCGATCGCGCACCGGCGATACAGTCAGCGAGACGTCGATCAAGCGCCCATCTTTTGCCATCCGCACTGTCTCGAAATGATCGATGCGCTCGCCACGACGGAGTCGCGCGAGCACGTCGTCTTCTTCCGCGCGACGGTCCTCGGGGACGATAAGCGTGATGTGCTTACCGATTGCCGTTGGCGCAGGCCAACCGAACATACGCTCCGCGCCGCCGTTCCAAGACGTGATAACTCCATCCAAGGTCTTCGACACAATGGCATCATCGGATGACTCGACGATGGCGGCCAGCAAGACTGCGGCCTGTTCTTCGAAGATTGCGGAGGGCTTCTCGTAGGATTTCGTGGCTTCTATTGGGGACGCCTCACCTCGCGCAGAACCGCCCATCGTGCTCTTAGGGCTTCGCGTCGGCAGCCTCCCATTCTGGATCGCTTCGCGGGCCTTCTCATCGCGGAGGGTACTATCGTCCATCTGTCCTATTGCCTCTTACAAAGTCGCATCCGGGTAGCGGGATACCCAAAAGAATAGAGTTTTTCCTCGCGATCCGCATCCGGGAATTACCTGATGCCGCACACCCAGCGGACTAGCTGTGACGACGCAATTGTTCCCGTCGGGCAGCCGCGTCATCGGAGGCAGCCCATGCGAGGCCGGCATGGGGACGGAAGCAATTGTAGTGCTCGAGCCAGCCGGGGAAGCGGGCCGCGCCCGTTCGGCCGACGTGTAGGAAGGCCGAGCCGCATAGGCCGGCGGAAGCGGTCATGGAGGCCGGGGCCCCCATAACAACCTAGTGATTCGTCACACCTAGCTCACCATCGCGAACGTGCGCTCGACGTTGGCGAGGACGCCCGTGCGCCACGGCCGATAGTCGCCATAGGCGGAGAACGGCTTCTCGTAGCGGGGAGCCAGCTTCGCGGTGACGCGCTGCTTGACCTCGTCGAGCGTGGCGCCGGTGGCCGCCTCGTGGCGCACGGCCTCGACCATGTCGTGGACGTAGCTCCGGAAGGTGTTGAGCCACTCCCGGCCCGTCACGTCCCCGTGTCCCATGATGATGTGGGTGAAGTCGAGCTGCGCGAGGTTGTCGAGCGTGCCGGCCCAGTCCTCGGGGTAGCCGTCACCCATGTAGGGCGTCCAACCGATCATCGCGTCACCGGTGATCACGACCTTCTCTTGCGGGAGATAGACGAACACGTCGCCCTCGGTGTGAGCCCGGCCGAGATGCAGCAGGTGGATTTCGCGGTCGCGCCGGTAGAGCTTCATCGTCTTCTCGAAGGCGATCGTGGGCAGGGTCGGCTTGAGCGCGCGGACCTCGCCCAGGTAGGACTCGGCGAGCCGCAGCTCGGCCTCGAGCTTGCCGCGCTGGGCGGGGCTCGCCGCCTGGATGTCGGCTTTGAGCTTGGCGATCTCGCCCGGCACCTGGCGCACGTGGTCCTGGATGCGCTTGAGTCCCTTCTTGAGCATGGCCTCACGCGTGATCTGATTGGTGACGATCTCCGCGTCGGGATACGCCGCCGGGTAGGCCTCGTTGCCGTGCCAGTGGTCCCAGTGGAAGTGCGTGTTGACCACGTAGCGGACCGGCTTCTTCGTCATCTCGCGCAGGCGCTCGATGATCACCTTGGCGGCCGACGGCTTCGAGTGCGTGTCGACGACCATGACGCCGTCGGCGTTCTCGATGATGGCCGTGTTGCAATTCACCTTGTACGCGGGAGACGCGACGGCCGCGTAGACGCCGTCGGCGACTTTCTTGATGTCGAACCGCGCGTCTCCGCCACCGGGTCCTTCGTGCGCACAACAATCCATCGGAGCCTCTCCTCGTCCATCTGTCCAGAATCGCGCCTCGGCCGGCGGGGCCCCAGCCCCGCGACGACCTGCGGCGCGCACTACCGTGTCCAGACGTGCGAAGCGTGACGCCGGCGCTCAGGCGTGCCGGCGCGATGAGCCTAACGCGAACAGCCCCCAGCTCGCCAGTACTGCCAGCGGCGCGGCCCCGAACGGGATCGCGTACGAGCCGGTCAGATCGTAGAGGAAGCCCGCGGCCGCCGGTCCAACCGCGGCCCCGCACCGCCAGCCAAGGTTCAGCACGCCCAGGATCGCTCCGAGCGCGCGCGTTCCGAACACGTCGGGCACAGCCTTGGCCAGCATCGTGTCCGCCGCGGCGAAGCCGACCCCGAGCACGACGAGCGACCCGAGCAGCGCTCCTCGCGACGACAGCCCGAGGAGCGCCAGCAGCGCCACCAGCTGCAGCGCGTAGCCGAGTCGGATCGTGGTGAACGTACCGATCCGGTCGGAGACGACGCCGGAAGCGACCCGGCCGCAGACCGCGCCGATGCCGTAGGCGGTGAGCGCGAGCGAGGCGCCCGCGAGGCTGATCCCCTGATCGTGGGCGAAGGGAACGATGTGAACCGAGACCATCAGCGAGAGGGCGCCGAGAAGGAGCCAGGACACGTTCAGGTACCACTGTCGCGCGTCGGCCAGCGCCTCGGCGAGTGTCACGCCTCCGCCGGCCGCGGTGTGCGGGTCAGGCGCGCGCGGCGCCGGTGTCTCGCGTACGCGCGGCAGCCGCACGGTCAGGGCCGCGAGCATCGTGACGACACCGCAGGTGCTGCCGAGCAGCGCGTAGGCGGCGCGCCAGCCGACCTTCGCGATGAGCCACGCCGACAGGGGTCCGGCCGAGATGTAGCCGAGATTGAAGCCCACCAGGACGAGTGCCAGCGCCAGACCCCGGCGCTCGTCGAACCAGCGCGTCACGGTGGTCGTCGAGAGCAGATAGAAGCTCGACATACCGATCCCGCCGAGGACTCCGACGAGGAGATAGAGCTGCCACAGCGCGCCGACCGTCGAGACCAGGGCGAAGGCCGAGCCTGCGAGGATCACGGTGACCACGAGCATCACGCGCGGGCCATGACGATCGGCGAGCGCGCCGATGCCGAATCCGGCGACGCCGCCGAGCAGCAAATTCAGGGACAGCGCGGTGGAGATGGCCCCCCGACTCCACGCGAATGTCTCGGCGAAGACGGGCAGAAACACGCCGTAGGCCGCGAGCGGGGTCGAGACTCCGTAGGTGACCGTGAACAGCGCGGCCACGATCAGCCAGCGGCGCGAGGCCGGGCGCACCCGAGACTTCTATCACAAGTGGCGCCTGGGGTGCGGCCGTTGCCTCTCCTCGCCTCGCCCGCTTGAACTAGCGCAACAGCAGATTATTTGCGGCCGGGGCGTTGGGGACCGATTTCGAGCCCCCGCTTACCTCGCATGTCGTAGAGATCGACAGAGCCATCCGTCCGAGGCTTGCCTACGCCAACCCGTTCACCATTCTTCCCGTAGATGTTGTAGCTGCCTGACGGGTCCTTCTCGAACCGCCCGATAGGCCCCGTCACGTCTGGTCGGCCGATACCTTCTTGCGGTATCGACCACAGGCGCTCGCGCGGCACCTGCTGCGCGGCAAGCGGCCAAGGCACTATCGAGGCTAGCGCAACCACTATCCAGAGGCACCGATGCCACCGGGTCGCAGTCTCACAGGCGGGATGCACTAGCCGCCATCTATCGCGTTGGTCTGTTTCCCGCGGAACCATTCGACAATACGGCAATAGTACAACGGCAGCGCCAGCGCCACGACCAGAGCGGTGAGCAAGATCACCTCGACATAGTCTCCAGACGCCGTGTGAGCGCCCTGTGCGGAGAGGATCCACGTGCCGGGCATACGACCGAGTGTGGAGACCACGGCAAAGACCCAGAACGGCATGGGGCTCAGACCGAAGAGATAACACGTCATGTCTTTCGGCAGCCCGGGAATCAAGAAGATCACCAAACAAAGAATGATGCCCTCAGCTTCGATGATGAAGCCGAGCTTACGCCAGATGTCCGGGCTCACGAGGCGCTGAACGTAATGGGCACCAAGCCACCGACCGACGGCGAAGGCCGCGACAGATCCCACTGTCAGTCCGATCGTCGAATAGAGGAGGCCCACCCATTGGTCGAACAAGTAACCACCCAGAATGCCCGTGAGCTCGCCTGGGATCGGGGCAATGATGACCTGGAGCGCTTGCAGGCTGATGAAAATGACGGGAGCGAGGATGCCCCATTCTCGGATCACCAACTGATCATCTTCTGGAAATTTAGGAAGCGTGGCTGCTAGACTCGCCGCCAGCCATCCTCCACCGAGGTGCCCATGCGCGGGATCGGGCTCGCGGTCGTTCTCAGCTTCGGCCTCATTTTTTCGGAGTCCGTTGCTGAGGCACCGCCGGCGGCGAAAGTGTATAGCGTCGGGTATCTAACACCCGGCGAGCGACTCTCGCCTCGTGGCGAGGCCTTCAGGGAGTCCCTGCGCGGGCGTGGCTGGGTCGAGGGACAGAATCTGGTGATTGTGTATCGGTTTGGCGGCGAGCAATACGAGCGGCTGCGCGCCCTCGCCGCTGACCTTGTCAATCTCAAGGTCGATGTGATCTTCGCCGCCAGTGCACCCGCCGCACAAGCCGCGAAAGAGGCGACAACCACCATCCCGATTGTGTTTCACACGCTCAATGACCCGGTGCGTGTGGGCTTGGTGGCGAGCTTTGCACGCCCTGGAGGCAACCTGACCGGCAACGCCGGGCTTGGCCCTGAGCTGGACCAAAAACGGTTCGAGCTACTAAAAGAACTGGTTCCGTCGCTCTCACGGGCAGCCGTTCTCGTCAATCCTGCGAATCCGGTGACCGCGCAGAGGCTCGATGTGATCAAGCAGGCGGCCCGAGCGCTTAAGGTCGACGTTCGCGTGATTACGGCGTCCGACGCGAAAGGGCTTGAAGAGGTGCTTCAAACGATGGCCCGCGCAAAACCTGCTGGGCTGATAGTGTTCGAGGACCCGGTATTCACATTGGAAAGTTCCCGCATCATCGAGTTTGCGGCACGGCACAGGGTTCCTGTCGTCTACACGCAATCGGGCCACGCGGTGCAAGGAGGCCTCATCGAGTACGCGCCCAATCAGCGCGAGATGTACCGACAGGCCGCTCTCTACGTTGACAAGATCCTCAAGGGGGCCAAGCCTGCAGATCTTCCGGTTGAGCAACCCACGAAGTTCGAGCTGGTCATTAACCTCAAGACCGCCAAAGCGCTGGGTCTGACGATCCCCCCTTCGGTGCTGGGGCGAGCCGACGAGATCATCCAGTGATGGATCGGCGCATGTTTCTCTGCAGACTGACGCTTGGGACACTGGCCGTGCCGCCCGCTGCCGGGGGGCAGCAGGCACCGAACGTGCCTACGTCGATAGAATCCTCAAAGGAGCAAAGCCCGGCGACCTGCCGGTCGAGCAACCCACGAAGTTCGAGCTGCAGGCGACTCAGAAAATCGAATCGCCGTGCTCGACCAACGCGGCCAGCCCGTCCGGGCAGAGGAGAAGGATCAACGATGAAGATGCGTCTTGCTCTAGTGGTTGCCGCTATGTTCGCATTGTCCCCGCTTGATGGAGTCGCCGGAGAAAAGCAGGTCGTAGACGTCAAGGAACTCGCGGGGAGTTGGCAGGGCTGGGTCACAGCGGAGATGGGAGACGAGCGCGCAACCATGAACGTGCAGACGGACGGAAGCTACAAAGCGTCGACCACCCGTGGCACTACGTCCGAAGGTAAGTTCTATCTTCAAGACGGCAAGCTGCGATATCGTTCGTCGCGAACGACAGGGACGGCGAGACTTTCCGAAGATAAAGGCAAGACCACTCTTACGGTGATGCCCGAGGACTCCACCTACGGCAGAGCAGACTACGAACGGGTCAAGTAGTGAGACTTGCGGACGCTTGTTGGTCTCTTCGTCTGGTACCTCTGGCGGGAAACTTCCGTGTGACCCTGGAGGACTAAACTCCGTTGCGGGCAGGGTCGTAGAACCCCACGATGCCCAAGGGGATGCCGAACACGTAGTCGTACCAGTGCCAGTCAGCCGTCAGGTCCTCGCCCCGGCCCGTGCACGAATCCACCTGGACGGGAGGCTGGCCCGTCCACTTCATCTTGCAGTCCGGCTGTGCCGCCTGTTGCGTCGCACACCCCGCCAGCAGCGCCATCACCACCAGCCACCTGATCATCATCCCAAGACTATCTCGACCGCGGGGAAAGTGACAAGGCTGTGCCGGCGGAGCTCGGGAGGGAACGAAGAGCGACGCACAAACAACAGGTCTCCGCCCGGCTCGCTTTAGAGTGTTCACCCGATGGCCTGGGTTCCCGGACGCGAAGCATATTCAATGACGCGGGTAACGGGATTCTGTCGACACTGGAGTATGAGCAATGATCCGCGGCCTCGCCTCCGCGCTGCTTTCTGTACTCGTCATCGCAGCGGGGCAACTCACGTCGGACATCGGCACCGCCTTCGCGGAAGGGCCGAGCAGCAGTGTCGAAGGCAATGTGCCCAGCGCCATCACGCAGGCTGCCCGAGACGTCGCGCGGTACGCAGTCGACGCATCGCGCGAAGCGTTCCAAACCGCCGAGGCGGCGGCGCGTGCAGCCAATTCGGCGCTCTCCGAGGCTGCCCTCGTCGTCCGACGCGAGACAAACCGGGCACGCAACGCCGCACAGCGTGCCCGGGAGGAGGTCGACGAGGCGACCGATCGCGAAACCGTGTCCAGGGTCCCGGCCTCGTCTCCCGGAACGGTCCAAAGCTTGCGCCGGAGACAGCAGGCTGAGGTGAGCTTCGCGCGCGGAAGCGGTCTTCTCGAGGCGCGGAGATATCAGGAGGCGCGCAATCAATTTGCCGAGGCGGTAGCGCTTTATCCGGAGTACGACGAGGCGAGGTCGCTACTCGCCTGGTCCGAGTATTTCCTCGGAGATTTCCGCCGGGCGGTCTTTACGTTCAAGACCGCGCTTCGGCGCCAACCGACGTGGGCAGGTCTCTACAACGGCCTGGGATGGAGTCGGCTAGGGGTTGGCCGTTACCAGCTTGCGGCCGACGCGTTCGGGTCCGCGCTGGACCGAAATCCGGACTACGTCGACGCCTTGAATGGGCTTGGCTCGGCGATGTTCCAACGGGGCGACTACGAGCTCGCGATTCCGCCGCTTGAGAAAGCGCTGTACAGATCCCAGCGTCTCATGGGTCCCGAGCCTCCGGAAGTGACGACCACGAGGGGCAAGCTGGCGTGGAGCCTGTACTACCTCGAGCGGGACCGAGAAGCGCTGGCGATGTTCATCAGAGCCAGCCTCGCCGCGCCAGACTCGCACCAGCTCCAGGTGGGCATGGGCTGGTGCTACCTCAGGCTTGGCCAGAAAGACGACGCGCGTGCGGCATTTCAACGGGCGGCGAAGCTTGGACCCGTCGACGAGATGGTCCGCGAAGGTCTCAGACTCGCCGGCCTCTGATCGGTTCTCGAGGCAACGTCAACCCCGAAACGCTCAACTGTCGGATGTGATCCAGCCCGTGACTCGAACACCGACCCGCCGTGTGCTGAACGGCCACACGCCGTCGGATCGCCTGGCTCGATACTCGCGAAATTGGAGGCCCGAGAACCGCTCGACGCGACTTGGCACCCGCTCTGCACCACGCGCCACGCGGAGGGAAGGAACACTCGCGTGCTGTTTCACTACCGCGCAAGGAGGTTGAGGAATGGCCTCAACGATGAGCGCGATCGAGCACAGGGGGTGGCAGATCGAATCGCGATCCTATGAAGCGGACGGCAATCGCTGGTGCCCGAGAGCGCTGGTGAGCCGTCTCGACGGTGCAAGGCTCTGTACGCACGACGTGCGGGCATTGCTCAGCGTGACGTTCGATACTGCGCAAGACGCTGATGACTACTCCGTCAGGATGGCGACGACGTGGATCGAGGACAGAGACTACCGACCGCCAGGTTGCTCGCTGTCTTTCGCTATCACCGCTTCTGCCACGCGACGACGAAGCTCACGGGATGATGCCGATACTGCTCCCATCGAGGCTTGAGCGCGATCCAGCGGTCGTCCACGAGACGCTCGCGCATCTCGATGAGCGAGAGGCCAGCGGCACGCGCCGCGGCGACATGATCGCTCATGAGGTGGACGTAGGTCTCGATCGCCACGGACTCGCCCGAGGCGCGGTCGAAGTGCGTCGGCATCCCGGCCGTCATGATGAAGTGCGGGTGGTAGCCGACGAGCACGTGAGCGCCGCCCGGCCGGAGCAGCCGCGACGTTTCTCGGTAGAGCGGACGCAGGTCCCGGAGATGCTCTTCCACCAGGCAGGTCGTGACGAGATCGTAGACGTCGCCCTCCAGCCCTGTCGCGGCGACGTCGGCGTGGACGAGGTGATCGTAGATCTTGCGGCCGCGGGCGACCGCCAGCATCTCGGGCGTCAGATCGATCCCGTCGAGCCGGGCGACGCCTCGCGCCCGCAACCAGACGCCGGTTCGGCCGGTTCCGCATCCGAGATCGGCAGCGCGCTCGACCGCTCTCCACGGGACCGACTCGAGCGCCTCGAGCAGGACGAGGTCCATCTCGTCCTCCACCGTCGTCTCGTACGACGCAAGCCACTCGCGGTAGCCCTCGCGCACGGACACGGTCGGATAGCGGCGCCGGTCGAAGTGGGAGAACTCGAGCATGATCAGGGATTGTAGTCCCCCCTGATCGCGGCGGGACTCGCCGTGAGCGACAGCCGGCTCAGGCACCTCCGCCAACGGGCGCGGGCGCGCCGGGAGGCTTGACCGGCTCGGCCGGTTTGGGCGCCTCGAATGGATGAACCGCCTCGAGCGGCCTGATCGGCTGGAGCGGCCTGACGGGCTCGACCGGCGGCTGTGGCTTACGCTCGGGCGTGCTTGCGTCGCGCGGCGGCACGGCGATGTTGGCGGTGCTCGGGCGCGCCGGTTTCCGCGTCAGCTCCAGAGCAAGAACGATGACTCCGACACCCGCTATGACGAGCCCCGCGAGCACCCCGGGCATGGTCGACAGAACGATCGAGGTCGAGAGCTTCAGCGTCGTCCACATCTCGACGACGGGATACGCGAGCGCCGCCGTCAGCAGCCCGACTTCGATCAGACAGACCGCCAGCCCGCGAAGGGGACTCGTTCGCGCGACGCGATGAACGCTGTAGACGACTCCAGTCCCGATCACCAGTGCCACGCCGCCGAAGATGGCGAGCGGCGTGCGTCGTTTCGTATTGCTCGCCGTGACCGCCGCCTCACGGGCGGCAGCCTCGGACGCCACCTCGCGCGCGGAAGCCGCGGTGCCCTCGGCCGCGGCCCTGGCGAGCGCCACCGCCGCCGAGGTCTTGTCGTCCTCGGCGTTGCGCTGGGCGACGATCGGCGCGGCTTGGCGCTGCGATGGAGTTCTCGCCTGGCTGGACGCGACGGCCGGCTTCGGCGTCTCCTCAGGCCGGATCTCGATGCCGCCGGACGGCGGAAAGATGACTGCGGCCGGATGAGACTGAGAAGCAGCCGGCGGCCCGGCAACGGCCGCCTGGCGCGACGACGTCGCCCGAACCTGATATTCCCCGACGCGCGGATTGGACCGCGACGACCTCACCCGCGCGGGCTCGTCAACACGTGTTACCTGACGTGGCGCCGCCGGATTGGATCTCGAGTACTCGGCCGGACGCGAAGCCGGCGGCTGCGGCTGCGGGTACTCGGCGCACCCGACTCCGAGCGCTTGGCCGGACTTGTAGAGGGTCCGCGCGGCGCGATCGCACTCGTCATTGGATATGTAGCTGCGCTCCAGCGACCAGGCTCTGTTGTCCCGATTCACATACAGGCGCCATTCGGCGGAGGCTGTGGGAGCCGCCATCGCCGTAATCGTCATCGCGGCAACTACTCCGATCGCGGTCTTCATGACCGGCCTCCCCTTTTCCGGTTCAACGTGCCGGCACTCCGCGCAATGCGCCATATGGGGATTCAGCAATGGGTATGCCATGGGCGGACGTTCACAAAATTGCCCGGTTAGGACGCATAACGGGTCCATTTCCGGTGTCTCGTTTACCGTTTCCGTCGCCCGAGGTGCCACAGACTGTCGGTCGGTCGAACGCGGCGGGGGCCGCCGGGGCATCGCTGTCGCCGTCGTCGGCTTTGGTGTATAACAAGGGCCCCCTGCTCGCTCGGTTTTGAACAAGACTGGTATCGAGAGAATTATTCTCTCTAGGAGAAGCTTCCGAAACACCTAGGCGCACCTGGGGCACCCCGGGCAACGCCTCATGTTTCGTGGAGTTCATCCCGCCCCAGGTCTCTTCACCTCCTCGGGCGACCTGGGGCAGACCGGCCTGAGCGACCGATCCAGTGAGGGCAAAGGACTGGAAGAGCGTCCCGCTCAGCACCTTGCTGTACTCGGCATGCCCAGCGAAGTGGTACCGGTGCTCGCTGGGCTCGGGCGTGAACACGATCCGCTCGCCCACGAGCTTCCTGATGATCTGCCGGGCCTTCACCGACTCTGCCGCCAGCAGCGAGCGCCACTCGTCGAGCCGGGAGCGTAGCTCGGCGGTCAGCCCGGCCTGATCGAATGTCGGCATGCTCGCCAGCAGGTCCAGCCGGTGCAGCGTGGCCCTCAGCGTCTCCTGGCGGCGCTCCCGGGTTTTGATCTGCTCAGGGATGCCCTGGAGCCCGCTCGCGAGGTGGGCGTAGAGGTTGTCGATCTCGGCCCCGAGCTTTGCAAGCTCGCGCTCGATACCGGCCCGCTGCTCGGCGATATTCTTCGGGCTGGTGCCAAGCCGGGCGATCACGGTCTCGATCGCGTACGCGAGCGCTTTGGGATTCAGGATGTGCTCGCGCAGTTCGGTGAGCACGGCGGTGTCGGCTGCCTTCATCGGCATCGTCAAGTTGTTCGGGCAAGCCTTGTCACCGCGCAGATGGTGATACGAGCAGGCATAGTACGCGTAACGGCCACCCTTGAGCGTGCGGACCAGGAGCGAGGCGCCGCACTGGCCGCACTCAGGACGGCCCCATACTCTTCCGTTCGTGAATCTGAGATACGCAGCCGTGGTGTTCTTGAGCCGCGCGTGGGCCGCGTTCCACAGATCGTCGCTGACGAGGCGAAGCTCGGGCATCTCTTTGCGGACCACGTTCTCAGAGCGGACCTTGCGCGACGACTGGCCGTGATCTTCCTTCTGCGTTCTGCCGTACCAGAAGACGCCCCGGTAGAGTTCGTTATGGACCATCGCGCGGATCGTCGAGCCCGACCACGTGCGATCGGCCACGCGCTCGGCGGTGAGCCGCTTGGCGATCTTCTGGAACCCGTGACCCTCGGCCACCAGCGTGAAGATCCGGACGACGATCGGGCGGTGAGGCTCGACGATGAGGCGCTCGATGACGGCCTTGCAGTCACAGGACCGGCGCGGACGTGTCGCCTTGTGGCACTTGGTGCAGCGCGGCTCGTAGCCGAATGGGACGGAGCCGCACACGTCGCCGCGCCGAGCCTTCTGGCGCATCCGATCGCGCCCGGTCTTCACGTTACTCTCGCGATAGTGCTCGTCGCCAAAGGCTTGGATGCCGACGAGGAGTCGATTCGTAGCGGTGTCGAATTTCACGTCTTGGCCGGTCTCATAGAAGTAGATTTTGACGCCGAGATCGGTGAGATCGTGGATCTCGGAAGAGACAGGGCCGTCGTCCACCACATCCGCACGGAACGCCGGACCCTCCGGCAGGGCCGGGTTCGCGCGGACGAAATCGTCCGGATGTACGGACGGGTTGTGCGGGAACGAACGTCGCGGTAGTCTCTGCGACGGATCAGGGCGCGAATTCGTGGCCGCAATACGGGCACAGCCGAGCGTCGAAGGGAATCTGACGACCGCAGGCGGTGCAGAACCGAAAGCGCAATAGCAATCGATGCCGCCACAGGAAGCTTGCGATGGCAAGTACGGTCGCGCTGGAAACGAAGAACAGGGCTGCTGCGCGGCGAAGTCGCGCGCGGCTTCAAACTGCATCGGGACGGATTTCTCTTCGTCGTTGGCCTTTTCCTGTTTGGTGCTCTTCCGGGCATAGAGGCCGATCATCGGCTCACCCCTTTGGTCTCGCGCTCGTGTCGATCGAGCCACTCGGTCAGCGCCTGCCGCATCAGTTCACCCAAGGTCCAGTGCAGCCGGACCGCGCAGAGCATCGCGCGCTCGTGCAACGCGATGGGCACGATGACGGATGTGGTGATGGTGTTCTCGCGACTCTTGAGGCGACGACGTTTAGGGGACCGGAGTACGCTTCGGCGGCGTACAGCCATCAGACCCTCCTGACTGAGATACGACGCTATTATGCAATACCGTCGTAGGACGGGTCAACAGCGCCGACGGAGGGGGACGGCGCTCGAGATCGGCCAGCAGGATCTCGGCCCAGATCTCCCCGATTTCGCGGATCAGGGCGGGCGGCATTTCGGGCTCGATTGGAACCGGTGTTCTCATGATTCACCCGTCAGCTGGCCGCGAGCCAGCCGGACCAACTCGAGCGCCGCGCAGGTCTTTCGTTGTTGCCATCGGGCGATTCTCCCTCAGTGATCCAGGTCAAAGAATTCGAAGAAGTTCGCCGCCGAACGCTCTGTAACTGCCCGAAAACTCTCGAAGAGGTAGAAGAAGTCGAAGAAGTCGGAGAATACGAAGAAACTCATCGAACGGACTCGCGTTAAACCCTCTGCGCCTGGCCATGACCCTGGTCGGGGCGGTTGGCAGCCCGGATGCGCTCACCGAGAATCGCGTTTTGAGGGTTACGGACACCGGGTTTGATCCACCACCATTGCCCGTCGGTCCTGCTCTCTTTCACACTGAGATAGCCTTCTTTGAAGCGGGTCAGCATGTTCTTGCTCACGCCACCTTGGCGGGCGGCGCTGAATATCTCCTGCGCAGGCATGGCTTCTGCGTCGTCGAATAGTGAGCCGAGGAACATCTGTACGGTCCGGCGCGAATTGTGATCGACGTTCCTGCTGCGCACCGGGCTGACGAGCGCATCGACATTGGTCACAGAGGGGCGATCTTCAGGGAACCACTCGACCACCGGCAGTAGCGGCAGCGGCTGGCCGTCAGCCCCGATCAGCGGCGTCGCGTTGCCCCGGATCACAAGCTCGTACGACAGCGGCGGCACGCGCCCGGAGAGATTCTTTTTGAGTTGGGCCATGACCCGGCGGTTCTCACGATCCGGGTGTTGCGCAAACACCAGCGCGCTGCGGCAGGCCGCGACGAATGCGACCGAGCCCATGACACGATGCAACGCTCGCCGATCGGACGCCTTCGACAAATGCATGATCGCCACGATCGCCACGTTGCGCCGTTGAGCGAGCGCCGCGACCGGAGTCAGCACGCGGCGAATCTCGTCGTCTTTCCAACTGTTCTTGCCGCCGAGGTAGGCGGACAGCGGATCGATGACGATCATGAGGGCGTTGGTCTCGGAGATCGCGACCTCCAACATGTCGAGATCGTGATCGAGGTTCAGCATACGATCCCCGTGATCGTCGCGAACGGATTCAAATAGGCGCATGCGATCCATGTCCGCGCCGAGGGTCATCAAGCGAGGCACGATCGTGTCGTCGACGCCGTCCTCGGCTGAGATGAAGAGCACATTACCCTGCGGTGCACGCTCACCGTCGGGGAACGGGGCGCCACGCGAAATGCGGCTCGCGATGTCGGTGCTCGCATAGCTCTTGCCGAGATCAGGATCGCCAACGAGCAACGTGAGCTTGCCGAGCGGAATGCGGCCCGCCCACAGCCAATCAAGACGACGCGGCTGGACGTCGGCAAGACTGATCAGCACGGGGCGCGCAGGCGCGCCCACGGTGTGTGTGCACCGGCTGATGGCCTTGGCGATCGTGACTTGCCCGTACGTCTGTGCGCCGCGCTGCTCGTCCCATTTCGGTCGCATGCGGGCGCTCCGTCGAAAGAGCGCGTCCATTCGCCCCGGGTTCTTATTCGTCAATGCGGCGAGCTGGATCGCGAGCGCGAAATCGGCTTCGCTCCGGGTAGGACATCCCGGCAACCTCAACTGCTCGAAGGGACATATGAAGAGTCGAGCGAACCGATCATCCTTCATCGCGCGGATGAGCAGATCATCATCATCGAGTGTGCCTTCGGTCTCGGTCTCGGTCGCCGCCGACTCCGGCGTTGGCGCGCTCGGAGGTGGAAATTCCCGCGCGTGGAATGCGGCGACTTCCCGGTCGCGCTCTTCGATCGTGAACGACGTTCCGGCAACATGGCGACCCGTGACCGTGAAGTAGCGCTCTTTCGCATAGACCTCGATCAGACCGCCGTCGCCCGCTGGTTTGCGCCTGCCGGTGTCGGGCCACGTACCGTGAAGCCAGATCCGGACACCGCAATTCGACGGCGTGATCTCCGTGTAGCTCTGAAGCGCGTCGATAATCGCTTGCGCCCACGGCGCAATCACGCCCTGGTCGTCAATGCAGTGATCGATATCGATGCCGACGAGTCGGTTGCTCTCGGCGAGGGTGAACCCGATGCCGTTATAGGCATCCGCCACGGCGCGCGCCTGCTCGTACGTGCTCCAGGTCTCGGGATTTGTCGAGCTACCTGCGCCCCCAGTGCGGGCGCAGTACGGCACTTTCGTGATCCTGCCGTTGCGCTCTTCGGCCCGCCAGACCACCCACTGGGCGAAGGCTTTCAATTGGTCTGGGAAAAGCGCGTAGGGATCGAGCGGAACCGGGTGTCGAGCTGGGACCGGTTCTCGCTGAATGTGCCCGTTCGATGAAACTGGCGTCCTCATGACGCACCGCCATTCTGTTGGCCGCGCTCAGCGGCTTCGTTGGCGTCGCTCGCGTTCACGAACGCACCGCCCTTCTGTTGGCTGCGCTCAGCGGCTTCGTTGGGCGTCGCTCGCGTTCACGACGCAGCGCTTCGACGTCACCCGGGGCGAACAATCGCAGGCCGCGCAGGGTCGTGGCGGTCGGCACGATCCGACCATCCTTCACGAGCAGCCGAACGAGGTCTTTGCTCACGCCGAGGATGCGGGCCACGTCGCCGACTTCCATCAATTGCATGTGCGCCTCCGGGGTTTGAGACAGCCCAACATCATTTTTGAATTCACTGCCTCGATGATCGTTGAGGCACGAGATGATTTCGCCCCCCCAAAAAATCGGGTGCCGGTCGAGGGGCAGAGGCGGCTCGTGAACGGAGCGGACGCTAGAACGCGGTGGCGTCAGTCGAGATCGCGACCGAGATAGGCTTCCTTGGCTTCACGCCGTTGATGACGCAGCTTGACGGTGGGCATCTGTCGGATTTTTTCGAGAAGGACGGCAGGCGTCGGGTACGCGGCGTGTAGCCAAGCCAGCCGTTTCTCGCGACGCCGCTCGGCCGGAAGTGCCGCGTAACGGTCCCACGTTAAATGTGGAGTCTTGAAAAGAGGATTCTTGGCCTTCAAGTCCGCCTGGACTTGCTTGACGGCTCGATCGACGTAGCGCTCGCCCTGCGACTGCCCGACGTCGAAGCCGAGGGCACCGATGATCTGCGATGGTTTGATCGGAAATTCTCGCGCGAACCAGACGAGCACGGCAACCCGGCCCGGCGCTCTAAGCGATCCGCGCGGACGCCCACGACGTCCTGATGGCGTGCCAGTGAGGTATTCGGCCGGAGTGGGCTTCGTGGAAGTCGATTCCTGTCGGCGCTGACCATGCGGTCGCTTGGCCGATTTCGACGATCGACTTCGTTTCTTGTCAGTGGGTCGTGTGCGGCGGCGCTTCGGTGAGCGGGTCACGAAAGAATTCTACCCGAGGGAACGCATGAGCCTCGTCTTTCCGCGATTAATCAGGGTGGCGCGCCGGGCGATGTCGGCCTATGCGACCTTGTACGCGCCGCTGCAGAGGTGTGTCGTCAGAGCAGAACCACTCGAGGCGTTAGCCCGAATGGTCTGGACCATCCGCCAGGTGGGCAGTGCCCAACTGGACGCTGGCCGCCGCCGAGGAGGAGCTCTTCCGGTTCAAAGCGACCTCGACCTTGTACTACCCGTGGATGTGTCCGGCTGGACCCCGAAGCGGTTCAGTCCGTTCCAATTATTTCTGTTTTTTCCGCCATCGGGCCAGAACAGCCCGACGAGCGATCTCGCGCCGCTCCTCTGGCGGCACGCCTTCCCAGCGTGCCTTGCCGCCTTTGGGACCGCCCTTCTTGCCCCCTCTTCGTCCCAGAGCGACCGCGTGGGGATTTTTCTTGCGCGCCATCGTGCGGCCGATTCTAGCAAGCGTGAAGCCTCAGTCTGGTGACATCTTGATTACGAATAGCGCTTCTCGTATAATGGTCCTGGACAGTGCAGCACGGAGGGATCCGAAGATTCGCTCTCGCGGGATGATCCGATGACGCTGTGCGAACTGCTCGAGACGCTCAAAGCGTTCGGCGTCAAGCTCGCGCTCCACGACGGTGACACCTTTACGGCTGAGCCGCCTGAGATGCTCACTCCAGCTGTCCGTGCCGCCCTCGCCGAGCATCATGCCGCGCTCGTCGCGGTCATTCGCTCAGGGCCCTCCTCGACGTCCTCGTTCGACACCCTGCTGGCCGGGCTCGATGGCTTGGGCGCCCACCCCCCGGCCAAGGTCCTTCAGGAGTGCCTCCGTGCCCTGGCCGATGGGCTCGCTGGCGCGGATCCATTGGTTCGCGAGCTGGTGCGCGCCGAGGCCATCGCACGGCTCACCACCCTTGGCGTGCGCACCCCGGCAAGGATCGTCGAGGCGGCCTTGACCGTACGCCCCCAACTCAGCGGCGGTGCGGGCTCCGGCCGGGGCCTGGTCT